>ERZ791917.1758-NODE-1758-length-10937-cov-2.342033_pt1 | contig 10937 bp, 8 predicted proteins | sample MGYA00510138_ERZ791917 | MGnify/ENA primary metagenome ERZ791917 (study PRJEB30046, sample SAMN00792102) | human gut metagenome | study: EMG produced TPA metagenomics assembly of the A metagenome-wide association study of gut microbiota in type 2...
ACGGCAATCAAGAAGCTGCCTTGCAGGATATAGGTGCTGAACATGATACGGAAGCCCGCAGAGAAAGACCAGATCCTCCTCCTTTGCCAGCTCCTCCGCTATGGTTTGGTTAAATACCCTGCCCTGGGGCGTCATATAGATAAGCCTGGGCTTCCTGCCGATGCGCCCGCACAGGGCCTCGTAAGCCTCGCACACAGGCCCCGGCTGCATAACCATGCCTGCGCCGCCGCCGTAAGGGGCGTCGTCCACATGTCTGTGCTTATCCTTTGAATAATCCCTGATGTCAATGGCTTCCACAGATATGGTCTTGCTCTCCATGGCCCGCCCCGTTATGCTGGTTCCCAGTCCTCCCATGACCATGTCGGGGAACAGTGTCAGTATGTGAAAATTCATCCGGTCTCCTTCCAGCGGTTTTTAAGCTTTGTCTGAAGGCGGTACAGGGTGTTCATGGCATCAAGAGGCGTCATGGTGGACAGCTCCAGACTGTCCAGCTCACGTATGATATCGTCATCCTTTACCGTATCAAAGAAGGACAGCTGCTGCAGGTCCACCTCATCCGGCTTCGGCACCGCCTTGTGCTGGGTTATGTTGGAACTGATTTCCGCAATTTCCTTTGCCCTGGCCGTGATGTCCGCATCGCTTAATTCTTCCGCGATTTCTTTTGCCCTGGCTATAACGGAATCCGGCACGCCGGCCAGCTTTGCAACCTGGATGCCGTAGCTCTTATCTGCACCGCCTCGGACAATCTTGCGCAGGAATACGATGTCGTCTCCCTGCTCCTTTACCGCTATACAATAATTTTTCACCCCTGCTATGGTGCCTTCCAGCTCTGTCAGCTCATGGTAATGGGTGGCAAACAGTGTCTTGGCTCCCAATAGCTTGGAATTGCTTATGTGTTCTATTACAGCCCAGGCAATGGACAATCCGTCAAAGGTGCTGGTTCCCCTTCCGATTTCATCCAGTACCAGAAGACTGTTTCTGGTGGCATTGCGCAGGATGTTGGCCACCTCTGTCATTTCCACCATGAAAGTGCTCTGTCCGCTGGCCAGATCGTCGGAAGCCCCCACCCTGGTGAAAATACGGTCGCATATGCCGATATCAGCCTCCTGGGCCGGCACAAAGCTGCCCAGCTGGGCCATAAGTACAATCAGGGCCACCTGGCGCATGTACGTGGATTTACCCGCCATGTTGGGGCCTGTGATAACGGACAGCCGGTTCTTTCCATTGTCCAGAAAGGTGTCGTTGGCCACAAACATGTCGTCCCGCATCATCTGCTCCACCACGGGATGGCGGCCGTTCTTAATCTGAATCACGCCCTTGTCGTTGATGGAGGGCTTCACATAGTTGCGCCGGGTTGCCACCACGGACAGGGAACAGAATACGTCGATTCCAGCTATGGACTTGGCCGTCTTTTGAATGCGGATGACCTCTGCCCCGATTTTGTCCCTGACCTCGCAGAACAGGTCATACTCCAGGGACACCAGCTTTTCCTCCGCGCCCATGATGATGTCTTCCAGCTGCTTTAATTCATCGGTGGTAAACCGCTCCGCGTTGGTCAGGGTCTGCTTGCGGATATAGTAATCCGGCACCTGGTCCTTGAAGGAGTTGGTCACCTCAAAATAGTAACCGAATACCTTGTTGAATTTCACCTTCAGGGTCTTAATGCCTGTCTTTTCTTTTTCCTTTGCCTCCAGCTCCGCCAGCCAGTTCTTACCCTCTGTCTTGGCATGACGCAGCTTGTCCGCCTCCTGGTTGTAGCCGTCCTTTATGATACCGCCTTCCCTGACCGTAATGGGCGGCTCCTCCACAATGGCATCCCCTATAAGCTGGAAGATATCCTGAAGGGGATCCAGCTCCCGGCCCAGCTCTGCCAGAAGTTCGCTGTTAAACTCTCCCAGTATCCGTTTGATGTAGGGAAGCATTTCCAGAGAGCTTCTGAAGGCAATCAGGTCCCTTGGATTGGCTGTCTTATAGCTGATTCGCCCTATCAGACGCTCCAGGTCATAGATGGGATTTAAGTACTCGCATATCTCTTCCCGGGAGATATAGTTCATGTTCAGCTCTTCCACCGCGTTCTGGCGCTTGATGATTTCGTCTCTGTGAATCAGCGGCTGTTCGATGCAGGCGCGAAGCAGCCTGGCTCCCATGGCTGTCTTTGTCTTGTCCAGAACCCACAGCAGGGTGCCTCTCTTCTGTTTTTCCCGCATGGTCTCCACCAGCTCCAGGTTCCTTCTGGTGGATGTGTCAATAACCATGTACTGTCCGGTAGAATAGGGGGTGATGGTGGTAATGTGCTCCAGGGTGCTCTTCTGGGTCTCATAGATATACTGCATCACGGCGCCGGCGGCAATGATGCCTGTGGCATAGTCCTCCAGCCCCAGTCCCACCAGGGCTCCCACCTTAAAATGCTCCATCAGGATACGGCGGCAGGATTCCTCACCGAAAAAGCGGCTGTCCAGGGCAGAAATAACCACCTGATAGCGGTTTTTCAGCTCGTCCATATCCACGCCCGACATGTAAAAGGCATTGTTGCAGATAATCTCAGACGGGGAAAATTTGTTGATTTCGTCAAACAGTTCCCGGTCCGAATCCACCTCAGTCACCATGAAATCCCCGGTACTGATATCCGCGGTGGATATTCCGTAGATTCCATCCATATATACAATTCCCATCAGGTAATTGTTCTTTGTCTCATCCAGCACCTGGGAGCTGGTTATGGTTCCCGGAGTCACCACCCGGATTACCTCACGCTTCACCAGGCCCTTGGCCTGCCTGGGATCCTCCATCTGCTCTGCTATAGCGACCTTATATCCCTTCTGGACCAGGCGGTACAGGTAGGAATCCAATGCGTGAAACGGCACCCCGCACATAGGTGCCCGCTCAGAAAGACCGCAGTCCTTTCCTGTAAGGGTTATCTCCAGTTCCTTTGACACTGTCAGGGCATCATCGAAAAACATCTCATAGAAATCTCCCAGACGGTAAAACAGGACACAGTCCGGGTACTCCTTCTTTGTCTCCATATAATGCTGCATCATGGGAGATAATTGTGACAAATCTATCAAAATGCTGACCTCTCTTCTCTAGTATGCTTGTTTATTCTTGTTTTATCTTAATTTGCCGGTTATTGTTTGTCTGGTTCTATTCATTTTCCTTATCAGCTATATGTCCCATATAATAAAAGCCCTTGCTCTCCTGCAGATACACCGGCACCAGCCTTCCAATCATGGATGCATCTCCCGGGAAGTGTACCACTGTATTGTTGGACAGGCGGCCTGTCATAAGCCCCGGCGCATGGTCGTTCACCTCTTCCACCAGGACCTCCTGGACTGTCCTGACATCCCGTCCACACACCTCTGCCGAGATATCCTGTACTTCCTTTAAAAGCCTGTCAAACCGCTCCTTCACAATTGCCTCCGGCACCTGATCTTCCATGGCTGCCGCCGGTGTGCCGGTACGCTTGGAGTAGATGAAGGTAAAGGCGCTGTCAAACCCCACCCTTCTCACCACATCCATGGTCTCCTCAAAGTCCTCATCTGTCTCGCCCGGAAATCCCACAATGATATCCGTTGTCAGTGAGATGCCAGGCACTGCCTTTTTAATCCGCTCCGCCAAATCCAGATACTGCTCCTTGGTATAACGCCGGTTCATAACCTTCAGAATCCGGCTGCTGCCGGACTGGAGGGGAAGGTGCAGATGACGGCATATCTTTTCAGACCTGGCCATGACCTTTATAAGTTCATCGGATAAGTCCTTTGGATGGGATGTCATGAAACGGATCCGCTCAATCCCGTCTATCTTCTCCACTTCCTCCAAAAGCTGCGCAAAGGTCATTGGATTGTCCAGGTTCTTTCCATAGGAATTTACATTTTGTCCAAGGAGCATGATTTCCACCACTCCGTCCGCTGCCAGCTTCTGTATTTCCTTAATGATTTCTTCCGGCCTGCGGCTGCGCTCCCTTCCTCTTACATAGGGTACAATGCAGTAGCTGCAGAAATTATTGCAGCCAAACATAATATTGACTCCCGACTTGAAAGGGAACTTGCGTTCCACCGGCAAATCCTCTACGATCTGGTCCGTATCCTTCCATACATCCACAACCATCTTCGTTTTTCCCTGCTTCTGTCCGCCCTGGGTCCGCCGCTCCAGGCACAGGGATACCAGTTCCGCCAGCTTGAAGATATTGTGGGTTCCGAAAATCAAATCCACATAGCGGTAGCTTTTCCTGATTTTCTCCACTACTTCCTCTTCCTGCATCATGCAGCCGCACAGGGCTATCATCATGTCAGGATGCGTCTTCTTATAGGCCCCCAGCTGTCCCAGGCGTCCGTAAACCCGAAGATTGGCATTTTCCCGCACCGTACATGTATTATAGAGCACAAAATCCGCTTTCTCTGATTCTACAGCCTGGTAGCCGATTGTCTCCAAAATCCCCAGAAGCTTCTCCGAATCCCTGGCATTCATCTGGCACCCAAAGGTGTTGATGCAGCAGGTAAGGGGGCGTCCCAGCCTGCGGGAAAGTTCGGCCAGCTGTCCCTTCGCCCGCTCCATGAAGTACTGCTGACGCTCCGGCTCCGCGGCAGGGGGGTCCTGGTTTATGGCTGTTTCTGCATTTTTTATGTTGTCAATGGTATCTCTGGATTCTTCCATTTATCTGCTCCTTAGCTTCTATGAATTTAGCTTCTATAATTTAAATAGTTCTGTTCGGATATTGCTTTCTTTCCCGAAACGCATAGCAGGCCGGGCCTTTTGCACGGTCCAGCCAATTGCGATTAACAGTATGAATTTTACTTTAAAATGGTTGGGAAGTCAACCGGGTATTCAAGCATGGCTGCAAAACATCCCGTTTTAAATATCTTGACAAAATACCAGCTTACTGCAGGTTAACCGCTATGGCGATTGCTATTGCAACGGTTCCCATAAGGAAGAAAAACGCCTGCATCTTAATCTGGAATTTTGCCCATTTTCCCCAGTCAATCCTGGCAACACCCAGGACGCCGATCAGACTGGCGGAAACCGGTGTGAACGCATCCACAAATCCGGCTCCCATCTGGAAAGCCAGTACCGCTACCTGACGTGTGACGCCTACCAGGTCCGCAAGGGGCGCCATGATGGGCATGGTCAGGGCGGCCTGTCCGGAGTTGGAGGTCACAATCAGATTGAAACAGCTCTGGAACAGGTACATAAACAGCGCTCCGATAAACGAAGGCACTCCTGCAAGCGCATTACCAATGGTATACAAAATCGTATTCAGCGTGGACGCCACATTTGCATCGGAGCCGCCCAGCACAAGAAGAATTCCTTTGGCCATACCTACCACAACCGCGGTTCCAGCCAGGTCAGCCACACCGCTCTGGAAGGCGGACGCCATACCGTTGACCGTCATATCATTGAGCTTAAAAATGACCGCGGTCACACCGGCCGCAAATCCCATCACAAAGAACTGGGAGGCGATTTCCGGAATATAATACCCTTCCTGGGTAACACCCCAGATAATCCAAACCAGGACAGCCAGCATCTCCAGAAGAATCAGCTTATGGCCCAGGCTGAATTCCCTCTCCTCCTCCGAAACAGAGTCCATTCTTCCCCTGAAATAGGCATCACTCTCATAGACAACGGAGTGGGCCGGGTTCTTACGTATCTTTTCAGCGTAAATCATCATGTATCCTGCGGAAAGCAGAGTCACAATCACCCACATGGCCAGACGGAAGCCGGCGCCGGACAGAACCGGGATTCCCGCTATGCCCTGGGCCACCGCCACAGAAAAGGGACTCATCCATGAAACTGCATTGCCCACCTGGGACGCCACGTAGGTAACAGTGATGGCCACAATGGAATCATAGCCCAGCGCAATCACAAAGGGCACCATAATCATGGAAAAGGGAATGCACTCTTCTGCCATTCCAAAGGTGGCGCCTCCCAGGGAAAACAGGATAAATAACAGCGGCAGGGCCAGACGTTCCAAGCCCTTTGTCTTTTTGATGAAGGCGTAAATACCCGCATCAATGGCCCCTGTCTTCATAATGATTCCAAAGGAACCTCCCACCACCAGAATCAAGGCGCAGATTCCAACTGCGGAGCCGGAACGGTCCCCTGTCACCAGTCCCTCGAACACATAGTTGAGAAAGCCAAAACCGCCGAAATCCTCTGTGCCCCACACCTTTGCCGTCTTATGAAGCTTCTGGCTGGTATCATAGATGGATTCGCCGTACTGTCCGTACAGCACATCATCTGTCAGCCCCAGTTCATCCAAATCCTCCTGGGTCCACTCAGAAGAATCTGTTTCAAGAAACGCATCCAGCTCTGCGGGGTCAACACCCAGGGATTCCATCAGCGCTTCATCCCCGCTCATGGCTGTCAGGTTATCCTTCACCGCTTCCCGGTCCAGACGGTAGCTGTAGCGGAACGTGTCCGCCATCAGCACGGTCTTGGTCTTTACCGCACCGTTGGAATCCGTATATTCTACCTTGTGGGTGCTGAATTTTCCCGCTGGTACTAAAAATGTGAGCAGCCAGCACAGGAATATGGCAGCAAATATAATTGCATACGTATGGGGTGTCTTCATCTTTGTATAATCCCGCTTTGGGGTACCGGTATTCTTTTTCTTGTTAAATGGCATGGTTCATATCTCTCCTTATGATATAAATTTTAAGGCCGCCCTGTGTACATGCGGCCTGTCTGACATGCCCTTCCATTTTACCCTAACGCTTGAAAATTAACAATATAAATTTCGTATATCTATTCCTGCTCTTCCCCGTCATCCCCATATTCCTGTTCCAGTCTGTCTGCCCGCTTCTTTTCAATCCTTACTATCACCACTCTTGTGAGCAGGAATACCACGACAAAGGTCAGCACCCCCGAGACCGCCTCTTTGGCATCCAAGGTTCCTGTTTTCGAGGTTCTCCAGAAAACCAGGATGAATACCAGTGCGCCCACTGCCACGGAGACAAGATTGCGCCTGACACGATGTTGCTGGCTGCCGTATCCCGGCCGGTACAGGCTGAACTTCAGCTGCCTTGCCCTAACATACTGATACAGGGGGGCCAGAATCAATATGACATATTCAACCACGCAGTCCCGGATTCCTTTTCCCATCAGCAGAACCTTAACCGCAAATGCCGCCGCCACAAACAGATACATAAGCATGGCCATCTCACTCATTATTTTATTTCTTACCTGTGTTGTTCTCTCGTCCATCATATCAGAATTCTCCTTCCTTTTCCTCTGACTTCCATATCTCCTGCTATTCCTCCCAGAACAGCTCATCCAGTGTCTTGTGAAGCGCCTTGCAGATTGCCAGGCAAAGATTCAGCGTAGGGTTGTACTTCCCCGCCTCTATCATCCCAATGGTCTGGCGGGTCACCCCTACCAGCTCAGCCAGTTCTTCCTGGGATAAATCCATACCGGCCCTGGCTGCTTTCATTTTCAGGTTTTTCACTGCCATCCATCCCTCCTTACAGGTATCGCGTTTAAACACATCAGCAGCATTTTATTAGCATTTTCTCGGGCCGTTCGGCCTTTTACTCGGATTACCTCGGATTGCAATTCCTTCGCAATTCCTTCGGCCTCAATTGTAAATCAAAACGCAACCTATTTGATTTAAAATCTAGTGAATAGTTACAAATACAACATATATACCAGAAGGTTGCATTCTGGCTTACAAAGAAGATTGGTAGTGCTTGATTGACCGAAGGCATTACCAGTCTTTTCCGTTTCCCTAAAGTAATTGATTCCTATATCCTAAAAGAGTTGGCGGCAGAACGGAGGATATTGGATGTCTAAATTTTTTACTTACGAAGACAGGCTCAGCCTGCAAAAATATTTGAAAGATTCCCTGTCATTTAAGGAGATTGCACGCCGCATGGATAAAAATCCAACTACTATCTCCAGGGAAGTGCGTAAATACAGTTCACCCGTTGCCACTGGGTATCCCGGATTTCCGTTCAATGCCTGCAAAAGCAGATACGCCTGCAGGAAGAAAAAGATCTGTGGAAAAGAATGCACCCGTAAATCAGCTGCCTACTGCAAGCTCTGTCCGTCCTGTAATGCGAACTGTACCGATTTCCTGGAAGAAATCTGTATGGCAAGATTTCGGATTCCTTATACCTGCAACAGCTGTCAAAGCATTGGCAAGTGTACACTTCTGAAAACTATTTATGAAGCAGAGCGTGCTCACATCCGGGCGCATGAAAACATTTCCGCCTCAAGAAGTGGTCTTTGTGTTTCCGAGGAGGAAATCAGCAGGCTTAACAAAATCATTACACCTCTTGTGGAACAGGGGCAATCCGTCAATCAGATCTATATCAATCATCAGGATGAATTGATGTGCAGCGAAAAGACGATCTATAACTACATAGATGCCTGTCTGTTTGATGTCAGAAACATTGATCTGCCAAGGAAAGTGAAATTCCGGGAACGATACAAAAAGCCGGAATTCAAAGTTGACAAAGGCTGCCGTATTGACCGCAATTACAAAAATTTCTGTGAGTTTCTTGAAAAGACTCCTGATACGAACATTGTGCAAATGGACTCTGTTATCGGAGAGAAAGGAGGCAAGTGCCTTCTTACTATACACTTTGTGGAATGTAGCTTTATGCTTGCTTTTCTGCGAGATGCGAATACTTCAAAATCAGTAACCGATATCTTTCATCTTCTGCACCAAACACTTGGGGATGACCTGTTTAAGAAACTGTTTCCCGTAATTCTGACCGATAACGGAAGTGAATTCTCAAATCCCAAGGCCATTGAGTATGGGACAGAGCCATTTACGGGCTTAAGAACCCGTCTGTTTTATTGTGATGCCGGCAGTCCATATCAGAAGGGAGCGATCGAGGTAAATCATGAACTGATACGCCGGATTCTGCCGAAAGGGACAAGCATGCAAAACATAACACAGGATGACGTCAGTTTAATGATGAATCACATCAATTCATACAAAAGAAAAAAGCTGAGCAATCGTAGTCCCTACGAAACCTTCAGCTTTTATCATGGAGAGGAGGTTTTAGAGAAACTAGGATGTGCTCCGGTAGCCCCCGGAGACATCATGCTAAAACCAGGACTTCTCAACAAATAATAAAATTGCATGCCGCCAACGTCTAATCTGTCTAAGGAATTAGGGGTGGATTCTCCGATTACAAAAAAATCGAGAGGGAGTCGACCTCCCTTTGGCATACACATATTTATTATCATACGATAATAAAAGCAAAAAAGCAAACTGCATTTCGGTTACAAAAATGGCTTTTGACTTACAAAACATGCTTTTCGAATACAAAAGTGGCTTTTCGATTACAAAGATTCAATTGTCAATTACAAAGATGGCCTCTCAATTTACAAAGTGGCCTCTCGGCCTACAAGTGACCCGCAATTCCTTCGGCCTCCGTCTTATATTACATATTATAAATTATATCGTTCTAAATGTAAAGTATATATTGCATTTTGTTTATTACATTTTCCTGTTCTCAGCAGGAAACCTGCATGGGGGCTGACGGTATCCTTGGCATTTCCTTGTACTTCTTAGGAGGCACACCCAGTACCTTCTTAAATGCCCGTGAAAAATAATATTGATTGTCATATCCCAAATACTGGGCCACCTGGTATATATGCATGTCTGTATTGCAGAGAAGATAGCAGGCCTGCTCCATCTTCATGTTGATGTAGTAATCCATTGGCGCACACTTGACACATTCTTTAAAAACCGCGTTGAGATAGCTCTCCGACAGCCCTGCTTCCCTTGCAATCCGGGTCAGTGTCAGATTCTCCTGCAGATGATCCTTCATATAGGTTATCACACGATTCAGATATTGGCTCTTTGCTGTCCTGCATCTTCTCTCCAAAGCAATCTCCTCTTTTCCTGGTTTTTTGATTTCTTCTGATTTCTATTATAAAAAAACAATGGGATTTATCCTTGAAAATCATGCGCAGAAAAGGGAATATATTGAGTTTTTTATTCAAAAATGTTATAATTCATGGGATATAACCAGACAATATTGAGATTAAACAGAACAGATACTTTAAAAAACGTTCCAAAACCGGAACATACGCAAAAGGAGTCCGCGGCCATGCCTTCTAAAATCCAAATCATCACCAACGAACACCAGGAAGAGCTAAAGGAGCACGGGACCTATGAATTTCCCGTCCTTGTCAGCGACGAGGCCCTGTCCAGGTTCTACACCAGCTCCTTCCAGTGGCACTGGCATACGGAAATCGAGCTTACCCTCATCACAGAGGGGACTATGGTATATCAAATTAATGACCAGATCTTTTATCCCAGGGCCGGACAGGCGCTCTTCGGCAACTCCAATACCATGCACACCGGGCGCATGGAAAACGGCCGTGACTGCAGGTACATCTCCATTACCTTCCACCCCAGACTGCTGTACGGCTACCAGGGAAGCCGGATTGCCAGCCGGTATACGGACCCTCTGATGGAAAACGCCGCCCTGCCGGCTGTCTGCTTCGACCTGTCGCAGGAATGGCACGGGGAAGCGGTCGGGCTTCTGGAGGATATTATACGCATCGACAGTCTGCGCTATGATACCTATGAAATGGACATCCAGATGGACCTGTTCCGTTTCTGGAAACTTTTATACCTTCACTGCCGCCCTGACCGGGAACCGGCACATACGGCGGGCAGGAAGAACCAGGAACGGATTCGTCAGATGCTCTCCTTCATCCATGAAAACTATCAGTCTGATATCACCCTGGATGATATTTCCCGCCACATCCATATCTGCAAAAGCGAGTGCTGCCGGGTCTTTAAGGGTTACATGAAGGAATCCCTGTTTGAATACCTGCTAAAATACCGCATTGAAAAGAGTATTCCCGATGTGCTGGAGGGAAAGCTGACCATGACCGAGACAGCCATAAGGGCCGGCTTCACCGACCCCAATTACTTCTCCAAGGTGTTCCACAAGATAAAGGGCTGCTCTCCGAGAAGCTAC
>ERZ791917.1780-NODE-1780-length-10808-cov-4.608388_pt1 | contig 10808 bp, 9 predicted proteins | sample MGYA00510138_ERZ791917 | MGnify/ENA primary metagenome ERZ791917 (study PRJEB30046, sample SAMN00792102) | human gut metagenome | study: EMG produced TPA metagenomics assembly of the A metagenome-wide association study of gut microbiota in type 2...
GCTTTGCCACCGGGCCGTCGTCCGGCTCAAACAGCTGCTCCGGGGTGCGGATGTCCTCGGCGTAGCGGCGCAGCAGGGCGGTGACGCTGCCCTGCGAAGAACGGTCGCTCAGCAGCAGGAACTGTGCCCGCTGCACAGCCCGCTTGCGGTAGCGGATGTGGCTTGCATCGATCTCGCGCATGAGCAGGCTCATCTCTTCCAGCGCGTCCCGCTGCTTCTGGATGAGTGCACGCACGGCAGGTGTCGCTTCGTTCGGGGCGCAGCGCTCCACCCGGGCATAATCAAAGGCCAGCTGCGGCAGGTAGTTCTCCTCGCAGTCGTCCAGCTCCTCTTCCAGATAGGCGCGGTAGTTGAACAGGTTGTCGCTGGTCTTGAAGCGGTGGTAGGCCGCCGCCACCACCTTTTCCTCGTACTGGTCGAACAGTTCCAGCACCTCCTGCGGGGTGCGGTTGCGGGTGAGACGGTCGATGTAGTGGCCGATGGAGGCATTGAGTGCCCGGAGAGAGCGGTTCAGCGCGTCAAGGTCTGCGTCCACCTCCCGCAGAACGTTCTCATAGGGGCTTTTTTCCTGCCCGATGCTGCCCAGCAGCTGCCATGCCTTGTACAGCTTGCCGGTATAGGTAACTACGCGGGGGTTCAATATTTCTTCCAGCGCTTCCAGCAGCGGCGTTACCTCCGGCACAAAGGCAAGGGACGCTTCCCCCTCGTAGCTGCCGGGCTGCTCTTCCAGCCAGCCGGTGCGGCGCAGCCGCAGCAGGAAGCCCACGGCCAGCGTGTGGGGGTCGCGGGTGGGCTGCTCTTCTTCATCGCCCGCACCGTCGGCATCCAGCGCAAGGGGCTTTGCCAGTGCGGCAAAGTAATCCTCGGCACGCCAGACGGCCTCCGCACGGGAAATGCTGTAATCCGCCGTGTGGCGGCACTCCTCCCAGAGCAGAAGCAGCAATTCCGCATAAAAAGCCCGGTTCGGCCCCGCCAGCGGGCGGAACAGCCGCGGGGACACCAGTTCAAACAGCTGCATGGAAATGTCCTTTCCTGTTCACATCAGAATACGTTTTTATTGTACCACAAAACGACACGGTTTGACAGAGAAACCATTCAGAATTGCCGCCGGGAGGGGTGGGGCAGACTCCTTCCGTCAAACCCTGCGGGTTTGCCACCTCCCTCAGTGAGGGAGGCAACCCTCTCCGTCATCGCTGCGCGATGCCACCTCCCCCGAAAGGGGGAGGTTTATTGCATCTGACCGGAAGGCGAAAGGCTCCCTTTTTGAGGGACGATTTCCCCCGGCCGGGGGAAAATGTCGCGCAGCGACAAAAGGGGGAATCTGGCACGCCGCAGGCGACTGGGGGAGTTTGCCCCCAAACACAAAAAAGCCCCGCAGAGCGGGTGCTCTGCGGGGCAGGGATGCAAGTTTTGAGAAGGTACGCTTATTCGCTGACCACGAAGAGGACCAGAGTGTATTCCTTCTGCTTGGTAACGGTAACGCCGAACTTGGTCGGATTCTTAACGCCAGCATTTTGCAATTTATACTGAACATCCATTTTCGAAACGGCATCGGCCAGAGTATCCTCGGTGACTTTCTCATCGCTCGTAAAGGACACGGGCACCAGCGCAGCCGTTTTGCCCATCGTTGCTTCAGCAAAAAATGTCTCCCGCTTTTTCACTGCGTCATTGTAAGCGTTCTGATCCTTAGGAAAAGCAAGCCTGGCATTCTCCGCCTTGACAGCAACAGGCAGGCACTTATTGCTGATCTCTGTCAATTCCGAATCAACGGTCAGTGTCAGGTTTTGGTTCTTGCCCAGTTCCACAGTCCACTGGGCAACATCCCTTTCCAGCGCAGTATCGCGCATTGAAGGTGCGCTGGGGGTAACGCCGCAAGCGGTGAGCATTGCCAGCGCCATGATGCCGGTCAGAAGAACGGCCACAAGACGTTTCAACTTTTTCATGTTAGGTCTCTCCATCATAAAATGAATTACAGGCCTTTTCCGCGTCCCAAATGCCCGGAGGGCCTATGTATATTTTACAGTTTTCCCCTCCCCCGCGTCAATGTACAGACTCCCTATCGTTTCCAATCATTTTTGAGCCAATACGTCAGTTTGTTGGATACAAAAAGCCCCGGGGAGCGGGTGCTCCTCGGGGCAACAAAACTTTATTAACTACGAATCGTACCTTCACACTTGATGGCAATGCCAATGTAAGTCTTGCCATTGGAGGCCGTGTAGGTTGCAACACCGACAGCTTTCATGTTAGACAGCTTTCCAGAAGAAGTGCCGGGGGTCACATTCTTCAGTTCAGCATCCAGTTTTGCCTTGAATTCATCGTTAACTTCCAGCGGCTTTACATCTTTCAGTTCAGCTTTTGTAACCGGTCTCAGCATTTCATTCATTTTATTCGGGTCAAATACATACATCACAAAAGAAACAGTATTTTCAGCTTCATTCATATTGAGGTCAGAAACACACTGCATGTATTGGGCCGTTCCGCTTTCATCATTCTGCACATACGGAACATCTTCTGCTTTGATAACGCCAGTATCATCCGTTTTGGCCAGAACAGCACGAACCTTGCTCTGCAGATCGGCATTATTGCTGTAGCTTGTGCCATTGACAGTATTCAGGTACTCCAGCACCTTGCTCTCGATCTCATTCGAGCTGTTTCCACCAGCGCCACCGCCGCACGCGGTGAGCATTGCCAGAACCATCACGCCGGCCAGAAGGGCGGCTGCGAAACGCTTGAACATTTTCATTGTAATGTTCCTCCTGTTTTCAAATTCTGACGGTTTGGGCGACCCCAAATCGCTTTACCCGTCTGAATTTATTTTAGCCATACCCCCCCCCGCATGTCAACAGACATATCGCCCAAATTCCGCAGTTCTTTTTGGCAATTGTCCCCAAACGCAAAAAAGCCCCGGAGGTCTTTCCGGGGGAAGGAAAGCTCTTCGGGGAGAAAGGGTGAGAAATTTTTTACTTGTTGACATTCTTGATGCGGATGGAAATACCAATGTAGCTCTGCTCGTTGTTGCCCTTGACCACAACACCCACATTGGTCCAATCGCCGCTCTGGTTCACCGTGACATTATGATTCGTGTCAACATGCTCCGAGATACGCTTCAGTACCTCATTCAGAAGGGTGTCCTTATAGTCATACCGGGCGGTGATGGTGATGATCAGATCATTTCCCGCGTCCTCTGCATGGAACTTGAACGCCGTCAAATAGCCAGCAATCTTGAATTTCGCATCAAGATTCTTGCGATCCATATTCAAGTGCCCTTCTGCCACTGCACGAAGGCCTTCATCGTTCGTCACAACAGCATTGCCGTGGTCTTTTTTGACCAGACTGATTACTTTATCTTCCTCAGTCTTTTTGGTAGCCATGCCATCGCCGCCACCGCCGCAGGCGGTGAACAGGAGCATGGTCAGCGCACCTGCCAAAAGCAGGGCAACGATCTTTGACAATTTCTTCATAAGGTATCCCTCCAGTCTTGTTTTTGTGGTTATGTTTCTTTTTTTGGGGGGTGACCCCCTTTGTGTCACGGGGGTCTTTCTGCCCTGATTATATCCGACAGCAGTTGGTTTTGTCAATTGAGAAGATGCATAAAGTTTCCGAAACATTTTCGTTCAAAATCAACGAAACAGCGGCTTTTTGTTGCAGTATTGAGATACACCGTCCTTATTTAGCAAAGGTTCTTTACCGTGCTGGAAAATCTTCTTCCGGCCGGAAGCTCCATGCTGTTCTTTTCCGGGGCACAGTCCTTCCCTGTTTGGACAGATGTTGTGTTCCGATCCATCTTTCAGAATTCTTTCAAAAAATTACGATTTTACACAATTCTACCATTTTTGCATGGTAAAATAAGGTCGTAGAAAAAACAAAGGATGTGGCTCAATATGCAACACTGTCCCGCCCGCGCGGCACAGCGGCTGGCGGCGGCAGTTCTGGCGCTGTGCCTTGTGCTGGCTCTGGCCGTTCCCCACGCACACGCAGCTGCCCTGCAGGAAACGCACGGCATCCGGATGCTGGACTTCAGCACCAGCCAGATCCTTTCCATCGGCAACCAGACCTCCGGCAAATGCAGCTGGTACGCCTTGCGCTATGCACGCACCATTCTGGATGGAAAAGTTTCCTCCGGCAGCGGCATGTGGTCAAACGGTGCGGTCTGGTCTGCGGGCGGCTACTACGGTTATTCCGGCAGCCTGTCCGAGTGCCTGCAGAAGCTTTACAGTGAGCTTTCCGCCGGGAAGCCGGTGATCGTGCATCTGAAAAACACCGCGGTGAGCGGCGTAAAACGGCACACGAACCGCACCTCCAGCTATGAATACCACCTGACCAGTTCCGGCTGGAACGAGGTCAATTACCCCCATATCGCCACCAGCGCCGCCTATGGCCACTGGGTCTGCGTGGTGGGCATCCGCCCGGATGCAGACCCCGCGAACCTGAAGGAGAGCGATTTCTACGCGTTGGACCCGGCCCGTGTTTCCGCAAACGGCACTCTGGCTGTGACCCGGCTGCTGGACGGCACCATCTGGACAGACAATTCCCCGCTGAAAACAGCAGGCTGATAAATTTAGAAAGAGCAAAAAAGCTGACGCTTTCGCGTCAGCTTTTTTGTTTGCAGTTCAGATCAATACCCTTTTACCGAGAAGCCCCGCTCCCATGGGTCGGGCGGCAGATCCTTCTGGCGGATGCCGGTGATCTGGATATAATCGCTTTTCTGGATCATGGCGAACAGCCGCAGGAACTTTTCCGGGTCGCCCTGCACTTCCAGCGTTACGCTGCCGTCATCCTCGTTCTCCACCCAGCCGGTCAGTTCCAGCGTCTGGGCCGCATAGCGGGCGCGGTAGCGGAAGCCCACCCCCTGCACCTGCCCTTCGATGGAATAGCGGCGGCGCACAGTACCTTCCGGCAGGGCGGGCGGCGTGGCATCCTGTGCTTTTTTATGCAGAAAATCAAACATCTTACAGCTCCTGATAGGCGGTCATCAGCGCCGGGATGAACTGCTTTTTGCGGCTCACCACACCGGGCAGGGTAAAGCTGCCGTCCTCGGCGGGCTGGGTCTCAAAGCCGTCGGCCAGCACCTCGGAGGCATAGCGGCCATTGCTGATGACCACGCTTTCTTCCTTGGGCACATCGGTAAGCAGCATGTAGATGTCCTCCACGTTCTGCTTGTTGCGGGCTTCTTCCAGATAGGGCTGCAGCAGCGCTTCGGCGGCAAGCAGGTTCTTGCGGGTCATGTAGCTGCCCTGTGCCACGCCAAAGCGGATATCACCGCACATGAACACCTTGAAGTCCTGCAGGAACACCTCCTCGGCGGTCTTGCCGTCCAGCTTTTCGCCTGCTTCGAACATCTCATTAGCAAACTCGTTGATGTCCACCCCTGCAATTTTGGCAAGGCGGCGGGCGCTGGCTTCATCCACGGGGGTGCAGGTGGGGCTGCGGAACATCAGGGTATCCGACAGGATAGCCGCCAGCAGCAGACCGGCCGTCTGGGGCGGGATCTCCACGCCGTTTTCGTCGTACATCTGGGTGACGATGGTGGCGGTGCAGCCCACCGGCTGGTTGCGGAAGTACACCGGGCCGCTGGTTTCCAGACTGCCGATGCGGTGGTGATCGATGATCTCCAGGATCTCGGCCTGGTCGAAACCCTCCACGGCCTGCGTGGCTTCGTTGTGGTCCACCAGAATGATGCGGCGCTTGCGCAGATTGATGATGTTGCGGCGGCTGACCATGCCGCAGTATTTGCCGTCCTCGTCGAGGATGGGGAAATAACGGTGGCGCACCTTGGCCATCACGCGGGTAACATCGGCCACCGGCGTGACGAGGGTGAACTTCATGATGTCGCTGCGGGTCATATAGTAGGAGATGGGCGCACACTGGCTGATGAGCTTACCGGCAGCATAGGTATCCACCGGGGTGGTCATGATGGCAACGCCGGTCTCCTCGGCAATGCGCTGGATGGTGCGGCCCACCTTGGCGTTGTTGCACAGGATGAGCAGGGACGCTTCCTTCTCGATGGCGCACAGCTGGCTCTCGTAGCGGTTGGTCAGGATCACGATGTCCCCTTTTTCCACCGTGCTTTCCAGCATTTCGGGCGTAGCGGTGCCGATGCGGATGTGGCCGGTGGTGCAGATATCATCCGCGCTGCCCACCGCCATGGTGCCGTCCAGCGTTTCCAGAATGTTCCGGAAGCTGGTGCGGCTCTTGGCAAGGATGCCGGTATCGAACACGTCCATGTTGGCGGTGGCAATATCCTTCACGGTGATCACGCCTTCCAGCTCGTTGTCTGCACTGGTAACAGGCAAGGTGTCGATCTGCTTGTCACGCATGATCTCCCACGCCTTGCGCAGGCTGGTGGAGCCGGGGATGCCGGGCATCTCGCGGTAGTCCACATCGCGGATCTTCGGGTTCACGTCCGTGCACATGCGCGGGGGCTTTACCCCGAACTTTTTGAGCACGAACTCGGTCTCCTGATTCATTTTGCCTGCACGGCGGGGCTCACAGACCAGATCACTGGTCTTGTTTTTCAGTTCTGCATAGGCAATGGCCGAGCAGATGGAGTCGGTATCCGGGTTGCGGTGGCCGATCACGACCACCTTATGGGCTGCTTTTGGCATATTGTTCCCCCTTTGGGTGCTGATTTACCTTTTATTTCTTATCTCATTTACCACAGTGCACTCCCCGCTCCTGCAAAGCGCGGTGCACCTCAGGTTTATTTTAGCACAATTGCCTGCACGGGTAAAGTGGAACAAACACGCTGCGGCGCGGCTTTTCCGCCTGCCACAGTCCTTGACAGACCCTGCAAAAAACGGTAAGCTTTACCTGAAAAAAAAACACAAATGGAGGCATCTATGAAAAAACGGTTTTTCCGCATCCTCTCCTGCTGCGTGCTGCTGGCCTGCCTGTGCGCCCTGCCCGCCTACGCACAGGAACCCAAGGCCGCACAGCCCGCCGCAAAAGAGGATAAGGTGGTAACAGATGTCACCGGTTCTGCCGACCTGATGCTCAATATCGTTGGCTTTACCACCAACTTTGGCGGGCCGTACCACTTTGCGCAGGCAGACCACAAGTCCCCTGCGCAGGCCTACGGTGATGCCCCTGCCGAGGGAGCCGTTGCAGTGCTGCGGCTTTTTGCCCGCGCCGATGACCACGGCGATGTTCCCCTCAACACCAGCGGACACAGCTTCCTCACCATCACCAATGTCTCGGAGCAGGATATCAATGTGGGCGGACTGCTCATTGCACCGGATACGTCCATCACCGTAAGCACCCGCGGCAACCGCCGCGAGCATTCCGGCATCTGGTACAATCTGGAGGGCTACTACAAATATTACCTGAACGCTTCTTACTATCAGAATCTTTACGGCATTCAGGTCTCACTGGACCAGAGCCAGCTAGACACTGTAAATCAGGCATTGGCCAACGCAGACCACTGGTCGGCCATTTACAACTGTACCTCGTTCTCTGCTGGCCTCTGGAATGCCGTGTGCTCCGATACGCTCTGCGCCGGTGTGCCCGAGACCCCGGCCGACCTGAAAGCGGACATGTTGAGGAAGTACCCAGACAAGACGGTGTTCGGGCCGACCGTCCCGTATGATTATATCGTATATTACGGCACCAGCCTGACCCCCAGTCAGGAATTTTCCTGACAGAAGATTTTCTCTTGTAATTCTGCGCGTTCTGCTGTATGATATAGGTCATGTATCCAAGTGTATCTTGTCACCGTCACGGAGGAACCTATGACAGCAACCAAAACGCCCGCGTTCCATAAGCCGCCGCTGTTCACCCGGCAGCAGCTCATTGCCCTGCTGCTGCCGCTGATCGCAGAGCAGGCGCTCAGCGTGACCATCGGTCTGGCCGACACGCTGATGGTCTCCTCGGTGGGGGAAGCCGCTGTTTCCGGCGTGAGCCTTGTGGACAGCTTCAACACCCTGATGATCCAGATCATGAGCGCCCTTGCCACCGGCGGCGCGGTGGTCACCAGCCAGTACATCGGCCGGCAGGAGCCAAAGGATGCCAAGAATGCAGCGGCGCAGATCCTGTTCATCCTGTCCAGCTTCAGCCTGCTGGTGGCCGCCGTTGTGGTGGCGGGCCGCCATGCCATCCTGCGCGGCATCTTCGGCTCCATCGACGTGGACGTGATGCGCTATGCCGAGACCTACTTCCTTCTCTCGGCCCTGAGCTACCCGTTCATCGGCCTGTACAACGCCGGTGCGGCCCTGTTCCGGGCGCAGGGCAACAGCAAGATCAGCATGATGTCCAGCCTTGTAATGAATGTGGTGAACATTGGCGGCAACGCCGTGCTGATCTACGGCTTCAAAATGGGCGTGATGGGTGCCGCACTGGCCAGCCTTGTGTCCCGCGCCATTGCCTGCGTGGCTGTGCTGTACCTGCTGCAGCGGCCCGCCTGCCCGCTGCGGGTGGACGGCCTGCAGGCCCTTGCCCCGAAGGCACGGCTCATCCAGCAGATCCTGCGGGTGGGCATCCCTGCCGGTATTGAAAACGGCATGTTCCAGATCGGCAAGCTGTCCGTTTCCAGCCTGACCTCCACCCTTGGCACCGCCGCCATTGCGGCCAACGCCGTGGCAAACACCACCACCACCTTTTTGAACATCCCGGCCAACGCCGTGGGCATGGCTGCGCTGACCGTGGTGGGCCAGTGCCTTGGCGCAGGCGAAAAGGATCAGGCCGTGTATTACTCCCGCCGCCTGATGCTGTTTGCCTACTGCGGCGCATGGTTCATGAACCTTTCGGCCTTCCTGTTTGCCAACAGGTTTGCGCTGAGCCTGTTCAACCTCTCGCCGGAGGCCTACGCCATGGCGCTGGAAGTGATGGTGTGGTTCAACATCGTTTCGCTGTTCATCTGGCCTTCCAGCTTTACCATGCCCAACATCCTGCGTGCGGCAGGCGATGCCCGCTTTACCATGACCGTGAGCATCGTGTCCATGTGGGCCTTCCGGGTGGGCTTCTGCTACCTGTGTGTGCTGGCCTTCCACGGCGGCCTGCTGGCCATCTGGATGGGCATGTATCTGGACTGGGCGTTCCGCTCCCTGTGCTTCTTTGTACGCTTCCTGCGCGGCAAGTGGCTGGAACAGCAGGTCATCTGAATCTTTCCTCTGCATTTTATAAGAGCCTGCCGCGAAGGCAGGCTCTTTTTTACGCAATACGCACAAATAATTTATTTGTTTTTCAGCAATGTTGTCTGCTTTCGTTCTTGTTTTTGTCACATTCCCGGCGTATAATTTCACAGTGCTAAGAGCTTTCACTTCTGCAAAAAGGAGGCTTTTTCAATGAAACGCAGTTGGTTTTCGCGCCATCCGATTTGCTTCATGGCGCTGTATCTCATACTTTATCTTTCCGCATTCAATTTCCTGAACACCCAGATCCATATGCCGCACATCCTCGTGCACTGCCGGCTGGACGATCTGATTCCCTTCTGCAAATATGCGGCCATCCCCTATTTTGCATGGTTTCCGTGGATCCCGTTCACCCTGTTCTTCCTTCTGTGGAAGGCACCCCGGGAGGACTTCTGGCGGCTGTGTATGCCGCTGTTCAGCGGTATGACCATTGCGCTGGCCTGCTACGTGATCCTGCCCACCGGGCTGAATCTGCGCCCCTGCTATGTGCCGGGCACAGACATCTTCGCCCGTGCGGTGCGGTTCCTGTACAGCACCGACACACCCATCAATGTCTGCCCGTCCATCCATGTGTTCAACTCGGTCACGCTGATGCTGGCCTATCACCGCTGCCGCATCTTTGAGCAGCCCCGATTCCGCTGGATGCGCCCGGCCGCTGATGTGCTGTGCATCTCCATCGTATGCTCCACCATGCTGCTCAAGCAGCACAGCTGCATCGATGCAGCGCTGGGCGCTTTGCTGGCGCTGGCACTGGATACCGCGTTCAGCCGTATGATGGACACCAACGATCTGCCGCAGATGCGCCGCATCTGAATCTCTATAAAAAAGAAATGCGCTGTCATCGGGGGACAGCGCATCTTTTTTTGTTCAGAACAGATCCTCCGGCAGGCAGACATCCTGCTTTGGCACCTTTGCCCAGGAAAAGTCCTTGATCAGGCTTTCCGGTGTGCGGGGCGCAGGCTCCGGCTGCAGGCCGTAGGCGTAGGCAAGCCTGCCCACGATCTCCTGCGCGGTATACTTTTCCCGCAGGTTTTCCAGACTCTGGTCGCCGTCTCGCTTGGAGAGCCGCCGCCCATCCGGGGCCAGCAGCAGTGGGCAGTGGGCAAACCCCGGTGCCTGCAGGCCCAGCAGGCGGTACAAATACAGCTGCCGTGCCGTGGACGAAAGCAGGTCTGCACCGCGCACCACTTCGGTAACGCCCATGCGGGCATCGTCCACCACCACGGCCAACTGATAGGCGAACACGCCATCTGCCCGGCGCAGGTAGAAGTCACCGCAGTCGTGCAAAAGATTTTCGGTGTGCAGGCCCATGCAGCCATCCACAAATGTGATGTCCTCGTCCGGCACCATCAGACGGTAGGCAGGGGCCTTCTTTTTGCTTTTTTCCTCAATTTCAGCAGCGGTCAGGCTGCGGCAGGTGCCCGGATAGACCACGTTGCCGTCTGAGGTATGGGGCGCGCTGGCCGCGTGCAGCTGGGCGCGGGAGCAAAAACACGGGTACACAAGGCCGCGCTCTTCCAGCTTTTTGTAGCTTGCGGTGTAGATCTCTGCGCACTCACTCTGGTAATAGGGGCCGTTCGGCCCGCCAGTGCTGCCGCCCTCGTCCCACGCAAGGCCCAGCCAGTCCAGATCCTGTTCCAGCAGGTCGGCATAGATGCGCGGGCAGCGCTCGGCATCCAGATC
>ERZ791917.1782-NODE-1782-length-10806-cov-32.590922_pt1 | contig 10806 bp, 12 predicted proteins | sample MGYA00510138_ERZ791917 | MGnify/ENA primary metagenome ERZ791917 (study PRJEB30046, sample SAMN00792102) | human gut metagenome | study: EMG produced TPA metagenomics assembly of the A metagenome-wide association study of gut microbiota in type 2...
GAAAGTACTCGACTGGAAACGGTCCGGGAGGATAGGGAGCTGCCGGTTAGGAAAAGACGCCTGCATCGAAAGATGCAGGCGTCTTTGTGTTTGTCAGCGGTCAGCAGGCTCACGGCAGCATTGCAAAGACGTGCCATGGCACGTCTGTCCCGACTTCCGGTTTTTCTCCAATTCAAAGTCGATTTGAAAAATTGATTTCCACCGGACGCTAACCGCTGACTGTTGACCGCTGACAAAAGAGGTGCTGCCTATTTCATGCAGCACCTCTTTTTTTATTGGCTATCTTCACCAGACTCAGCATCACCGGTACTTCCGTCAGGACGCCTACGGTGGTGGCCAGGGCGGCGGGGCTGGTGACTCCGAACAGGGCGATGGCCACGGCTACGGCCAGTTCGAAGAAGTTGGAGGCTCCGATCATCCCTGCCGGAGCTGCGATGCTGTGGGGCAGGTGGAGCAGGGTGCTGGCTCCGTAGGCAATGGCAAAGATCAGATAGGTCTGGAGCACCAGGGGAATGGCAATCAGCAGGATATGGAAGGGATTGGACAGGATCACCTGGGCCTGGGAACTGAAGATGATGCACAGGGTCAGCAGCAGTCCCCAGGTGGTGGCCTGATCGAATTTGTGGATAAAGACCTGGTTGAAATAGGCTTCTCCCTTCTGACGGATTACGGTGACCCGGGTCAGGATGCCCCCTGCCAGAGGAATCACCACAAACAGGAAGATGCTCAGGAAAAGCACGCTGTAGGGGACCGTCACATGGGATACGCCCAGAAGGAATTTTACAATGGGCACGAAGGCCACCAGGATGATCAGGTCGTTGGTGGCCACCTGGACCACTGTATAAGCCGGATCCCCCTGGGTCAGGGTACTCCACACAAAAACCATAGCGGTGCAGGGGGCGGCCCCCAGGAGCACGGCGCCGGCCAGATACTGGGTGGCCAGATCTCGGGGAATGAAGGCCTGGAATACCTGATAAAAGAAAAAAGCGGCCAGGCCGTACATGGTAAAGGGTTTGATCAGCCAGTTGGTGATCCAGGTGACGAACAGTCCTTTAGGGTGCCGGCCCACTTCCCGGATGCTCTGGAAATCCACCTTCATCATCATGGGATAGATCATGATCCAGATCAGGATGGCAATGGGTATGGAGATCCCGTCAATCTGGAGCCGGTCCAGGAACCGGGGCACCGCCGGCAGGAAACGGCCCACCAGCACACCGGCCGCCATACAAAGGAAAACCCACAGGGAAAGATACCGCTGGAACGGGCTGATGCCCGGATTTTTGGCGTCCGTCATTTTGTGCCAGCTCCTTTCAGCTGGTCCCGGAGGGCCAGCACCTGAGCCCGGATGGCTTCCATAATGACACGGAACTCCGGATCCGGTTTCCCGGCCGGGTCCGGGATTTCCCAGGACAGGGTCTTCACCCCGGGTAGTACCGGACAGCGGACTCCGCAGCCCATGGTCACCACCATGTCCAGAGCTGGCAGGTCTTCCAGTTTTTTGGGGAACTGGCCTTCTTTTTCCATGTCGATCCCGTACAGGTCCTGCATCAGCCGCTGGGCAGAGGGATTGATCCGGTCTGCCGGACAGGTGCCGGCAGACCGGCTGACAAACACATCTTCTGCCAGGTGACGGCCAAAGGCTTCGGCCATCTGGCTCCGGCAGGAGTTTTGGATACAGAGAAAAGCGACAACAGGTTTTCGGTTCATAAGGTTTCCAGCACCTTTCCTTTGATTTCCGACTGTTTCCAGGGAATCACCGCTGCATGGCCGCCGGAGTGGGCTGCCACCTGGTTGATCCAGGGAATCTCCCGGTCCGCTTTGGCCTTCAGCAGAGGGCTTTGGGCGGCAGTCTGGCTGAAGCAACGGTTGATGATCCACCAGCGGCTGCACAGCCGGGTCCGTTTCAGATCTTCTTCCAGACGCAGGGCTTCATACACCGGAGTGGCTTCCGGCAGGGTGACGATCACTACTTCCGTCTCCGGCCCCTTCAGCCGAGGCAGCAGCTGCTGGACGGCAGGAGGGACACTGCCCCGGGTCCGGCGGATCTCCCGGTCGTAGTTTTCCGTGGATTCCAGGAGCAGCAGGGTATGGCCGGTGGGGGCGGTGTCGATGATGACGATCCGGTCCCCGGCCCGGGCCACGATTTCTGCAAAGGCCCGGAACACGGCGATTTCCTGGGTGCAGGGGGAACGGAGGTCTTCTTCGATGTATGCCAGGTCTCCTTCCTTCAGTCCGTTTTTCCGGGCCTGGCCCAGGACTTCCTGCTGATACTGGCGGAGCTCGGCCTGTTCGTCGATCTGACACAGCTGGATCCGGTCCGTCTGTTCCAGGATTTCCTGGAGATGGCCGGCCGGGTCGGTGGTGGTCAGCAGCACCTGGTGCCCCTTCTGAGCCAGCCGGAGAGCCAGGGATGCAGCCACGGTGGTTTTCCCCACGCCGCCTTTGCCCATGGTGAAGATGACCTTCCGATGGTGCTGCTCCAGATCTTCTGCCACCTCCTGGAGGGTATGGACGGGAGCCTGTTGTTCCCGGCTGGTGGCAGGGGCAACTTCTCCCTTCAGGAGAGCCCGGACATGGTCCAGGCCGGTAACGTTGTAGCTCCGGAAGGGAATCTGCCAGCAGGGTATTTCTTTCAGACCCTGGGGCATTTCTTCCAGAGCCGCCTGCTGTTTGGCAAAAAGTTCCCCGGTGACCGGGTCATCGGTCTTTTCCAACAGTCCGTTGATGATCAGCTGCTGACTGCCGATGCCCAGTTTGGCCAGTTCCCGGGAGGCCCGGTCCGCTTCCAACAGCGGGGGCCGGTCAGGACGGGCTACCAGGAGCAGGGTGGTGCGGCCAGGATCCGACAGGGTTTCCACGGCCTGCCGGTACAGGGCCTTCCGGTTTTCCAGACCGGACAGCTGTCCCAGACAGGAGGCTCCGTGGGTACTGGTACTGATGAATTGGCTCCAGGCAGAAGGCAGCTGGAGCATCCGCAGGGTATGGCCGGTAGGGGCCGTATCAAAAAGGATTTTGTCGTAGGCCGCTGCGGTCTCCGGATCTGTGAGGAAATCCGTAAAGGCATTGAAGGCGGCGATTTCGATGGTACAGGAGCCGGACAGCTGTTCTTCCATGTTCCGCAGAGCGGCTTCCGGCAAAAGCCCCCGGTAAGGACCCACTACACTTTCCCGGTAGGCGGCGGCTGCCTTCACCGGGTCCAGATTGGCCGCTTCCAGGCCGGGGACACCGGGAATGGGAGTGGGTGTTTCTTTCAGTTCCAGAGAAAAGATGTCCTGGAGATTGGAAGCCGGGTCCGTGCTGACCAGCAGCACCTTCTGACCGGCATCGGCCAGGGCCACCGCCGTGGCACAGGCTGTGGAAGTCTTTCCTACCCCACCTTTGCCGGTAAAGAATACATACTGGGTCCGGATGGCGGCAAAAGGATCATACAGTTCCATGGCAGTCTCCTTTCGTCATTGACAGCAGCTGGAAGAACCGGAACCGCAGCAGGAACTGGAATCTCTGCTGCTTTCTTTTTCACCGCTACCGCAGCAGCAGGAGGTTTCGGCAGCCGGTTCTTCACTGCCGCCGCAGCAGCAGGAACCGGCTTCTTCCGTTCCGCTGTCCTGACGGGCCGAGGCTTCGTCCAGCAGAGCCGGAGCGAAATCCAGCATCCGGGCGAATTCCTCATTGGTGGGGTAACGGCCGGCCATCCAGATTTTTCCGTCTGTCAGGATCAGGGGCAGTTCCTCCGGCCCATGGTGTTGCAGGAATTCCGCTGCCGCCGGGGTCTGGATGAATTTGAGGGGCGCATTGCTCAGATTGTACCGTTCTACCAGGATGCCGTGTTTTTCCAGCGTGTCCAGTACGGCGGAAATCCGCAGCAGTTCTGGATCAATGGCAGGACCGCAAAGTCCTGTAGGGCAGCACATGGCCTGTTCAAAAATCTGTACCAGTTTTCTTTCCATGATAGATTCCTCCCAAAAAATAAATTTATAAATTGAAATTTATCGATTTATTAATGCAAAAAATTTTACTGGCATCTGGGACAGCCGCAGTCCTCCGGTTGGAGGGGCTGGGTTTCCCGGAACAGGTCCCGGATCAGGGCTTCCAGTTCCCGGGCTGTTTCCCGGTTCAGGGTATAGTAGACCCATTTGCCTTCTTTCCGGCCAGTGACCAGCCCTGCGTCGCACAGGATCTTCATATGATGGGAAAGGGTGGGCTGGGACAGATGGAGATTTTCCAGCAGCACGCAGGCGCACCGCTCTCCGCCCTGGAGCAGTTCCAGGATGTGGAGCCGGTTTTCATCGGCCAGGGCCTTGAACAAACGGGCTTTAAAAGCAAGGTTTTCCATCTGCCAGCCTCCTTTCATATTGATAAATTTAAATCTGTTATCTGCAGTATAGGCTGTTTTTCCAGTTTTGTCAACGGCCTTCCTCATCATGGACCTTCAGTTCCAGGATATCCGGACGGGTATAGTGGCCGGTGGCGTCGAATTCCATCCGGCTCATGGGGACCTTGTCCATGTCCAGATCCGCATACACAATGGCTTCTTTGTCCCAGACTGGTTCCGTCACACAGTGGCCGTAAGGATCGATGATGCAGCTGCCACCCCGGCAGACAATGTCATTCAGCCGGCCGATCTCTTCCTGTTCCAACAGGTCAGCCGGATACATGTCCCGGGTAAAGTACTGGTCCACATTGAACACATAGCAGTGGCTTTCGATGGCAATGTGCCGGATGGTGTCCTGCCATTCCGGATTGTCATTGGTGTTGGGTGCCAGGTACAGGGAAATCCCTTTCTGGTACAGGGCCACCCGGGCCAAGGGCATGTAGTTTTCCCAGCAAATCAGGCTGCCCATTCTGCCCCAAGGAGTATCTACTACCGGGAAATAGGTTTCCGGTACATGGGAATCCGCCCAGATGTACCGTTCGGAACCGGTGGGTTTGATTTTCCGGTGGACGGAGGCCAGTTTCCCTTCCGGGGAAAAGACCAGATTGGTGCAGTACAGGGAACAGTTCACCGGATCCCGTTCGGTGACTCCGATACTCACCCATGCCCGGGCCTTTTTGGCGGCGGCTGCCAGGGACACCGTATCATCCGGTACCAGGACGGCGTTGTCATAGTACACTTTCCAGTCCTTCCGGCCTTCCTCCTTCCGGCTGCCTACGGTAAAGCCGAAAGTCAGCCCGTAGGGATAGCAGGGGACCAGGGATTCTGGGAATACAATAAGCTCTGCCCCGTTGGCGGCGGCCTCCTGGATCTGTCGGACCACCTTTTCCAGGGTGGCTTTTTTGTCAAAGAGAACAGGGGCAGCCTGGACAATGGCGGCCCGGAGATGTTTCTGCAGGTTCTTCATGGAAATCCTCCTGAAATACTACGAATTCATATAATCATATTATACCCCTGGGCCGTATATTTGGGAACCCTGAATTTTCCGTTGCTTTTCTCTCTTGTGGTCAGTATACTGTTTTCGTATAAAATCCCATGACCATAAAGTATTTGTATTGTGGCGGCAATTCTTTTATGCTATAGACAGGCAAGTACAGAACTAAAGGAGTGAAAAGTACGGTGAAGAAGAACGTTTCCATAAAAAAGAGCCGGGTCCTTATGGGGCTCCTGGCGCTGATGGTGGCCCTGGTGGCCGGGACCTGGCATTTTTCTCCCTGGTTCCGGACCTGGGCCCTGGGGAAAGTGGAGCAGGCCCGGGGAGCGGCCATCCATTATGAATTGCTGGACCAGGTGGAAGCCCGGAACATTCGGCAGGTGATGACGGCGGATCCCTCCCGGAGCCGGGTGATCCAGTGGCAGTCGGATTATCCGGTGAAAGAACCGGTGCTGGAATACCGGAAAGCCGGAGAAAGTTCCCTGACGGCTGCCTCGGTGACGGAAGAAAAATTCACGGACGGAGGCAAGGATACCTGGATCTACACGGCCCGGCTGGAACCACTGGAACCGGGACAGTCCTATGAGTACCGGATCCGGGCGGGGAAAAAGGCCACGGCATGGATGCCCCTGCAAGCCTTTGCCGGCAATACCTTCAAGGCCCTAATCTTCCCGGATTCCCAGTCGGCGGATTACAGCGTGTGGAAGGCCACTGCCCAGCCTGCCTGGCAGCGGAACCCGGATGCCAGCTTCTTTGTGAACATGGGAGACCTGGTGGACAACGGGGAAGACAGCAGCCAGTGGAACGCCTGGTTCGGGGTGGTGGAACCCATGGCGGAAAAGATCCCGGTGGCGCCTCTGATGGGGAACCATGAAACCTACGACCTGAACTGGAAGGTGCGGATGCCGGAAGGATATCTCCACCGGTTCGCCCTGCCGGGCAACGGTCGGGAAAAATACCGGAACCAGTTTTATTCCTTTACCGTGGGGGATGTGCATTTTGTGGTGCTGAACACCCAGAACGAGGAACTGAAGGAATGGGAACCGGATCTGGCCCGGGACCAGGAGGCTTGGTTCCAGGAAGACATGGCACGGAACCGGGGCAAATGGAACATTGTACTGATGCATAAGGACCCCCTTCAGTATGCCTTTGATCCCGCAACCCAGCCGGGACGGGAACGGACGGAAGGGTTTTCCCCGGAAGGCCGGGAATGGATGCCCCTATTTGACCGGTACGGGGTGGATTTGGTGCTCAGTGCCCATCTCCATACCTACCGGAACCGGGGAAAGATTTATGATTTCCAGCGGGCGGACCGGGGGCCCTCCTATGTGATCACCGGGGTGGCCGGGGACGTGCGGTATCCCAGCCTCTGGAAGCGCCATGCCCTGGATGTGACCGTGGCCCCCCAGCCGGAAACGGATAACTATCTAGTGCTGGAAAAACAGGAAGACCAGCTCCGGATCCAGTGCTTTCTGCCCGACGGGACCCTGGTGGATACGGTGACGGTGAGGAAAAGCGGAGAGAAAGCGTGGTGAGAGGGACAACTATGGCTCAATTTGACGGAAAGACTTATGACTGTCCTTTTGACTGTTTCATAGCGGTCTTGAAGGGGAAATGGCGTACTGACCTGCTGCTGGCGCTGGCCGCCCGTCCCCGCCATTTCCGGGAACTTCAGCGAATCCTGCCTGGCATCAGTGCCAAAGTCCTTACGGAAAATCTGCGAATCCTGGAACGGAACAATTTGGTGGAACGGCGGGAACAGGATGATCCTTCCGGAATGGTGGAGTACCGTCTTTCTCCAGAAGGAGAACAGCTCATCCAGGTCATGGAGCAGATCAATCATTGGGTGGGGCGTTGGTTGGCATAAAAAAGCTGTTGCCTGGGGCTTTCCCCTGGCAACAGCTCTTTCTTAAAACATAGTATTGCTGTTTTCCGCTTTTTCCGGGATATCCTGGATCACGTCCCAGTGCTCCACGATTTTTCCGTTTTTGATCCGGAAGATGTCCACGGCAGCCTGGCCCCGGTCCTGAGAGTTCAATTTAATATGGTTGTGGATGAACACCAGGTCCCCGTCCGCCCCCAGATGCTTGATTTCCGCGGTGCTTTCTGGGAATTCTTTCAGGAATCCGGCAATGCCTTCTTTGAAAGCCTGTTTTCCATCTTTGAACCCGGGACTGTGCTGGATATAGGTATCGCCCGTCAGTTCGTCAATGACGGCTGTGTGATGCTCGTTGAAGATCTGGTTCCAGAAATAGGCAGCCAGCTCCTTGTTGTTTTTGAACTGGGGAGCAGCTCCTGCTGTTCCCGAACCCATTCCGCACAGCAGCAGACCCAAAGAGAGGGTCAGTAATTTTTTTTTGAACATAATAGAACGACCTCCTTTGCCTCAAGTTAGTTTAACATAACTAAAATAAAAGAAAAAGAAGGTACTTTCAGGTAACCCTCACTTTTCACCCTAAGACGCAGGCCTTACTGTTTAATTTTTTGGGACAAGTGCAGCAGAAAAACTTTCATGATATAATAAGAAATCAAGCGAAAATGAGGGGGAAGACTCCATGAAAATGAAATTCACCAAAATGCACGGCTGTGGCAATGATTATGTCTATGTGGACTGCATGGACCGGATGCTGCCCAATCCGGGGAAGATTTCCGAATATGTGAGCCGCCGGCGGTTCGGTATCGGGTCTGACGGGCTGATCTGCATCTGTCCTTCGGACAAGGCAGATTTCCGGATGCGGATGTTCAATGCCGATGCTTCAGAAGGAAAGATGTGCGGGAACGGGTCCCGATGCATCGCCAAATTCGTCTATGATAAAGGCTTGACACACAAGGATACCATTACCTTGGATACCCTGGGGGGCATCAAGACCATCCACATGACTGTGGAAAAGGGGAAAGTGGTCCTGGCGGAAGTGGACATGGGAAGGGCAGAAACCCAAGTGGCTTCCATCCCCATGGAATGGTCCGGAGAAACTTGTGTGGATCAGCCGGTGACTTTTACCCGTCCCGATGGAACGGAAATCACCGTGCGGGGTACAGCAGTTTCCATGGGAAATCCTCATTTTGTCACCTTCGTAGAAGATGTGGAATCTGCACCGGTGGAAGCAGTGGGGCGGGTCATTGAAACCTCTTCGCTCTTTCCAGAACGGACCAATGTAGAATTCGTCCAGGTGGTGGACGCTAACTATGTAAAATTCCGGGTCTGGGAACGAGGCAGCGGAGAAACCTGGGCCTGCGGCACCGGCGCCTGTGCTGTTGGCTATACCTGTGCAGCACTGGGCAAAGCCGGCCAGCGGGGAGAGTTCCTGAAAGTGGAAGCCAAAGGCGGGCTTCTCCAGGTCCGTACGGGAGAGGATGACGCCATGACCCTGAAAGGACCGGCCACTACGGTTTATGAAGGGGAAATCGAAATCCCGGAAGAACTTTTGGAAGAAAGTTTGAAATAATTGACATTCCTCCGGGGCTACTTTACAATAAATAAAGGTTCCGCATTGGAATACATCGTTTTGCATCAAAGGAGAGTCAGATATGGCTTTAGTGAATGGAAATTTTGCGAAGTTGAAGGAAAGCTATCTGTTTGCAGATATTGCTGCACGGGTGAGAGCTTTCAGTGAGGCACACCCGGAAAAGAAAATCATCAAGATGGGCATTGGAGATGTCACTCTTCCTCTGGCACCGTCCGTCATTGCTGCCATGGCAAAAGCCGTGGAAGAGATGGGCCATAAAGAAACTTTCAGAGGCTATGGACCGGAACAGGGGTATGGATTCCTCCAAGAAGCCATCCAGAAATATTATGCCCGCCATGGAGTAGAACTGGATATCAAAGAAATTTTTGTCAGCGATGGGGCCAAGAGTGACTGCGGCAACATCACGGATCTGTTTGACGACAGCAATGTGGCCCTGGTTCCGGATCCAGTCTATCCGGTTTATGTGGATACCAATGTGATGCGGGGCCGGAAGATCCTGTTCATGAAGGGGACTCCGGAAAATGGATTCCTGCCCATGCCGGATCCTGCTGTCAAAGCGGATATCATTTATCTGTGCTCTCCCAACAACCCCACTGGGGCTGCCTACAGCAAAGAACAGCTGAAGGAATGGGTGGATTATGCACGGAAAAATGATGCCATCATCCTCTATGATGCAGCTTATGAATCCTTCATCACCAATCCGGATGTGCCTCGGAGCATTTTTGCGATTCCGGGAGCCAAGGACTGTGCCATTGAATTGTGTTCTTTCTCTAAGACGGCTGGATTCACCGGTACCCGGTGCGGATATACCGTGGTGCCGCTGCAGCTGACCCGGAAGGCACCGGAAGGACAGGAATTGAGCCTGAATAAGATGTGGCTCCGCCGCCAGACTACCAAGTTCAACGGCGTGAACTATATTGTCCAAAGAGGCGCGGAAGCTGCTATGTCTCCTGTGGGCGAAAAGGAATGCGGCGAAATGCTGGCTTACTATCGGGAAAACGCCCGGATGATGATGGAAACCTTTGACAAGAAGGGGTACAAATACTATGGCGGCGTATACTCTCCTTATGTGTGGGTACAATGTCCCAAAGGCATGGGCAGCTGGGAATATTTTGACCATCTGCTGAATGACCTGGCCATTGTGGGGACTCCTGGCGCCGGTTTCGGCACTATGGGCGAAGGCTATCTGCGGCTCAGCGCTTTCGGGACTCACGAGGGCACCAAAGAAGCCATGGAACGGATTGCAAAAGACAATATCTGATAGATAGGAAAGGATGGATCGAATATGAAAAAAATCATTATGATGCTGACGGCAGTACTGTCTCTGGGTATGGCCAGCCTGGGCTTTGCCAGCCCGGCCAGCGACCTGCTGGCCCAGGAAGAAACCACTACGACGAAAGTCATCGGACTGATCCAGGGGAAAGGCCAGCTGGCAGAAGTTTCTACCGGGTTTACGCCGGCTCTCCAGAAGAACTTCAATGCTGCTGCTTTAGAAAATATTAAAAAAGGATTTAATGAGCAATTGGGGAAAGTTAGTGACTTGCAGTTGATTCAATTGAATAAATTAGAAGATGCTGACAGGCTGGTCTATATTGGCAAAGCACAGAAAGCTCCGAACGTACAAATGATTTTTGTGTTTACTACAAATGGGAAAAAAGCATTATTGAATAATTTTGCGGCAGGCCCTCTGGAAGTAAAAAAGGTACAGAATAACCAAAGTGCACAGGTAAAATAAGAACGGGGCTGTTGCACGTTAATGGTCGATGAGACCTCTTGAAAGCCCTTTTACCTGTGTCCTGTCATTATGGACTAAAAGAGGCATCGAAAAATGATGAATCATTTTTCGATGCCTCTTTCTCTATTTTCAGTCCGCCCCCTTGGGGGCGGGGGACCGGGCTTGCCCGGTGGTGGGAGTGTATGTCGATTGACGCCGGTTGTCTCCGTTGCTGTCACCGCCAGGCGGGGCACCCCTG
>ERZ791917.1783-NODE-1783-length-10806-cov-3.001767_pt1 | contig 10806 bp, 10 predicted proteins | sample MGYA00510138_ERZ791917 | MGnify/ENA primary metagenome ERZ791917 (study PRJEB30046, sample SAMN00792102) | human gut metagenome | study: EMG produced TPA metagenomics assembly of the A metagenome-wide association study of gut microbiota in type 2...
AATCACCGGCTATCGACAGCATCGAAGTGAACAAAGTGGGTAAAGTTCGTCGCGCCAAATTGTACTATCTGCGCGCTCTTACCGGTAAGAAAGCAAGAATTAAAGAAAAAAGAGTCAACGGTTAATTCCGAGCTCCTATTTCTAAATAAAAAAGGGAAGCCGATTGATTCGGTTTCCCTTTTTTAATATCTCAAAGCCCCGTCCCACGGGATGGAATTATTTGTCTCAGGAGACGGATAAATCCATCTCACGAGACAAATGCAACCGTCTTGCGAGACAAAAACATCCGTCCCGCAAGCCGGTTCTCACGGTGTACACCAGCAACGCCCCTTCACCCGCTATCCCGTATGGATAAAGGGATGTGAAAGGTGAAGGGGGTACAGGAAAACTTATGTTTCCTACAAGGATATTCTATTTTCGTAGGACGAAAAAGATTTTTCACCATAGGGAAAAATTCGTTCGATACGGTTGGAAATCTCTTTTGATGTACATCAAAAGACAATGCTGCCCTGCCGGAACGTGATGTTCCGGCAGGGCGGCTATACCTTTATTAAAGACTGCGCTTATTTAATATCTCTCAACTCCCAACCCAGTGCACTGGCTCCCAGTACGGCGGCATCAGAGTCTTTCAGCTCAGACATCATCAGTTTTGCCTTGCCTTTGTAAATAGTCAGGACATTGTCATCGATAGCTTTCTGAATAGGCTTGAAGATATAATCGCCTGATTTAGCCAATCCGCCGAACAGAATAATGGCTTCGGGACTGGAGAAAGCGATAAAGTCCGCAAGAGCCTCACCCAGAATGGTACCGGTAAAATCAAAAATATCTTGCGCCAGCTTGTCACCTTGAACGGCCGCGTCGTACACATCCTTAGACGTGATATTTTCGGCGGGAATGGAACGCAACAAACTCGGTTCGGTACGTGCGGTAAGGAACTCACGTGCAGTACGCGCCACACCGGTAGCCGAGCAATAAGTTTCCAAACAACCGTGACGGCCACATCCGCAAAGACGACCGTTTTCGCGGCGGATAATGGTATGTCCCAGCTCTCCGGCGAAACCGTCGTGTCCGTATACCATCTGGCCGTTAATAACGATACCGCTACCTACGCCTGTACCCAGCGTTATCATGATGAAGTCTTTCATACCGCGTGCGGCGCCGTAGGTCATTTCACCGATGGCGGCGGCATTGGCGTCATTGGTCAGCGCGGTGGGAATACCCAGACGTTCTTCAAACATGGCGGCCAAGGGGACTACCCCTTTCCACGGAAGGTTCGGGGCGAATTCGATTGTACCGCTATAATAGTTGCCGTTAGGAGCGCCGATACCGATACCTTTTATTTTATCGACACCGCCATTTGCGATAATCAGCGGAAGAAGATTCTTACATACTTCGTCTACGTAATCTTCCGCCTGTTCATAAGCTCCCGTCTTGATGGAACCACTTGCAAGAATAGTGCCACGTGCGTCCACGATACCAAAGACGGTGTTCGTTCCGCCTATGTCAATCCCCACTACATAGGGTTTTTCCATGTTTGAATTCATGATATTTACTTTTTTGTTTAAAGGGTTAGTTATAACATTAATGGTTACAAATTACACAAAGAAAAACGACACTGCAAAATCTTTTTTTAAAAAACTTCGCTCCATTTGCAACTTTTCGTGACATCGGTGCGTCTAATAGTGAAAATTAATAAGAACAAAGCAATAAACAGGGAAAATCGTGATACAACTAAAAGACATCAACAAAACCTATAATAACGGGGCGCCGTTACACGTTCTCAAAGGCATCGATCTCGACATCCGGAAAGGAGAGTTCGTGTCCATTATGGGAGCGTCGGGTTCCGGAAAATCCACGTTACTTAATATATTAGGCATTCTGGATAACTACGACACCGGAGAGTACTATCTGAACGGTACGCTTATCAAAAACCTGAGCGAGAACAAAGCCGCCGAATACCGTAACCGTATGATTGGCTTTATCTTCCAGTCATTCAACTTGATTTCCTTTAAGGATGCGGTAGAGAATGTAGCTCTCCCGCTCTTCTATCAAGGCGTAGGCCGCCGGAAGCGCAATGCCATGGCACTGGAGTATCTGGAGCGTTTGGGACTGAAAGACTGGGCGCACCACATGCCCAATGAGATGTCCGGCGGACAGAAGCAGCGTGTCGCCATTGCCCGTGCGCTGATTACCCAACCCCAGATTATCCTTGCCGACGAACCGACCGGCGCCCTCGACAGCAAAACTTCCGTAGAGGTTATGCAGATTCTGAAGGACTTGCACGAAACGGGCATGACCATCGTCGTCGTAACTCACGAGAGCGGCGTGGCCAATCAGACGGATAAGATTATCCACATCAAGGACGGCGTGATAGGCAGTATCGAAGATAATCCGAATCATGACGCGTCGCCATTCGGCAAGGACGGATATATGAAATAATGACCACCTTATAGCATTACCACATTAATCATGATAGACCTTTGGCAAGAAATATACGGTACCATCAAGCGTAACAAGTTGCGTACGTTCCTCACCGGTTTTGCGGTGGCATGGGGCATCTTTATGCTTATCGTACTGCTGGGAGCGGGCAACGGCATCATCCACGCTTTCGAGCAAAACGCCTCCGAGCGCGCGCTGAACTCCATTCGTCTGGGCGGCGGCTGGACTACCAAGTCATACGAAGGACTGAAAGAGGGACGACGCATCCAAATGGAGAACAAAGACCTCGCCGCAACCGAGAAATACTTTCCGGATAACATTATCACCGCCGGCGCCACACTGCGGCAGGGCGATGTAAACATCAGCTTCGGACAAGAATACATCAATATCTCGCTAATGGGCGTACACCCGAACTACGTGCAATCCGAAGCCATAAAAACCGCAACCGGACGCTTCATCAACCGGAACGATATCAAAGAGCGGCGGAAAGTTATCATTCTTCATAAAAAGTCGGCGGAGATTCTTTTCGGGAAGTCGCATACGGAGCCTGTCGGCCGGTTTGTCAATGCAGGCGGCGTAGCCTATCAGGTAGCCGGACTGTACGAAGACCAGGGCGACCAGAGCAGCGTGGCCTTTATCCCCTTCTCTACCCTGCAAACCATTTATAACAAGGGCGACAAGCTTAACAACATCATCTTCACCACCAAAAACCTCACGAGTGAGGAAACCAATGAAGCCTTTGAAAAAGAATACCGGAAGGTCATTGCCGCCAATCATCGTTTCGACCCGGAAGATGAAGGCGCAATCTGGATATGGAACCGCTTCACACAGTACATACAGACACAGAACGTTGCCGGTCTGCTTCGTACGGCCATTTGGGTGATAGGTATCTTTACGTTGCTGAGCGGTATTGTAGGTGTATCGAATATCATGCTGATTACCGTCAAGGAGCGCACACGCGAGTTCGGCATACGGAAAGCGCTGGGCGCAAAGCCTTTCTCCATCCTTTGGCTGATTATTGTGGAAAGCGTCACGATTACGACCTTCTTCGGCTACATCGGCATGGTAGCGGGCATCGGAGTGACCGAGTGGATGAATTCCGCCTTCGGCACCCAAACGGCAGACACGGGTATGTTCCAGGCCAGAATGTTCTCCGACCCCACAGTAGACATCGGCATCGCCATACAAGCTACGCTGACTTTGATTATCGCAGGTACGCTCGCGGGATTCTTTCCGGCCAGAAAGGCGGTAAGCATCAGTCCCATTGAAGCACTTAGAGCAGATTAAACGATTATGAGAATAGACATGGATACGTGCGAGGAAATCCTCGTCACGATAACAAGAAACAAGACGCGCAGCCTGCTGACGGCCTTCGGGGTGTTTTGGGGCATCTTTATGCTTGTGGCACTCATCGGCGGCGGACAAGGCATGCAGGAGAAAATGAAATCGCAGTTCGAGGGCTTTGCCACCAACTCCGGATTTATCGCCGCGCAAAAGACGAGTGAGGCTTATAAAGGCTTCCGCAAAGGCCGCCGGTGGGACTTGGAATTGGAAGATGTGGAACGGGTGCGCGGCATCGACGGAATAAAGATAGCCACTCCGTCATTCGCTCTTTGGGGACAAACAGCCGTTTACGGCGAAAACAAATACGAATGCAGCGTCAAAGGCTTGTACCCCGAGTACGAACAGGTAGAGCATCAGGAAATGACCTACGGCCGCTTTATCAATGACGTGGATATACGGGAAGCGCGAAAGGTATGCGTCATAGGCAAGCGCGTGTACGAAAGTCTTTTCAGACCGGGTGAGGACCCCTGCGGGAAATATATCAGGGTAAACGGCATTTACTACCGCGTCATCGGCATGTGCTCTTCCGAAGGTAACGTCAACATACAGGGACAGGCTTCGGAAGCCGTCACCCTGCCTTTCACAACGATGCAGCAAACGTACAACCTGGGACAAAGAATAGATGTCGTGTGCTTTATCATGAAACCGGGAGTAAAGGTTACGGATGTAGAACCGGAGATAGAACGTCTTGTCAAAGCCGCCCATTATATCTCACCGGACGACAAACAAGCGGTCATGTTCCTTAACGCAGAGGCAATGTTCTCCATGATGGATACCCTGATGACAGGCACGCGCATCCTTATCTGGATGGTAGGCTTGGGTACCCTGTTTGCCGGCGCCATCGGCGTATCCAACATTATGATGGTTACGGTAAGGGAACGCACTACGGAGATAGGCATACGGCGTGCCATCGGCGCCCGTCCCAAAGACATTCTGCAACAAATCCTTTCGGAAAGCATGGTACTGACCACCGCAGCCGGTATGGCAGGCATCTCTTTTGCCGTCCTTGTGCTGCAAATACTGGAAAGCGCGGCGAATGAACCGGGAATAATCAAGACGCATTATCAGGTGTCTTTCGGGTTGGCTATCGGCACCTGCGCCCTCCTCATCGCATTGGGAGTATTGGCGGGACTGGCGCCCGCCTACCGTGCAATGGCCATCAAGCCGATTGAGGCGATAAGGGATGAGTGATACGAGGTGACAGGGTGATAACGTAGAGAAATAAAACAATAATACAATAATAAGATGAAAACAAAGAAGTATCTGAAAATCGCGTCGTTGGTAGTGGTAGCTGCCATATTTATCTGGACATTCGTGTTCTTATATCAGAAGTCACAGCCTAAGGTAAAAGTATATGAGACCATCGTCCCGGAAACAGCCGATTTGGAAAAGACAACCGTGGCTACCGGGAAAGTGGAGCCGAGAGATGAAGTACTTATCAAACCGCAAATCTCCGGTATCATTTCCGAAGTATATAAAGAAGCCGGACAAAGCGTGAAGCAAGGTGAAGTGATTGCCAAAGTAAAGGTCATCCCCGAACTGGGTACGCTGAACTCCGCCGAAAGTCGCGTCCGCCTGGCTGAAATCAATGCCAAGCAGGCCGAAACGGATTTTGCGCGCATCGAGAAGTTATTTAACGACAAGCTCATCAGCAACGAAGAATACGAAAAGGGCGAGGTGAACGTAAAGCAGGCACGGGAAGAACTGCAAACGGCCAAAGATAATCTGGAAATCGTAAAGGAAGGTATCACCAAGAACAGCGCTTCATTCAGCAGCACGCTGATTCGTTCCACCATCACCGGACTGATTCTGGATGTACCCATCAAAGTCGGCAACTCCGTTATTATGAGTAACACTTTCAACGACGGAACAACAATCGCTACCGTTGCCAATATGAACGACCTTATCTTCCGGGGCAATCTGGACGAGACCGAAGTAGGACGCGTACACGAAGGCATGCCGGTGAAACTGACTATCGGGGCACTGCAAAACCTGTCATTCAATGCCGTACTGGAATACATATCTCCGAAAGGAGTGGAAGAAAACGGCGCCAACCAGTTTGAAATCAAAGCGGCCGTTCAAGCGCCGGATAGCGTACAAATCCGTTCAGGGTATTCCGCCAATGCGGAAATTGTACTGGAACGTGCCCAAAAGACGCTCGCGCTGCCGGAAAGCACGGTTGAATTCAGCGGCGACAGCACCTTCGTATATGTGTTGACCGACAGTGTACCCCAACAGAAGTTCAAACGCCGGCAAATAGAGGTGGGCATGAGCGACGGCATCAAGATAGCCGTCAAGAGCGGTCTCACCGCCAAAGACAAGGTACGTGGCGCCGAAAAGAAAGATAAATGACCCTCACCATCAGAAGAATCAGGAACACCATGAAGAGAAATATATGCATATCTCTGGCTATGCTGGCTTGTATGCAAATTCAGGCTCAAGACCGTTGGTCATTACGCCAATGCATAGACTACGCCATCGAACATAATATCGACATCCGCCAGACAGCCAATGCCGCCGAACAAAGTAATGTTGAAGTAAATACCGCCAAATGGGCACGGCTGCCGAACCTTAATGCCAGCGCCGGACAAAACTGGAACTGGGGACGTACGCAGACGGCAATCAAGGACGAAAATACCGGCGATTACTCCACTGTATATGTCAACACGGGCAGTCACGGCACAAACATGTCCGTTTCTACCAGCATTCCGCTGTTTACCGGACTCGAGATACCCAACCAATATGCTTTGGCCAAGCTAAACCTCAAAGCCGCCCTTGCCGACTTGGAGAAAGCCAAAGAAGATATTTCCATCAACATAGCCTCAGTCTACCTGCAGGTATTGTTCAATGAGGAACTGTACCGGGTATCCTTAGGACAAGTGGAACTGAGCAAAGAACAGTATAACCGTATAGAGCGGTTGGCGGAAGTAGGGAAAGCCTCTCCGGCAGAAGTCGCCGAAGCCAAAGCGCGTGTAGCGCAGGATGAGATGAACGCGGTACAAGCGAACAATGATTACCGGCTGGCGTTACTCGACCTCAGCCAACTTATCGAGTTGGAAACACCGGAAGGTTTCCTTTTGGAAGAGCCCGCCGTAAAGATAGAGCTCACTCCTCTAACCCCGCCGGATGAAATTTTCCAGATAGCATTGGGCAGCAAGGCTTCTATACAGGCTGCGCAGTATCGTCTGGAAGGAAGCAAACACAGCATCCGAATCGCCCAAAGCGGTTATTATCCGCAACTGAGTTTCAACGGAAGCCTCGGTACGAACTACTATTCGACCATCAACCGGACTTTCAGTCAGCAGATGAGTGATAACTTCAACAAATACATCGGTTTCAATCTGAGCGTACCTATCTTCAACCGACTGGCTACACGCAACCGGGTACGTACAGCCCGCCTGCAACGCGAGAACTACTCTTTGCAACTGGATAATGCCAAAAAGAACCTCTACAAAGAAATTCAGCAAGCATGGTACAATGCGGCAGCATCCGAGAGCAAGTATACAAGCAGCAGTACGGCAGCCTCGGCGAGCAAAGCATCCTTTAAGTTGATGAGCGAGAAGTACGAGAACGGAAAAGCGAATGCCGTAGAATATAATGAGGCAAAGCAGAACTTAATGAAAGCGCAATCCGACGAACTCCAGGCCAAATATGAGTACCTCTTCCGTACCAAGATACTGGACTTTTATAAAGGGGAGCCTATCGAATAAATATAATTTTAGTTGTTGTGTGTTTATAAGCCCCTTTTCTTCTGCGTATACAGAGGGAAAGGGGCTTTTGTCAGTTAAGCCACACAGACAAGAGTTTAATTTCATCTTGACGTTCCATTACTTTTTTCCGACGAACGGGAAGAAGAACGTGTCGTACGCGTAGAAGAGGAAGAAGAACCGTCGCTTCTGCGTGAACTGCTATTGCTCTCCACCTGCCTTTTAGAGCTACCGCGCCTTACGCTTTCTTTTTGAGTACTCTGTTCCCGTTTCGGCGCATTCACTTCTTTCCCGGCATCGGAACGACGCGTCGGGCCGTTGGCGGCAGGACGGCGATTGGACTGTTCCACGCGAGGGCGTGTACCGGAGTTGGGGCGGATATTGACCGAGCCGAAATCAGAACGGCGGCTCGTGTGGTACGATTTGTTATCACGGATACGGAAAGAACCGTTATAAGCGGGATGATTGTGCCTTCCCCGATAGTAACTTACATTTTGATAATGGGTACGATAATGTCCGCCACAGTAAGTACGATAATGGTAAGGACGCGGATAATAGAAATGATTCGGATTGGTATAAGTAACATAAATCCGGAAAGACCATCGTCCGCCACTCACATAGACCGGACGGAAAAAATAAGCGGCCTGCATGAAACGGGAATACTGTCTGCTGCTCAGCACCCAGCGCAAATCGTCATTACGTATATCCAGATAATCGTAATAACGATTCAAAGCCCATTCTTCCCCCCTCAAGACATCGTCCATTAAATACCGTATACCCGAGATAAAGTCATAATTGATTTCGTACACATCATTATACTGTTCCGTATTCAGTTTCAGCTCATAGGCCATCTTATCCGTAAGGAAGCGTGTCTCTTTACGCACTTTACTGTTACTCATAGCCGCATGGCAGACAGCGATACTCATTATTGCGGCAAATAATATAAATAATATTCGTTTCATGGTAGCGTTCTTTACAAGTTTATATTCCATCGGTTCTTTAGTAAAAACAAAAATAGGGGAATATTTTCCCCCATCCTTTTGTTTCTCTCTAATATGTTATAGGGAAAACCCTATCGCAATTAGGGGTTAGAGGTATTTACCAGCTCGATGCCATTCTCCTGCAACGATATCAGATGCTTCTTATATAAATCGCCAACTGCTTTCTTAAAGGTTTTCTTGCTGACACCGAATGTATCGTAAATATCTTCGGCAGGGCTCTTGTCATGCAAAGTAATGTGTCCTCCCTGTTCGCGGATATAGTCCAACAAGATGGTCGCAAAATCTTCCACTTTACCCTGACCCGGTTTCTGGAGTATCAAGTCAATCTTACCATCCTCACGTACCTGCTTTACATAGGCTTTCAGCATCATGCCTGTATGCAGGGGCTGAAATATCTCGCTTTCATACAATAAGCCTCTATATCGGTTCTCAATGATAGCCTTGAAACCTAAATCCGTTTTCTGCCAGATAAGTATGTTGACTTCCTGGCCGGGGGCATAAGGCGCTTTTTCTTTCGACAGGTAACGGTCTACTTTCGCAGAGGCTACAATCCGGTAGCTTTCATCATCCAGATGCGCATGGACTACATATCGTTTCCCAACCTGCATCTTCATCTTCTGCTCACGGAAAGGGACAAACAAATCTTTCATCAATCCCCAGTTGAGGAAAGCGCCGTACTGATTTATCCATGCCACTTCCAGACAAGCGAATTGCCCGACCTGCACCAGCGGCGTCAACGTGGTAGCTACCAGCCGTTCTTCATTATCCAGGTAGATAAACACAGTCAACTCATCTCCCGGCTTGCACTCTTCGGGCACATAACGCGACGGAAGCAGAATCTCTCCTTCTTCACCGCCATCCAGATACATTCCGAAATCAACCTCTTTCACCACCCTCAAAGTATTGAACTTCCCTAACTCTATGCTCATATAAATTATATTTCGTAACGTTTACAGCAAGGATAATGCACAACGGCGCACAACTTATCCCGGCATTCAGCGCAAAGATAAAGATAAGGAATAACTTTTCACTCTAAAAGATAACTTTTTTATATGAACAACTCCGCCTGAAAACGGTTATCTTTGTAACATAGCAATCAACAAAAGCGCTTGTTATTCATCTTTAAACAATATAATTATGGAATTTCTTACAAACGAAAAACTGACCATTGTAGGTGCGGCCGGTATGATTGGCTCCAATATGGCGCAGACCGCAATCATGATGCACCTCACCCCGAACATCTGTTTATACGACCCTTATGCTCCCGGACTGGAGGGTGTAGCGGAAGAAATGTTCCACTGCGGATTCGAAGGTTTGAACCTTACATTCACATCCGACATCAAAGAAGCCTTGACCGACGCCAAATACGTAGTATCTTCCGGTGGTGCTGCCCGTAAAGCCGGCATGACCCGCGAAGATTTGCTGAAAGGCAATGCCGCCATCGCCGAAGAATTCGGAAAAAATGTAAAAGCTTACTGCCCGGATGTGAAGCACGTGGTTGTCATCTTTAACCCTGCGGATATTACCGGCTTGATTACGTTATTGTATTCAGGGTTGAAGCCATCTCAGGTTACAACACTGGCCGCTCTCGACAGCACCCGTCTGCGCAGCGAGCTTTCCAAACACTTCGGAATTGCTCCCGATAAAATAGAGAACTGCCGTACGTACGGCGGGCATGGCGAACAAATGGCCGTATATGCCTCTACCGCCAAAGTGGATGGAAAACCGTTGCCGGACATCATCGGCACTCCCGCCCTGACAAAGGAACAATGGGCAGAGATACAAACCAAAGTTACCAAAGGCGGCGCTAACATTATCGCCTTACGTGGCCGCTCTTCGTTCCAAAGCCCTGCCTATGTTTCCATTGAAATGATTGCCGCCGCCATGGGTGGAAAGCCTTTCCGCTGGCCGGCAGGTACATACGTGCACAGTCAAGGTTTCGACCATATCATGATGGCCATGGAAACCGAAATCAATAAGGACGGCGTACATTATAAAGAGCTGAAAGGTACTCCCGAAGAGGAGGCCAAACTGAAAGAAAGCTACGAACATCTCTGTAAGCTGCGTGATGAAGTTATCGGAATGGGGGTGTTACCGCCGATTAAGGATTGGCACAGCATAAATCCGAATATAGATTAGACGATTACGCGGAAATCTATACCGATAAATAATACGAATATCCCCTTTGTCCTTATTTGGAAAGTCACAAAGGGGATTTTTCTAATATTTTTCCTCAAAAAGCCTTGTAGTATAAAAAAATCTCTTTATCTTTGCACCCGCAAACGAAAAAGGTGCCATAGCTCAGTTGGTAGAGC
>ERZ791917.1796-NODE-1796-length-10716-cov-5.060501_pt1 | contig 10716 bp, 10 predicted proteins | sample MGYA00510138_ERZ791917 | MGnify/ENA primary metagenome ERZ791917 (study PRJEB30046, sample SAMN00792102) | human gut metagenome | study: EMG produced TPA metagenomics assembly of the A metagenome-wide association study of gut microbiota in type 2...
CAGGCTCCCCTATTTTCATTGCAGGGAGAAATACTATGCTCATCACCCCCGAATACGTTTTCAAGGATGTCACCCACATCACGCCGGAATGGCTGGCGGAAAAAGGCATCACTGCGCTGGTGCTGGATATCGATAACACCCTCACCGCCGACCGCAGTCAGGAGCTGCCGGAAGAAGTGGCCGTGTGGCTGGGCACTATGCGCAAGGCAGGTGTCAGGCTCACCATCGTGTCCAACGGTGCGGAAAAGCGGGTGCGGCCCTTTGCCCAGAAGCTGGGCCTTGCGTACCTGTACCGTTCCGCAAAGCCGCTGCCCTTTGCTCTGATGGCGGCGCAGCACCGCATGGGCGTGAAGCGTCGTCAGATGGCGATGGTGGGCGACCAGCTCTATGCCGACCGCATGGCGGCAGCGCTGTACGGCATTCCGGGCTTGATGGTGGTGCCCCGCGGCCCGGACCTCGGTGCGCAGGTCATTCTCAAGCGTAAGTGGGAGAAAAAACACTGGCAGAAATACTATGACCGGGGAGGCAAGACCCTGTGAGCGATTGGAAGATCCGGTTCGGCACCGCAGGCACCAGCGACAGCTTTGTCGCCCAAGGCTACAAAAGCAGCTTGGATGTGCCGGAGTACACCGCAAAGATGGGACTGAACGCCTTCGAGTACCAGTGCGGGCGCGGCGTGCGTCTGGGGCTGGACAAGGCTGCAAAAATGGCCGCACTGGCCGGGCCAAAGGATATCCTGTTCAGCGTGCATGCACCGTATTATATCAGCATGTCCAGTCTGGAAGAAGAAAAGCGGCTCAACAGCATCCAGTATCTGCTGCAAAGTGCGGCGGTGTGCAAAGCGCTGGGCGGCAGACGCATCATCTTCCACTCCGGCAGCTGCGGCAAGCAGAGCCGGGAAGCGGCCCTTGAAAAAGCGCTGGATACCATGCGCCGTGCCGTGGAAGCTCTGGACGAAGCAGGCTTTGCCGATATGACTCTCTGCCCGGAAACCATGGGCAAGATCGGCCAGCTGGGCACACTGGACGAGGTGCTGGCGCTGTGCAGCGTGGATAAGCGCATTACGCCCTGCATCGACTTCGGCCACCTGAATGCCCGCACTCTGGGCGGCATCCGCTCGAAAGAGGACTACGCTGCCATCCTTGACCGCATGGCAGAAAAGCTGGGGGACCAACGGGCAGAACGGTTCCATGTACATTTTTCCCGCATCGAGTATTCGGCGGGCGGCGAAAAGCGCCACTGGACCTTTGCCGAGACCCAGTTCGGCCCGGAGCCACAGCCGCTGATGGAACTGCTGGCTGAGCGGAAGCTGCAGCCGGTCATCATCTGCGAGAGCGCAGGCACGCAGGCTGAGGATGCCGGGGCTATGCAGCAGATGTACCATGCAGCGTGCAAAACGTAAAAAATTTTGTGTTTTTATCGTCTTTTTTGCCGAAACCCCTTGCCAAATGCAAACGGATTGGGTAAAATAAATAGAGATATGCGTTAAGCATTTGAGATTAAACTAATGGAGGAATTCCTATGATTTCTGCAGGCGAGTTTCGCAATGGCGTGACCTTTGAGCAGGACGGCCAGGTTCTTCAGGTCGTTGAGTTCCAGCACGTGAAGCCCGGCAAGGGCGCTGCCTTTGTCCGTACCAAGACCAAGAACGTGATCACCGGCTCTGTGGTTGAGACCAGCTACAACCCGACCGCAAAGTTCCCGCAGGCTTTCATCGAGCGCAAGGACGTGACCTATAGCTACGAGGATGGCGATCTGTACCACTTCATGGACAACGAGACCTACGATGACATCCCCGTCAACGCAGCCGATGTGCCCGATAACTTCAAGTTCTGCAAGGAGAACGAGCTGTGCAAGCTGCTGAGCTACAAGGGCAAGGTGTTCAGCGTCGAGATCCCCAACTTCATCGAGCTGGAAGTTACCCAGACCGAGCCAGGTGTCAAGGGCAACACTGCCACCAACACCCTGAAGCCCGCTACCGTCGAGACCGGTGCTGAGATCCGCGTCCCCCTGTTCATCAACGAGGGCGACCACATCCGCATCGATACCCGCACCGGCGAGTATATGGAGCGCGTCTGATCCCTTTAACGCCAAACCGGGCTGCGGGCAACCGTTTGCCCGGTTTTTTAAAACTCCGATTTTTCTCATTTTAAGGAGGGCATTCGTATGGAACTGAACAAAAAGGCAGCTTATCTGCAGGGTCTGGTCGATGGTCTGGGCATTGATGATACCACCAAGGAGGGCAAGATCATCAAGGCCATGAGCGCACTGCTGGGTGAAATGGCTGAGGTCATCGAGAGCGTGGACGAAGATCTTTCCCGCGCCTACGACCAGATCAACGACCTGAGCGATGAGCTGGAAGATCTGGAAGCAGATCTGTACGAGGAGGAGGACTCCGACGGCGACGACGATGCCAAGGATGATGACATCGCCAGCGAGCCGTTCTATGAAGTGGCCTGCCCCAACTGCGGCGAGACCGTTTACGTCAGCGAGGATGATCTGGATGCAGGCGAAGCCAACTGCGCGCACTGCGGCGTGACCTTTGAGGTCGCTCTGGAAGGGGACGGCGAAGAGGATGCCGAGGATGGCCCCGTGCAGTACGAAGTGACCTGCCCGGACTGCGGCACCACCGCCGTGTTTGAGGAAGACGAACTGCTGGACGGCGCACCCAAGTGCCCGAACTGCGGCAAACCCCTCGACTTTGAAGTGACCGAAGAATAAACAAAAAAGACCGCTGCACTCCGGTGCAGCGGTCTTTTTTGTTTACTGTGCGTTTGCCTTCTGCAGCCAGATGCTGCCGATGTCCAAAGCGTTGTACAGGCCGATCTTGGTGGTCTGACGCATCACGCGCTCCTGCGGAGCCTTGGTGGTGTCGGTAGAGAGCAGCATCAGGTGGACCTTGTCTGCAACCTGCTGGTCGCCTACAGGCTTGGTGGTCGTGATCTGCAGATAGAGCACATATGGGTCGGTCATATTGCCGTAGTACAGCTCATTGTCCTTGCGGACGAGGGGCTTGCCTTTATAAGTCAGTTTTGGAGTAAATGCCATCGTGAAAGCCTCCCTATCAATAGTAGTTCAGTTCAGTATAACACATCTATGGTACAGGATGCAAGCTTTTGACCCGATAGAAGGCGGGCTTTTTGCACACAATGGCATGCCTGCGTGCAAAAGAATCTGCAATTTTAGGCACTCTAGCAGAAAACGGGTCTTGCCGGAATGCACAGATATGGTATACTATGAACGAGAAAGCCCGCAGCATAGCCCGGGCAGAAAAGTGAGGGAGACAGCATGGCAGACTATCAGGAATACCGGCGGCGCGTGCTGCGCAAACGCTGGCGCAGGCGGTTCATGGCGGCAGCTCTGCTGCTGCTGCTTTTGCTGGTGGGAGCCATCGGGATGTTGTGGAAGAGCCTGCACCGGGAACAGCGGCCCTCCGGCGTTGGGCAGAACACCATCCTGCAGGAGGTAACACAGGATAATACTTGGAACACGGCCTCCTACGCGGTGGCGCGGCAGCTCACGGTGCAGACGCTTGCAGACAGCGCGGCCACTGCGCTGGATTTCCGTATGGCGGCGCTGCCAAAGAGCAGCACGGCTGTGGGCAAGGAATGGTTCAATGACGTGAGCTTTGTGGGCGACAGCCTGACGCAGGGCATGCAGCTGTACGAAGAAGGAATGCAGAACGCCATGTTCTGTGCGTACAAGGGTGTTGGGCCGAACGTGATCGTCAACGGCACCACCTGCAAGCGCGCCGACGGCGTGGCTGAGGTGCCGCTGGAAGCGTTGACCGCCCAGCAGCCCAGAGCTATTTATGTTCTGCTGGGCACCAACGTGCTGGGCCGCGATACCGATTATAGCAGCTTTCTGACCTATTACCGGCTGATGCTGGACATGCTGAGCCAGACACTGCCAAATGCAAAGATCTATGTGCAGTCCATCACGCCGGTGCGGCCGGAAGTATGCCAGAAGTCCGGCCATGAGGGCTTGAACCGCGACCGCCTGTGCCAGATCAACAATGAGCTGGCAGCCATTGCGCTGGAAAAGAACTGCTATTTTCTCAACCTGTGGGAAGTGCTGGCAGATGAAAACGGCGACCTGATCGAAAGCTACGCCCAGCCGGACGGCTACCATCTGAGACCCGCCGGGTATGCCGCATGGACGGATTATCTGTGCAGCCACACAGAAGGATAAAAAATAAGAGGTTCGTTCACTGAGCGAACCTCTTATTTTTTACTTGAAACTTAGAACAGGCCGGTGATCTTGCCGTCGGCATCCACATCGATGCTCACAGCGGCGGGCTTTTTGGGCAGGCCCGGCATGGTCATGATATTGCCGCAGATGACCACCACAAAGCCTGCACCGGCAGCAAGGCGCACCTCGCGCACCTCCATGGTAAAGCCGGTGGGGGCACCGGTGAGCTTGGCATTGTCGCTGAAGCTGTACTGGGTCTTGGCGATGCACACGGGCAGGTTCCCGTAACCCATCTCAGTCAGCTCGGCCAGTGTCTTGCTGGCGGCGGCGCTGTAGTTCACACCGTCGGCCCGGTAAATTTTGGTGGCGATGGCGTTGATCTTGTCCTTCAGGGGCATTTCCAGCGGGTAGGTGTACTGGATGGGACGATCCTCCAGCACCTCCAGCACCTTCTCGGCCAGAGCTTTGCCGCCCTCGCCGCCCTTGGCGAATACCTCGCTCAGCACGCAGGGAACACCCTGCTCGGCGCACACCTGCTCCACATAGGCCTGCTCTTCGGCGGTATCGGTGGGGAAGGCATTGATGGCGACCACCACCGGCAGGCCGAAGCCATTTTTCAGGTTGTCGATGTGGCGGATGAGGTTGGATGCACCGGCCTTGACGGCTTCGAGGTTGGGCTGGCTCAGGTCGGCCTTTGCCACGCCGCCGTGGCTCTTGAGGGCACGCACAGTGGCCACCAGCACGCAGGCAGAGGGAGCGATACCGGCGTAGCGGCACTTGATATCCAAAAACTTCTCTGCGCCCAGATCGGCACCAAAGCCTGCTTCGGTGATGGTATAGTCGGCCAGAGAAAGGCTCAGCTTGGTAGCCAGCACGCTGTTGCAGCCGTGGGCGATGTTGGCAAAGGGACCGCCGTGGATGATGGCGGGGTTGTTTTCCAGCGTCTGCACAAGGTTCGGGTCCAGCGCGTCCTTCAGCAGGGCGGTCATGGCACCGGCAGCACCGATCTCACCGGCAGTGACGGGCTTGCCGTCGTAGGTGTAGGCGCATACGATCTTTGAAAGACGCTCCTTCAGATCGGAAATGCTGGTGGCAAGGCAGAAAATTGCCATCACCTCGCTGGCAACGGTGATATCAAAACCGTCCTCGCGGGGGGTGCCGTTCACCTTGCCGCCCAGACCGTCCACGATGAACCGCAGCTGGCGGTCGTTCATGTCCATGCAGCGCTTCCATGTGATGCGGCGGGGGTCGATGTTCAGCGGGTTGCCCTGCTGGATGCTGTTGTCGATCATGGCGGCCAGCAGGTTGTTGGCCGTGCCAATGGCGTGCAGGTCGCCGGTGAAGTGCAGGTTGATATCCTCCATGGGCACCACCTGTGCGTAGCCGCCGCCGGCTGCGCCGCCCTTGACACCGAACACGGGGCCGAGGGACGGCTCACGCAGGCAGAGCATGGTCTTTTTGCCCAGAGCGTTCATGGCATCGGCCAGACCCACGCTGGTGGTGGTCTTGCCCTCGCCCGCCGGGGTGGGGCTGATGGCAGTGACAAGAATCAGCTTGCCCTGCTTTTTGGCATCGTGGATCAGGCGGTGATCGATCTTGGCCTTGTAGCGGCCATAGGGGATCACGTGCTCATCGGAAAGGCCCAGCTGGGCGGCGATCTCGGTGATGGGTTTCATTTTGGCTTCCTGTGCGATCTCGATATCGGTTTTCATCAGACATCCTCCTTTGGAAGTCGTTTTTACAAGCATTGCACGCCGCCTGAACGGCCTTTTTGCTCGCATCCTGCGTTGCTTTCCCTTGCAATCCGTCAGGATTGCTGCGAAAAATCGCCTTGTCTGCGGGCAAAAAATCCCGCCATTCAACGCACCCTGCTTATAAAAACAACTTCCGACAACAAAAAAGGCAGCTTTGCGCAGCAATTGCGCAAGGCTGCCCAGACGGTCGGCATTGACTCTCCCGCCATCCCTGCACTGTGGTGCTCCACAAGGTTCCGTCAGCAGAGATACGGTCTCTATGCAGTAAAGATAGCACAATGCCGGGGTGTTTGTCAAGGAAAAACAGCACCAAATATTTTGCGTTCTACAGCCTGTTGTGGTATACTTATCATGGTTTACTATGAAAATTTAGAAAGCAGGAATCCCTTTTATGCTGCAAAACCCTGAATTGCATTATCTGGATAACGCCGCTACCACCATGGTGGCTCCCGAAGTGGCGGATGTCATCGACAAGGCCATGCGGGAACACTGGGCAAACCCGTCCAGCCTGTACGGCCCCGGTGCCCGCAGCGAGGAAGCGCTGAATGCCGCCCGTGCCGCTGTGGCCCGTACACTGGGCTGCAAGCCAAAGGAGCTGTACTTTACCTCCTGTGGCAGCGAGAGCAACAATCTGGCCCTGCTGGGCGCGGTGCGCACCCGCACTTTCGGCAAGGGCATCGTGGTGTCCGGCTTTGAGCACCCAAGCGTCCAGCGCCCGCTGGAAGAGCTGGCGAAGCAGGGCTACAACGTCACGGTGGTCAAGCCCCGCTCGGACGGCACATTGGATATCAACGAAATGCTGGAGCGTGTGGACAAGAACACCATCCTCGTGGCCTGCATGATGGTGAACAACGAGGTGGGCACCCGCAACGATGTGGAACGCCTTGCCGCCGAGGTCAAGCGCCGCAACAGCCGCACCATTGTCCATGTGGACGCAGTGCAGGCGTGGATGCGTGTGCCCATCAAGCTGACGAACATCGACACCCTGTCGGTGAGCGGCCACAAGATCCACGCTCCCAAGGGCATTGGCGCGCTGTATCTTTCTGACCGTCTGGTGCAGGCGTTCCGGCCACCGTACCTCGGCGGTGAGCAGGAGCGCGGCCTGCGCCCGGGCACCGAAAACCTGCCCTACGCCATGGGTCTTGCCGCAGCCGCCACCCGTCTTGCCAAGACCATGAAGAGCCGTGACACCGCTATGAAGGCTCTGAACCAGCGTCTGCAGGACGGCCTGAAGGCCTTTCCGGAGGTGGAGCTCAACAGCCCGGAGAACGCGGTGCCCGAGGTGCTGAACTTCAGCGAGAACTGCATCAAGAGCGAGACGATGCTGGCATGGCTGGCCGAAGCACAGGTATATGTTTCCTCGGCAAGTGCCTGCGGCCGCGGCCAGCCCAGCCACACGCTGGCGGCAATGGGCCGAGACCCGCTTGCCATTGACACTGCCATCCGCGTGTCCTTCTGCGGCGACAACACCCCGGAGGATGTGGACGCTTTCCTCAACCGCTTTGAGGACGGAATGAAGCATCTGCAGAAGATCAGAAAGTGAAAAATAACAAATCCTACGATCAGGAGATACAACATTTATGCATGAAATCATTATGGGCTATCAGGGTGAAATGTCCCTGAAAGGCCTCAACCGCAACCAGTTCGAGTCGGCGATGATGAAAATTCTGCGCTACCGGCTCAAGACCGTGGGCAAGTTCAAGGTCTACTGCACCCAGTCCACCTTTTACATGGAACCCGAGGAAGAGGATGTGGATATGGACCTCGCCTTTGACCGGGTGAGCAAGGTGTTCGGCCTTGCAGCGCTCAGCCGCGCCGTGGTGTGCGATAAGGACTTTGACACCATCTGCCAGACCGCTGAGGATTACCTCGGTGCCAGTCTGCACGGCATCCGCACCTTCAAGGTGGAAGCCCGCCGCTCCGACAAGACCTACCCCATGACCAGCCCGGAGCTGATGCGGGAACTGGGCGCTTACCTGCTGGGCAAGCACAACTACCTCAAGGTGGATGTGCACGACCCGGATTTCAAGGTCATCGTGGAAATTCGCGATTACGGCGCGTATATTCACGGCCCGAAAGTACCCGGTGAGGGCGGTCTGCCCGTGGGCACCAGCGGCCGTGCGCTGAACATGCTGTCTGGCGGCATCGACAGCCCCGTGGCAGCTTACCGCATGGCAAAGCGCGGTCTGGCACTGGACCACATCCACTTTGCGTCTCCGCCGTACACTTCGGAACGCGCAAAGCTCAAGGTGAAGGCACTGGCGCAGCTCACCAGCATCTATACGGGCAGCTCCAATCTGTTCGTCGTGCCCTACACCAAGCCGCAGGAGTACATCCGGGATAATGCTCCGGATGTGCTGTTCACGGTGCTGATGCGCCGCAGCATGATGCGCATTGCCAACGTTATTGCCAAAAAGCAGGGCTGCGAAGCCCTTGTTACCGGCGAGAGTCTGGCTCAGGTAGCCAGCCAGACCGTCAAGGCCCTGCAGTGCACTGACGCTGCGCAGGATCTGCCCATCCTGCGCCCGCTCATCGGCATGGACAAGACCGAGATCGTGGAGACGGCACGCCACATCAACACCTTTGAGACCAGCATCCTGCCCTACGAGGACTGCTGCACCATCTTCACCCCGCCGCACCCGAAGATCCGCCCAGAGCTGGCCGAAATTCTGGAAGCCGAAGCCGCCATGCCCGGCCTTGCCGCGCTGGAAGCCGAAGCAGCAGAGAGCGCCGAGCGCATCCGCATCCGTATCACCGATCAGGTCGAATTTGAGGGGTAAGTCAGCCATGACAGCAGAGATCATCAGTGTGGGCACCGAGCTGCTGCTCGGCAACATTTTGAACACTAACGCCCAGTACCTCAGCCGGGAACTGGCGGCTCTGGGCATCACCGTCCAGCGCGAGAGCACCATTGGCGACAACCACGGCCGTTTGGCGGATTTCGTCAACGAAGCAAAGCAGCGGTGCGATCTGCTGGTGTTCACCGGCGGCCTTGGCCCCACCGCAGACGACCTGACCAAGGAGACGGTTGCTGGCTGCTACGGCGACATGCTGGCCTTTGACCCGGAAGAATGGCAGAAGATCGTGGATTTCTTCACTCGCACTGGGCGCAAGACTACCCCCAACAACCGCAAGCAGGCCATGGTGCCGGTGAACGGCCACAAGATCATCAATAACCACGGCACTGCCCCCGGGGCATGGTTCGAGCAGGATGGCCATTGCGCCGTGCTGATGCCCGGCGTGCCTCACGAAATGAAAGCCATGTGGGAGGAGAGCGTGCGCCCGCTGCTGCTGGCCCGCCAGAACTGCACCCTGCATTCTATCACGCTGCGGGTGCTGGGCGGCGAAAGCGATATCGAATACCGTGTGCGGCATCTGCTGGAAAACGCAAATCCCACCGCCGCCATCTACTGCAAGACCGGCGAGTGCGAGATCCGCATTACTGCCCGGGCAGAAACCGACAGTTCAGCCGAAAAAATGTGCCGCGCATACGCCACAAAGTTCTATGATCTGCTGGGTGATGCGGTGTATGATGAGGATGTGACCGGTCTGGAAGAGACTCTGGTGCACACCCTGAAGAAAAAGGGACTCACCATTGCCACGGCAGAAAGCTGCACAGGCGGCATGATCGCCCAGCGGCTGACCAATGTGTCCGGTGCAAGTGAGGTGTTCGGCTTCGGCTTTGTTACCTACTGGGAGCAGGCCAAGGCAAAGATGATCGGCGTAGACCCGGCGGCGATCGCAAAGTACAATGTGGTGTCCGCACCGGTGGCAGCACAGATGGCACTGGGTGCAGCCGAAGCTGCCGGGGCCGATATCGCTGTCAGCGTCACCGGTCTGGCAGGCCCCAACGGCGGCGATGCCGTCCGCCCGGTGGGCACGGTGTATCTGGGTGCGGCCTGCGGTGAGACCGTTTATGTGAAAAAGCTCTTCGTCTCCCGCCCCGACCGTGCGCTGGTGCGTGCCCGCGCGGCACAGGCGGCACTGGAACTGGCGCTGCGTCTGGCTCAGGGCAAAGTTCCTGCAGATACACAGGCACTGGCAAAAAGCGCCCGGCATGATGCTGCGGCTCTGACGGCACTGGACAGCACCTTCCTCAAGGGTTAATACGAGCGGCCCCGGGCCGCGGGGGTGAAGCAGTTGATACACGAAGAAAAAACGCAGACCACCTGTGTGCTGCGGTTGTTTGGCGCACCGCTGTGGGCAGTACAACAGGCAGTGCAGCAGACAGGACTTGCTGCCCAGTGCCGCAGCCGCGGTGCGGAAACACTGGCTGCACTGCAGGCAGAAACGCCCGCGGCATTGAGCAAGGCGCGGAAAACGCTGGCAGACCGCTTTGCGGCAGAGCTGTACGGAGAAGGGGAGATGACCCTTGTTCATGCAGCGGTGCAGGCGCTGGAAACGCACCGCAGGCTGCTGGTATGCTGTGATGCGGATGCAGGCACTCTGCTGGAAGCCCGGATGGAAACGGTGGCCGGCGCAGAAAAAGTGTTTGATTTTGGAGCCATGAGCTATGCCGATGCAAAGGTGCGGGAAAAGCTGAGCGCAAAGGTCTGCCGGGTCAAGGGCGGGCCGGTGCCGGCAAAGCTTACCCGTGTGCGGGCAGCGCAGCGCCTTGTGGGTGCAGACTTTGCAGCCGGGTGTCTGGAGCGCGCCGAGGACACGGTGCTGTTTCTGGGCAGCCGGAAAGGCTGCTGGGTGCGCACGGTGGCCAATGCAGATACGCCTGCTTTGACAGGTTCTGATGCTGCAAAACGACATCGAGCGGATG
>ERZ791917.1799-NODE-1799-length-10710-cov-2.427687_pt1 | contig 10710 bp, 9 predicted proteins | sample MGYA00510138_ERZ791917 | MGnify/ENA primary metagenome ERZ791917 (study PRJEB30046, sample SAMN00792102) | human gut metagenome | study: EMG produced TPA metagenomics assembly of the A metagenome-wide association study of gut microbiota in type 2...
GCACAACCGGATAAAATACCGGCTGATATTGGGAAAATGCCTGTATGGCCCCAAGATAACTGGGCTTTTCCACAATCACTCCGTCCCCTGTGTTTAACAGGACCTTGGATATAAGGTCCAGGGCCTGCTGGGACCCTGTGGTAATCAGGATATTTTCAATGCCAAGTTTCAGGCCGAATCTGCGGTTGTAGCGGTCCGCTATATACTGGCGCAGCTCCGGGAGTCCGGCCGTGATGGAATATTGGAACAGGCTGCTCCCATAATCCCTTACAATGCGCTCCATGGATACCAGAAGTTCCTCCTGGGGAAATGATACCGGGTTTGGCAGTCCTCCTGCAAATGAGATGATTTGCGGGTCAGCCGCGGTTTTTAGAATACTTCGGATGAATGACGGTGGTGTGGATTTAATCCGCTCAGATAATAAATGTTCCATACTGCTGCTCCTTTGTCCATTTTCTTTATAGTGGTTTTTATAATGGTATCATTATAAACTTGCAAAAGGACTCGAACAACAGTAGAATTGTATGCAAGACAATTTTGCAAATACCCATACAAACAAACCACAGAGATCATACAGAGGAAACAGATTATGTCTATCAATTCATTTGACAATTATCCCATGAGCTGGAAACCGGATTTAAGCAGAACATCAGGCCCAAAATATCTGGCGCTGGTAAGCCTGATGGAAGATGATATTAAGAACGGTACACTGAAAGCAGGAACAAAGCTGCCGCCCCAGCGGGAATTGGCGGATTACCTGAATGTAAACCTAAGCACCATATCCAGGGCCTTTAAATTGTGCGGCCAGAAGGGCCTTCTGTCTGCCTCCGTAGGAAACGGTACCTACGTCTGTGCGGATGTCTCTGCGGAGACCATACTTCTGTGCGGACGTGAGAATCCGCGGATGATTGAAATGGGCGCACTGGTCCCCCAGGTGTCCGGGAACCGGCTGGTCAAAATCTACACAGAGCGGCTGTTAAAGCGGCCTGACGCCCTGAACCTCTTTTCCTACAGTGACCCGGAGGGAACAGGACGGCAGCGTGAAGCCGGCGTGGCCTGGCTTCAAAAATCAGGCTTTTCTACCGATAAGGACCATGTTCTGCTGGCAGCAGGCGGCCAGAACGCACTGACAGCGGCACTGGGCGCATTGCTGGAACGCGGGGATAAGCTGGGAACAGACCCCCTGACTTATCCGGGTGTTAAAACCGCGGCCAAGCTTCTGGGAATCCATCTGATATCCATTCAGAATCATGATTATGAGATGACAGAGGAAGGGATCCGGTATGCCGTACAAAATGAAAAGATAAAAGGCATCTATGTAATTCCGGATTACCACAATCCCACCTCGCATATCATGTCCCTGGAGACAAGGAAAAGGATTGCAGAACTGGCCAGGGAGAAACATATCCTGGTAATTGAGGATGGAATCAACAACCTGCTGACGGAAAATCCCCTGCCTCCCATTGCTTCTTTTGCCCCGGAACAGGTCATCTATCTGTCAAGCCTGTCCAAAACCATTGCCGCCGGGTTGAGGACTGCTTTTGTCCATGTGCCGGACCAGTATCACCGCTGCCTGGCCACCACCCTTTATTCCATGAATATTTCCATCTCCCCGCTGCTTGCAGCTGTATCCGCGGGACTGATTGCAGATGGGACTGCAGATGAAATTATAAGGGGACGGAAGGAGGAACTGCGCAGGCGCAATCATATAATCAGCCAATCCTTAAAAGGCTTTGCACTGGACTGCCCGCCTACCAGCCCCATGAGATACCTGCGCCTGCCGGATTATTTTACCGGCAAAAGCTTTGAAATCTGCGCAAAACAGGCCGGGGTGCAGGTCTATGGGGCTGAACGGTTTTCAGTTGGCAATAAACCGGCGGAAAAGGCAGTCCGCATTTCCGTCATAACCCCGCCGTCCATGGGGGATTTGGAGGAAGGGATTAGACGGTTGAGGGGGATTCTGGGGTGAGCCGTATCAGTCTTTTCCTAGCGCCATCATATACTCTGATCTGAGAACATTGGCCTGTCAAGCTTGGGATTCACTATGGGGTAATCCTCCCGATAGTGAGCCCCCCTGCTTTCCTGTCTTCTCAATGCGGCCTCCCCCATAAGACATGAAGCTGTAATCAGACAATACAGCCGGAAGGCTTCCATATTAATTGCATCCTGCCTGGGAGACTCTGCAAGCTGCCGTCCAATCCGCTCCACAGTGCCAAGTACCTGCATAAGACCGGCTTCATTTCTGCTGATTAAAAGATGATGCTGGTTTACCGACTGCAGTTCATGGATTAAACCTTGTGTGTCCGCCTTTCTGTGTAGTATTTCCCACAATCTGTCATCCGGGTACATGGCAGCACTTTCTCTTTGCGGACGGTGGATACCTGCCCACTTTGCTGCATTTGTCCCCGCTATTTTCCCAAACACCTGGCAGGTCACCATCATATTCCCGCCCAGGCGGTCCGCTCCATGAGGACCGCCTGCCACTTCTCCAGCCGCATACAGTCCCGGCAGCGATGTGCTGCCTTCTGCATCAATGCATACCCCGCCGTTAATAGCATGGGCAAATACATTAATCTCCACCTTCTGCGTTAACAGATCCACCCCCTTGTCCTTCATATGGTTGCGAGCCACCGGCCACATGTGATGGAGTCCGCAGTCATCCGGTACATGACAGATATAATCATCTTTCATATGTCTTAAATCAGCAATGATACCTCCATGGCGTCCTCCTCTACCGGCTCTGATTTCCTTTTGAATTGCTATTTCTAAATATTTTGAATCATCACTGGATGAAAACGGGAAGTGTTTTCTATGTTCATCCATCACATATTCCGGTTGCATAGAATCTGGTATGTACTTTTCAAGGAAACTCTCTCCCTCCGAATTAGTCAGTAGAGGATGGGCTGCCCAGATATATCCGTTAAATATATTCATAAGAGGGTGTGAAAATCCGATTCCGCTCTGCATGAATTCCATATTAACCAATCTGGCACCTGATTCGTATGCCAGCATATATCCGTCTCCGCTGACATCCCCCGGATTCAGGTTTTTTTCAAAAGCCTGGGATGCGCCTCCGGATGCCAGAATGACTGCTCCTGCAGAGATATAGATTAGCTTCCCCCGCGAATCCACCCCCCATGCTCCGCAGCATATTCCATTCTTCTTCGCCAGCTCTATGATAGTAACTCCTGTCAGGGACTGAATATCTGGACGTCTGCGTATCTGCCGGATCAATGCCTGTACAATTGGTTCTCCATGGCCCCGTATGACATGTGTACGGGGAATGCTTGCAAAACAACTTTTAAATGTATAATATCCGTCCCCTTCCCTGTCAAATTCGACCCCCCATGATTCAAGTTCATCAATTGTCTCAGGTGCTCCTTCAGCCAGGATTGCAGCCAGCTTTTCATCCGCCATTCCCTGTCCGGCAGCCATTATATCCTGGTAATGACATTCCACATCTCCCGGCACATGGGGATCCCCTGCGTTATATCCGGCCATCTCTGCCACAGGATATGTAGTGGCCCCGCCTAATCCAAGCGGCATTTTAGCAGCTATGATTACATCAGCTCCTGCGTCGCAGGCTGCTAAGGCTGCCCTTAAGGCCGCCCCTCCTCCTCCTATAACCAGTACATCTGTCACCAATCTGTCCATTTTCAGTTCCTCTCTGCCTATATGATTATCTGAACTGCGGGGAACGTTTGCCAAGGAACGCATCTACCCCTTCTTTACAGTCCTCTGTTTTGAATATGCTCCGGCTAAATTCCAGGTTTTTATAGAAACATTTATCTGAGGATACCATGCCGATTTCCCGTACCCCCTTCTTTATCAGCTTGATAGCTTCAAACGGTTTATGAGCGATTCTTTCAGCCAGGTCAAGCGCAGCACTGACTGTCTTGCCGGCCGGAGCCAGTCGGTTGACCAGTCCGAGACGCAGACAGTCCTCTGCATCAATGAATTCTCCTAAAAACATCATCTCCATGGCTTTGGAAGCACCAACTAATTTAGGCAGTCTGAAAATTCCTCCGCTTCCCGGAAAAACCCCCAGATTAATCTCTGGCTGTGCAATTCTTCCGCTTTCGGAAAGAATTCTCAGGTCGCAGGCCATTGCCATCTCGTAGCCGCCGCCGCATACATTTCCTTCCATGGCAGCGATAACCGGCTTATCCAGAAATTCAATTGCATTGAATACTTCATTCTCCTTCTGCAGCTTTTTTCCAATTACATCATCCCAAACCAGAGGAAATTCCTTTACATCAGAACCTACGCAAAAGGCTTTTTCTCCAGAGCCAGTAAGCACCACCACCCGTACTTCATCATCCTGTTCCAATCGGAACAGCGTTTCCTTTAACTCGCGGCTAAGTTCCAGGGTCACCAAATTAAGCGGCGGATTATTTAAAGTAATTAGCGCTACCTTATCTGCTGGTTTCTCTACTAAAATCAGGTTGTTTTCATACTCCATATCAATTCTTCCTTTCATGATTTCTAACAATCAGTCCCTTTCTCTCTAACTGGTTTAATTCCCGCTGGGTATACCCGGCTTTTTCTAATATCTCGTCTGTGTGCTGGCCAAAAGCCGGGGGCAGATTACGGACTGCCGGACGTACGCCGTCGTAATAATTGGCATGCCCTAATCCCCGCAGAGTCCTGCCCTCACTTTCCCCCAGCTCTATAAACGGCCGATTATAAAGAATCTGGTCATCCTTCATTACCTGCTCATACTCATTTACCGGAGCAAACCACATATCCTCCATGCGTTCAAATATCTCCACCCACTGCGCTGTTGTCTTTTTCTGCATTTCCTGATTTATCATCTGGTCAAATTCCACGCGTCTCTCCATGGCATCCTGTTCCGTAAAGTTCTCTATAACACCAGGAGTAAATAAGCTGCACAGCCGGTCATGATGTGTCAAGGATACTGTTATGCATCCGTCCGCCGTAGGATATACCCCATATGGGGACTGATGTATCCTGGTGGACAAGCCGGTATCTGCCCGGTCAATAAATCTCCCTCCATTTAAATAATAACCAATTGTTTCAATCTGCAAATCCAGGGAAGCAGACAGCAGACTGGTCTCAACCTTATGCCCTTGTCCTGTTATGTTCCTGTGGCGGGCTGCTGCAATAATTCCCAAAGCTATAAGTACTGCCGCATGCTGTTCAATGAGGGCTGCCCCTGCCGGAACAGGCGGTTTTGAACCTGGACCGTTCAAAGAGGCCAGTCCGCTTTTCGCCTCCATCAGCAGTTCATCATCCGGATTCTGGCAGCATCCGCTGCCATCCGCTGTACAGATGCACCATATAAGCTGTTTGTGAGACCTGAGCAATTCATCATATTGGATGCCCCACCCCTCCAGCAGTCCAGGAGGAGAATTATCCAGTACAATATCATAGTCCTGCAGCAGGCGGTGTAATATATCAATGCCTTCCGGTGACTGCGGATTGAAGGAAATACTCTTCTGATTCCGGCCTGTCATCTGAAAAAACAGACCGTTTTCCCCATCCAGAACACTTCCAGGCCGGATACGGCCTGTCATATCCCATTCCACCCGCACAACCTCGGCTCCCAGATCAGCCAGTATCTGACTGGCTGAACCGCCATAAAGCCCATGGACAAAGCTGAGTATCTTCATACCCTCCAACATCATAGAATCCTCCCGATTAAGTCTGCTTCATCACAGCAGCAGCGTACTTAATGCAGGGACAAATACAATCAGGAAAAACACCGCTGTATATCCCAGAAAAAAGGGAAGCTCACCTTTGGCTATATCACCCATTTTTAATTTTGAGACAGAGGCTGCCGCAAACAGATTTACTGCCACAGGAGGAGTCATACATCCAATAACATTCGCTATACACATAATCATTCCAAAATGAATGACGCCAATTCCCAGGGTCTGTGCTATGGGCCAGAGAACCGGTACCAGAAGCACACAGGTAGCTATCCCCTCCAGGAATGTGCCGAACACAAGCAATACCAGGGCAACAATCAGACAGAACATCCATGGAGCCAGATTCATGGCCACAATTGCATCCACCAGCTGTCCTGATATCCCCGAGAATGTAAACAGCCATGAAAATGCTGTGGAGGTTGCAATGATGAATAAAATCATGGCACTGCTCTTTCCTGAGGCCAGAAGTATACGGTAAATATCCCGGGGATGCAGTTCCCGGTAAACAAAAACACTTACAATAAAAGAATAGATAACTGCAACGGCCGCTGACTCAGTGGGCGTCATAAGCCCGGAATATATACCTCCCAAAATAACAAACGGAAGAAAAAGGGCAGGCAGTGCATGGATAAAATGTTTTGCAAGCTGGCTGACGCTTGTCCTCTCCGTATTTTTAGGCCACTTCTCCTTATTGGAATAGTAGATGCAGATTACCACCAGTACAATGGAAATCATAAGTCCTGCTACAATTCCCCCCTTAAACATATCCCCTACCGAACTGTTGGTAATGGTACAGTAAACCACCATAATAATGGAAGGAGGAATAATGGGACCCAGCCCCCCGGACACTGTCAGCAATCCTGCACACCGTTCTTTTGGATAGCCCAGACGCACCATATCAGGATAAAGCATTCCGCCGATTGCCAGCACCGTGGCCGGCGCCGAACCTGACAGAGCGGCAAAAAAAGCGCAGGCCAGTACCATTGCGTACCCCATTCCCCCTCGTATATTACCTATAATACTGTTGCAGAAATCCACCAGACGGCGGGATATTCCACCTTCTGTCATAAGACTTCCCGCCAGCACAAAAAGGGAATCGCCATAATGGATACTGAATCCAGGGCAGTAAACATTCGCTGGGGCACCACTGCCATAGGAACGTCAAAGCACAGCAGAGACGCCATGGTCGCCGCTCCCAAAGAAACCGAAATAGGCACACCGATTATCAGTAACACAATCATGGTTCCGAACAAAATTATTGCAGTCATGACGCATCCTCCTTTCCTTGGTCTTCCGCCGCTTTTTCCATAACCAGGCAAACCAGCGCTGCTGCCTGTATTACGGTAATGATTCCAAAGCTGAGGGTCAATGCAAAGTAAGGTATGGCCATGGGCAGATGTAAACCAGGTGATACCTGCCCGGAAGACAGCTGTGTTTTAAGAATGGTAAAGGATGAAAAAAAGCAGACTCCGGAAAAAATCGCCACCACGGCCTTTGAAATAATCCGCACTACCCTTCCTGTCATTCCGTGTATTTTATCCGTAATAGCCGTGATGGAAATTTGTGTATTGTCCCTTAATCCTGCCTCTGTTGCCAGCAGTGCCATATAAACCATGCAATAGCGTGCTAATTCCTCCAGCCATGAAACACCTGCATGGATTATATTTCGGTTAACTACCTGGGCAAAGGACGCCAGCACCATAACCGTAAATGTGGCCACCAGAATAAAATCCTCTATCTTCTGTAAATTGGCAAACAGCCTTTTCATCCTTATCCCTCCTATTTTTCAGCTTCAATCGCTTCCACCCAGGCCGGATCCATTCGGTCTGCAAACTGTTCCATTGCCGGTTCTACCAACTTTCGCATATCATCAATAGGTATCTCATAAAATTCCACGCCCAGCTCTGTCAGTTCCTTTACTGCCGCCTCATTTGCCTCCACCAGATAATCCCTCTGTCTCTGTGCTCCTGCTTTTACACCTTCCACAAAGTCTTCCCTCAAGTCATCCGGTATCTGATTCCATGCCTTGTCCGACATAAACACGCCCATATAACCAAAAACATGATTGGTCCATGTTACGTTTTTGGTTATCTCATAGTAGCGATTGGCAATCAGATTGGCGATGGCATTCTCTGCCGCGTCAATGGTGCCCTGCTGTAAGCCGGTAAAAACATCTCCGGATGCCATTGGTGTGGCAATTGCCCCCATGGCATTAAACGCCGCAATATGTAAATCATTCTCCATGGTGCGTATTTTAAGATTTTTCATATCTTCCAGGGATGTGACCGGACGGGTGGAGAAGATATTGCGGAAACCTACATCCATCCAACCCACTGTATGTATTTTCTGCTCTTCTGTTTTTTCAGCAATCAGTGTTCCGACTGTTCCATCAATAACACGATGGGCTTCATCTGCTGTCTCAAATAGAAATGGCTGGTCAAGCACCGCCATTTCAGGAATGAAAGAGGTGAGTACTGCGTTGGAGGCCGTAAACATGTCAATGGTACCCATTTGCGCACCCTCGTACATGTCTCTTTCATTACCCAGCTGCCCGCCTGCAAATACCTGTATGGTTATTCTTCCGCCGGTAGCCTTATTCACTTCTTCCGCAATGGCCAGGGCTCCCTTATGGAAATTGCTTCCATCCGGGTCCACCATTCCCAGTTTAAACGTAATGGCGTCTTTCTCAGGCTTTGCCTCCGGGACCGAATCTGCTTCTGTTTTCACATCTGAAACTCCTGCTGAAGTGGTTTCCGCATTCTTACCCTGCCCGCAGGCTGCCAGCATTCCGGCTGTTAATACTGTTGTCAACAATACTGCAATCTTCTTCATAATCAAATTCTCCTTCTGCTTTATCCTGTTTTATTTGTCCTGCTTTTTTTCGGGTGACACAGCCTTTCCCTGCTTCATCATCTCCTGAATCTGTGAATCTGAATATCCTGCCTCCTTTAGCAGCTCTATCGTGTTCTCACCAAGCTCCGGCGGCAGCCGTCTTAAAGGCACTGGTTGCCCATCATAGCGGTTGGCATGTCCGAGAACTTTCACCTCGCCTGCTACCGGATGATTCATGGTCATAAAACACTGGTTATAAACAACCTGCTCATCCTTTACAACGTCCTCATATTCATTAACCGGCGCATACCATATTCCTAACTCCTCAAATATTAACTCCCACTCATTTGTAGTTCTCTTTAACAATTCCCGGCATACCACCTTGTCAAATTCAATGCGGTTATCCATCTGATCCTTTGCCGAAAAACCTTCCAGCGCGCCTGGTGTAAATGCCTGTTCCAAATTCTCAAAGGAGGTAAGGGAGAGTGTAATGTATTTATCTGCTGTCTTATAGATTCCATAGGGTGACTGATGAATCCTGGTCGATAAACCGGTATCTGCTCTCGGTGTAAGCGTCCCACCATTCAGATAATATCCAATAGGTTCAATCTGAAGATCCAGAGCTGACCCCAGCAGGCTTGCCTCAATGCGGTGTCCCTTCCCGGTCTTATCACGGTCATACACGGCAGCGGTAATGCCCAGGGCTGCCAATATAGCCCCGTGCTGATCCACCAGCGCTGTCCCTGTAGGCATGGGAGGATGATCTCCCGGTCCTGCCAATGCCGCCAGTCCGCTCATTCCCTGTATGAGAAGATCCTGCCCCGGCTTTCTCACCTTGGGTCCACTGGAACCATAACCCGTACAGGAGCAATAGATGACTCCAGGGTTTAATTTTTTCAATTCTTCATATCCCAAACCCAGTTTATCCATAACTCCAGGCCGGAAGTTTTCCAAAATCACATCATACCCCTTATCACGGACCAGCCTGTAGATGGTCTCCCGTCCCTCGTCAGACTTTAAATCCAAAGCAACCCCTCTTTGATTGCGGTTCGCCATGAGGTAGAAAACGCTGACCCCATTTTTGTACGTATTGCAACCGGACCAGCCCCTCTCATAAGCACCCCTGCAAGACTCTACCTTTACCACATCGGCTCCCAAATCCGCCAATGCCTGTGCTGCTGACGGCCCCTGCAGATAATGGGTAAAACTAAGAACCTTTACTCCTTCTAACATTCTGAACATTCCCCTCCTTTTAATATTTTTACAGATTATAAACGTTTATAATTTCTTTCTTAAAAAAATCCGAAGAATAAACACTACGCTTCGAATCAAACATTTAAAATTATAAACGTTTATAATTTTATGTTTTTAAAATAACACACATAGATTGTATTGTCAATAGTTCTTTGTCAGATTTTTTATTTTTATAATATTTGGTTATCTGTTTTTGTCTAAGTTTCACAAACAGGTATCCCCTCTTATATCGCATACTGACTGCCGAACAACAAGCTCTCCTCTTAGACGGGCGGGAGGAGCAGGGCTGTTGCCAGCTATACATTCAAGGAGATAATCCACACCTCCCTTAGCCATCACATCCTCCGGCTGACGAAAACTGGTGAGAGGCGGCATCATAAGTGAGGCCATTGAAATATCATCATAGCCGGTAACCGAAAAATCTCCGGGGATCGAAAGTCCGCAATCACTAGCCGCACTATATGCGCCAAAACACAGCATATCATTGGCTGCTATTAAAGCAGTGGGTCTGTCCCTGCCTTCAAGTACCTTCCGTATCCTCATATAGGAATCCTGTATGTCCTTTATATCAAAAATAAACTGCTTGGCGCATTGTTCCAACCCATGTTCTCTCAATGCCTCCATGGTACCCTCAAACCTCTCCTGATAAATCTGATTCTCAAAGCCCAGGTAAGCAGCGCAGATATTTTTATGGCCCTTTCCGATTACATATTTCGTCACTGTATATGCTCCATAAAAATTATCACTGGGAATACAATTTGCAATTCCTTTAAAGCTTCTATTCAGGAATACATACGGAATACCGGCATTATCAAACCCACGAAAATGCTCTATATGCCTTGAACAGGGCAATATAATCACACCATCCACATTCCGCTTTTTAAGGGTATCAACCAGACGCTTCTCCTTATTTAAATCTTCATTGGAATTACAGAGCAAAATCATATATCCC
>ERZ791917.1800-NODE-1800-length-10703-cov-5.527517_pt1 | contig 10703 bp, 10 predicted proteins | sample MGYA00510138_ERZ791917 | MGnify/ENA primary metagenome ERZ791917 (study PRJEB30046, sample SAMN00792102) | human gut metagenome | study: EMG produced TPA metagenomics assembly of the A metagenome-wide association study of gut microbiota in type 2...
ATTGTTCAGTTTTCAAAGGTCATCCGCCGCTTGGCGACTCGTTTATCTTACCAAAGCCCTTTTGCTTTGTCAAGATTGATTGCGAAGATTTTTAATCTCCCGCGCCGCCGCTTAACAGTGCCGCTTCTTTCAATCCGCACCGTTCCCTTGCGACAATAAAAATTCTAGCATTTCTCCATGTGAGTGTCAAGGCTGTTTTTCAGAATTTTCACATTCTTTCGCTTATATCATAAAAGCTTCAACAGCTATACTTCAAACGATTATTCTCTTTTTTATAAAAAATCGGCACAGGTAAACTACCTGTGCCGCTGAACGAACAAATTTTAACGTTTCGAGAACTGAGAAGCCTTGCGGGCTTTCTTCAAACCGTACTTACGGCGTTCTTTTTCACGCGGGTCGCGCGTTAAGAGGCCCGCTTTTTTCAAGGATTGACGGAATTCCATGTCCACTTCGAGAAGGGCACGGCTGATGCCGTGACGGATAGCGCCCGCCTGTCCGGAAGGACCGCCGCCCTTGACGTCGGCAATGATATCATACTGTTCCGTTACGCCCGTAAGAACAAGAGGCTGTTTAATAATCAATTCCAGCGTTTTACGGCCGAAATATTCCGTTAATTCTTTTTTGTTTACTGTGATTTTTCCCTGACCCGGAACCAAACGAACTCTGGCAACGGATGTTTTTCTACGGCCAGTACCGTAGTATTGTGCTACTGCCATGAAATCTTCCTCCCGGTATTAACGAATATCCAACTTCAAAACTTCAGGTTTCTGCGCCTGATGCGGATGTTCTGCGCCTGCGTAAACATTGAGCTTTCGATACATTTGCGCACCCAATTTGTTTTTCGGCAGCATACCGCGAACCGCCATTTCCACTACGCGTTCAGGACGCTTTTCGAGCATATGACCGGCCTGAGTGAACGTAGATCCGCCGGGATATCCGGAATGATGGAAATATGTCTTCTGGATTAATTTCTTGCCTGTCAGTTTAACTTTGTCCGCATTGATCACGATGACGAAGTCGCCTGTATCTACATGCGGGGTAAAAGTAGGTTTATGTTTTCCCCGAAGAATTTTGGCCACTTCGGCAGCAAGACGGCCTAATATTTGGCCTTCAGCGTCAACAACAAACCATTTCCGTTCAACATTGCCGGAATTGGCCATAAATGTAGTTTTCATGCTGTTTTATTCCTCCCTGTTCGACTATCTCAATTAAGCTTCAGACCTATTTCTCCGGGGCTTGTGGAGTCCAAGCAAAAAGCTTACTTTTCTATTTTATAGATAACATTTGGTCTTGTCAAGAATTTTTCACCTCTTTTTACGGGCCTTGACCCGCAATGATATTGTCACGGTATAATCGGCCGACTGTATATCGTGCGTCGATCAGATTATTTTACCCGCTTCAGTTCGGTTTATGCCCGTAATCTTATATATACCGGCAGGCTGTGGTATACTATTACAATAATAACAGATTTTTTATACTGAGGAGCGCGCTACATGGATACGGGCTTAATTCATATTTATTGCGGCGACGGCAAGGGCAAGACTACCGCTTCTATCGGCCTGGCAGTCCGCTGCGCCGGCCGGGGAGGACGGATTTTCTTCACACAGTTTCTCAAAGAACGCATGACCGGTGAATTGACTGTTCTCTCGGCTCTGCCGAATGTAGAAATCCGCCGCGGGAAAGGCACGGGCAAATTCACCTTTCAAATGAACGCGGAGGAGCTGGCTGCGGCTAAAGTCATCCAGGAAAAAATATTCCGCACGATAACGGAACGGTGCCGCGAGGAATTGCCCGATCTTCTCGTCATGGATGAAATACTTGACGCCTGCTCTATCGGTTTAATCAACGAGCGGGACGTCATTCAATTTCTGAAAACAAAGCCGCCCGGAACGGAAGTTGTCCTGACAGGCCGCAACCCGTCTCAAGCGCTTATAGAATCAGCCGATTACGTCTCGGAAGTAAAAAAAATCAAACATCCTTATGACCGCAACATCAGTGCCCGTATAGGTATTGAAGAATAGGAGGCCTTTATGCTGGATATTCCGGCCGAAGTATCATCACATACGTCCGAACTCATCGCCTTGCGCCGTCATTTCCACGAACACCCCGAGCTTTCTCTCATGGAAACGGAAACAATGGCTTATATACAAGATACACTGAGGTCTTACGGAATCGAGAGCAACCATATTCCGAACGCCGGTATTCTTGCGGTCATCACGGGAAAGGGACCGGGCAGGACGGTCCTTCTCCGCGCCGATATAGACGCCCTGCCCATAGAGGAAAGCGCAATGAACCTTTCCCGGCAGCGGGTAACCCGTTCGACTGTAAAAGGCGTTATGCACGCCTGCGGCCATGACGGGCACATGGCCATGCTGCTTGTTGCCGCTAAAATCCTTGCCGCCCACAGGGATGAATGGAAAGGCCGGGTCGTCCTCATGTTTGAACAGGGAGAAGAACAGGCCGGCCCCGTTGCGAACTTCCTTCGTTATTTGGTCAACGAAAGCGGGCTCACCATAGATACGGCCTATGCGACGCACGTCCGTTGGGACGTGCCTGTCGGCAAAATCGTCATTTCCGAAGCGCCGCCCATGGCCGGCGGTATCGGGTTCATTTTTAAACTGAGAGGCCGCGGCGGCCACGGTTCCCGCCCCGATCTGGCAGAAAACCCGTTTGACTGCTTTCACGCCTTTTACGGAGCTCTCCAGGCGCTGCGCATGCGAGCCGTCCCGCCTCGCGAATGTCTCACCGTTTCCATCGGTATGGTAAACGGCGGTTTTGCCCCCAATATCATTCCGGATGAACTCACCTTCGGCGGCACGGCCCGTTTTTTCAATTACGAAAAAGCCGGCAAGCCCTTCTACGATGAAATGCTCGCTCTGTTAGAGCGGGAATGCGCAAATTATCATTGTTCTTACGAAATCATCCACCTGCCGCCGCCCCTTTACGAAGTACGCAATCATCCGGAATGCGTTGCTTTAGCGCGGGAAGGGATTACGCGTCACCTGGGGGCAAATGTCCTTTATGACTGCGAACCCTGGATGGCCTCCGAGTCTTTCGCCATTACGGCTCGTCTCTTCCCGTCCGTACTGTCTTTCACGGGTATTCAAAACCTCGCCAAGGGCTGCGGAGCCAATCATCACACGGCGGAATTCGATATGGACGAAGAAGGGCTGCCCGCCGGCGTCGCCGCATGCCTCGCTTATACGCTTGAATTTCTTGACAAGCAACCGCACCCGGCCGTGCCGCCTCTTGATCTCCCCCTTGAAGAAGTCATTACCCGAAACGTGTAATTGCAAAAATACCGCTGCCCTCAAAGGACAGCGGTATTTTTATGCCTCATCTTTATGCTCGTCTTTATGATGGGTATATATAAATTTATAAAACATGAGAAGCGCGCCCGCTTCACCGACAACTATGATGATTCCCATCGGCAACGCCGTATCACTGCCGCCGATACCGACGACGGGAGCCATAACCGCACCCGAGATAAGAGAGAAGAAGCCGATTAATGCGGCTGCACCGCCGGCGCTCTTCCCCTGCTTCTGCATAGCCAGAGAAAAACTTGCCGACCCCATTGCGGATAAAGTGGACACGGTTATAAAAATAGTCACGGCAATCACGAACAGCGGCGCATACATGATAAAGCCGGCCAATAAAACGAGGCTCCCCGAAAAGGCGGCGGTCAGCGCCACGCGCAAAAGTTTCCATTCCGCTATATGACCTGCCAAGCGTCCGGTAAGAGCCCCCGTCAACAACAATCCTATGCCGTTGACGCCGAAAATATAACTGTACGTTTGTGCGGAAACATGGTAAACATTCTGAAACACAAAGGACGAGCCGGATATGTATCCGAAAAAGGCGGCGAAAGAAAAGCATTGCATGAGGCAATGCCCCATGAAATAAGAGTCTTTGAAGAGAGGCCTGTAGTTTTTGATACTCTCCGTAATACCGCCCGTTACCTTCTTTTTCTCTTTCAGCGTTTCCCTGAAAACGGCGGCGCCCGCCGTTAAACAGAGTGCAATGAGAAAGAGGAAGCCGAAAACGCCGCGCCATGAGAAAAACCGTAAAATCTGACCGCCGATGACAGGCCCTAAAACGGGAGCCAACCCGTTGACCAGCATCAGCATGGAAAAGAGTCTCATCAGGGCCGGCCCGCTCGCCACGTCCCGAACGACGGCACGGGCAATGACAATACCCGCGCCTCCCGATAACCCCTGTATAAGACGGCACAGAAGAAATACATAAACAGTATTTGAAAAAAAGCACCCCAACGTGGAAACGGCAAAAACAACCATCGCCGTAAGCAAAGGCATGCGCCGCCCTTTCTCATCGCTCACGGGCCCGGCAAAAAGCTGTCCCGCCGCCATGCCGGCCATAGAGAAGGTCAGCGTCAGCTGCACCATAGACGACGAAACGTTAAAGTTCCCCATCATTTCCGGCAATGCGGGCAGGTACATATCTGTCGATAAGGGAGCAATAGCTGCCAGCATACCGAGAAATACCACGAGCGATACCGGCACATGCCGTCTTTTATCTTCCTGTTCCATTACCGGCCGCCTCCTTCAGCGGATCCATTTGACAACAATCGGGGAACCTCGGCAAGTGAAGAAGCCTGAAGCCAGACCGTATCGGCCACGTTCTCCGGAATAACGGCTATATCGGGAATCCAGACGGAACGAATACGGCCTGCCGCGGCCGCTTTCAACCCGTTTGCCGAATCTTCAAAAACAAGTGCGTCGGCGGGATCGATATCGAAATGAGCGCAGGCGGTTAAAAAGATGTCCGGCTCAGGCTTTCCCCTGACAATATCTTCACCGCTCTGCAAATAGGCAAACCGGTCGGAAATACCGGCCTGTCCGAGCAATTTTTCAATTTGCATGATCGGTGACGACGACGCAACGGCACAAGAGATCCTGTTTTTCGCCGCATAGTCAAGAATCTCATGCACGCCTTTTTTCAAGGGCACGTCATGTGTATCATACCACTGATTCTGGCGCCGAATCTTTTCGGCACAAAGCGTATCAAAGGGAAAGTCGTCTCCCATGGCGGCTTTAAAAACACGGCGCCCGCCGGGATAGCTCATACCGATAATCGACTGCAAAACGCGGTCGGGAACGACATATCCCGCTTCCCTGCCGACCTCTTTCCAAATATGCGCCGAAATAGGCTCTGTATCAAAAAGCGTGCCGTCCATATCAAAAATAAACAACTTCACGTCTTTCACTGCCCCTTTTCTGGAAATTAATATATTTAATTATAGCGAATGAATTTCACTTTGCAACAAAAAAAGAAAAGCAGAGCCATATATAACTCTGCTTATACCTCAATCGGATCATCTGCCGTCCGGCCAGAGGAGAACCGCCTCACCGCTTGCCAACGTCCGGGGAATGTCGATGACACGCTGGTTCGACGAACCGCGAAAATAAAGTCCCGGATCCTTTAATTCATCTTTGAACGGGCCGTCCACGAGTACATCGCAGAGACTGAGCAATTTTTTGCGGTCCTCGTTTTTAATGAGCTCCTCGTAGATGTAGCCTGAATAAATCCAAATATTCGTCTCCACAGCCTTGCGGACAGTTTCAAGAACGGGGATAAGCCCTTCCGTATTCTGCATCGGTTCACCGCCCAGGAGAGTAAGCCCGGCGATCGTCTTATCTTTCAGATACCCGATAATCCGTTCCGTTTCGGCGTCGGTCCATTCCGTGCCGAACGCGGGATCCTGATACGCTTCATTGAAACAGTTATAACAATGATGCGTACACCCCGTTACAAAAACGGAAGTCCTGATCCCGGGACCGTTGGCTATGTCCATTTTCCGAATCTGTCCGTATTTCATTTATTTCTCCTAAATATGCATGACACGGTCTTTTATCTCTTTCGTACGGCCTTCGTTCCAGAAATTTTCCCCTAAATACCCGCATGTCCGGCGGATAACGGTCAGCTTCGACTTATTCTTGTTATGGCAACGGGGGCATTCCCACTCGTTTGCTTCATTCAATTTAATTTCCCCGTCAAACCCGCATTCATGACAATAATCAAGTTTCGTATTGAACTCGGCGTAGCTGATACGGTCGTAAATGTATTCGATCATCGTCAAAATAGCCGGCACATTATGCGTCATGTTCGGAATTTCGGCGTAGCTGATGCAGCCGCCGGTCGATTTATCCTCAAATTCCGATTCGAAGGCAAATTTATCAAACACGTTGATCGGCTCACGGACGTCCACATGATAACTGTTCGTATAATACCCCTTATCCGTAACATCCTTAATGTCGCCGAAACGGGCGCGGTCCTTCTGGCAAAAACGATGGGTCAGGCTTTCTGCCGGCGTGCCGTAGAGAGCAAAGCCGATATTCGTTTCTTCACGCCACTTCCGGATATGCTCGTTAAAATCATCCATAACGCGGTGAGCGAAGGCCTTTCCTTCCGGAGCCGTGTGGGAAACGCCCTTCGTGAGGAGTGTCGCTTCATACATGCCGATATAACCGAGGGACAAGGTCGCATACCCGCCGTACATGAATTTTTCTACCGTTTCGCCCGGCTTAAGGCGCGAAATGGCGCCGTACTGCCAGTGGATAGGGGAAACGTCGGACGTAATCCTCTTTAAGAGTTTTACGCGCAGCAAAAGAGCCTTCTTACAGAGTTCCAGCCGTTTATGGAAAATCTGGAAAAACTTTTCTTCATCACCGTCGGCAAGAATCCCGATCTGCGGCAAATTAAGGGACACGACGCCCATATTGAAACGGCCGTCGAATTTATACGCACCCGTTTCATCCTTCCACGGACTGAGGAAGGAACGGCAGCCCATAGGGCTGAAAACATTGCCTTCATAACTTTCCCGCATTTTTTTCGCCGAAATATAATCGGGATACATGCGCTTTGCCGTACATTCGGCGGCAAGCTCCGTCAAATAGTAATAGGGCGACCCTTTGCGGGCGTTGTGCTCATCCAGGACATAGATCAGTTTAGGAAACGCCGGCGTCACGTAAACATTGGCTTCATTCTTGATCCCCTGAATACGCTGACGGAGGATTTCTTCATCAATCATCGCCGCTTCCCTGGCATATTCATAATCCGGACGGAAATACATGAACAGCGTAACGAAGGGGGCCTGCCCGTTCGTCGTCATAAGCGTATTAATCTGGTATTGAATCGTCTGAATCCCGTCTTTAATTTCTTTCTTAACGCGTTTCCAGGCAATTTCCTCGGCTTTTTCCATATCCGGTTCGATACCGTACACATCACGCTGTTCTTCAACGACGGCCTCCAGGTATTTCCCGAACGACTTGCGCACGTACGGCGCCAAAATACGGTCGATCCCGTTAATGGACTGGCCGCCGTACTGACCGCTGGCCACCTGTGCGATAATCTGCGTCGTAACGGTGCAGGCCACCTGGAAAGAACGCGGTGTATCGATTTTCTTACCGTTAATAACCGTACCGTTCGCCAGCATATCTTCCAGATTGATAAGGCAACAGTTGAACATGGGCTGAATAATGTAATCCATATCATGGAAATGAATAGCCCCGCTGTCATGGGCCTGCACGATATCGGCGGGAATCAATTTGCGGCGGGCAATATCCTTGGAGATTTCACCGGCAATCAAATCGCGCTGCGTCGAAACGACGTGCCCGTTCTTATTGGAATTTTCATCCAGCACATCGAAATTCGTATTGTCGAGCAGTCCGAAAACATCCGTATCGGTCGTGTTTGTCTGCCGCTTAAAAGCCTGAATGGTCTTGTAGTTTTCATATGCTCTTGCCGTAGCCGGGTTATTGGCCTGAATAAGACGATAGTACACCTGGTCTTCAATAGCGTAAATCGTCATTTCCTTGTGCATCTCTTTGGCGTAGTCTTCAATTTCACGGGCAATGCGATCGGCCTGACCGTCTTCATAAACGCCGCTGCTGCTGTTCATCGCCTTTTCGATGGCCGCCGCAATTTTCTCCCGGTCGAAAGGGACCTTGGTGCCGTCACGTTTAATTACTTCCAACATAGTCTTTCCTCCATACAAAATACAGTAGTTTATACGTCAGGGCCGATGGTTATCTATACCATATATGCCGTTTCCCGCATTTAAGCGTTTATCAAAATAATACTACTGATAGTAGGCGGTGTCAACTGCAAACTACTATATCATGTTGTCATAATAGCTGCGCGCGGAGCGGGGAAAGAGCCGCAGGCACCGCCGGCGCTGTACTTATAGACGGCATGAAACTGCCGCAAAGTTCCTATTCTAATTGTCTATACCCAACAGATCCCGTACCACCGCTCCGGCCATGATCAAACCGGCGACGGACGGAACAAAGGAAATGCTGCCCGGTCCGGCATGTCCCGGACCGTCATCAGTCAAAGGCGGCAGCGGCCGTTCTTTCGAATAAACCACTTTAAGACGGCGTATACCCTTCTCCTTCAATTTTTTACGCATGATCTTTGCCAGCGGATCGACGGACGTTTTTTCAATATACGACAGTTCAAACAGCTCGGGATGAAGTTTATTGCCCGCCCCCATAGAAGAGATGACGGGGATCTTCCCGGCATATGCCGCTTCGACAATGCCCAGTTTGGCGCTCACCGTGTCAACGGCATCCACGATATAATCCGGTTTCATATCGGCAATAAACGTCATATCCTCTGCGGGCAGAAAAAATTTATAATACGTTTCCGCTATAATATCCGGATTGATGGAACGCACACGTTCGGCCATAACATCGGTCTTCTTACGGCCTATCGTTTCCGCGAGGGCGCCGAGCTGGCGGTTGACATTGGATTCATCATATACATCCTTATCGACGAGGATAAGCCGGCCGATACCGGCACGGGCCAGCGCTTCAACCGCAAAGGAACCGACACCGCCAAGACCGAAAACAAGAACGGCCTTGGCGGCCAGCAGTTCAACTCCCGCCGCGCCTATGAGCTTTTCCGTACGCGTCGTACAGTTACGTTCCATTACGGTTCCTCCGGAACAATTTCAAGCCAATAGCCGTCCGGATCCGCGATAAAGTAGATGCCCATCGCTTCGTTTTCATACACGACGCAGCCCATTTCTTTATGCTTTGCCAACGCCGCCTTCATATCATTGACGGAAAAAGCCGTATGAAATTCGTTTTCACCGAGATTATACGGTTCTTTACGCCCTTTCAGCCAAGTCAGTTCCAGGCGGAAATCACTGACGCCGTCACCGAGATACACGATGGTAAAGTCGTCCCCGCCTTCGATCCGCGCCGTTTCTTTAAGTCCCAGCGCGGCTTCATAAAACTCCATACTGCGTTTTAAATCAAGAACGTTGAAGTTCGTATGTTTAAATGTAAATTGCATGCCGTATCTCCTCTTGTATCAGTGCAAAACGCCGTATACATCCCTTTTTACGGTCCGTCGGGACTAGACTATTTCAAATTTTGCAGTACTGCCGCGATCCGTTTTATCAATAACCAGCCGTGTTGTGATCCGTTCTTTCAATTCAGGCACATGGGAAATAATCCCGACGAGACGGCCGCTCTCCTTTAATTGCACAAGCACTTTCAACGCCGTGTCGAGAGTTTCCCCGTCGAGCGTACCGAACCCTTCGTCAATGAAAATCGTATCCATGTGGATACCGCCCGAATAGGCCTGCACCACATCGGCCAGCCCCAGGGCCAGGGACATGGACGCGAGAAAGCTTTCCCCTCCGGATAATGTATTGGCCGGCCTCGCATACCCCGTGTATTGATCAAATACTTCAATATCCAGGCCGATTTTCTTTATCCGTCTGTCTTCCCATGATACGGAACGCTGCAGCGAGTAGCGGCTGCGGCTCATGACGGCAAGCCGCAGGTTGGCCGCCGCCAGGACCTCATCCAAAAGAGCGCCCAGTACATATCGTTCCAGACTGACGCCGCTCTGTCCTCCCGACGTCAGATCGTAGAGATTGCCGACGGTACGGAATTCCTCCCGGAGCCGTTCCTGTTCCCGCCGCAGCGCTTCAATCCGTTTCACGGCCCTGTCCAGGCTTTGCGCCTCCGCCCGGGCCCCTTCGACCCTTGCGAGAAGTTCCTTGTACGCTCCTTCTTTTTCGGCAAGGCGGGCTTCATACGCGTCCATATCGGGACGCTGCCGTCCGGCGGTCGCTTTTTTTTCGGCTTCCGCCAGGCCTTCCGTCCGATGAAGGGCGGTACGATAGCCGTCAAGGCGCTGCTTCAGCTTTTCTTTCCGCTCTCCTTCCCCCTGAAGGCGGCGGCATTCTTCCCAGTCCGCAAAGCCGGCGGCCAGGATCTCCTCTTTCAGCTTTTCCCGCGCCTCGCCGTAGCGCTCACGCAGGCGTATGACTTCCCTGCGCAGATTGGCTTCCGCACCCTGCGCGGCGGCCAGGGATTTCTCTTCCCCCAGCACCGTCCCTTCCAGGTCTTTCCGCTCCCTGTCGTATGCGGCGATGAAGGCGTCCAGTTCCCTCACCTTGCGGGCAGCCGCCCCCTGAACATGAAATTCTCCGGGTATGTCGCGGTACAGGCTTGCGGCGGCCGCTTCCTTTTCAATGCGAAGCCGTTCTTTCCGGTCGAAGTCGTCCTTTACCGCCTCCGCCCGGACTGCGGCTTCCTGTAAAAGGCGCGCCGTTTCTTCCGCTTCTTTGACAAAGGCGGCGTACGCGGCGGCCTCTTCGCGCAAGGCGGCGGCCCGTGCTTCGGCCCGTGCCGTTTTCTCACGCCATTCTTCCGGGCCGCCGTCGG
>ERZ791917.1808-NODE-1808-length-10684-cov-3.114592_pt1 | contig 10684 bp, 7 predicted proteins | sample MGYA00510138_ERZ791917 | MGnify/ENA primary metagenome ERZ791917 (study PRJEB30046, sample SAMN00792102) | human gut metagenome | study: EMG produced TPA metagenomics assembly of the A metagenome-wide association study of gut microbiota in type 2...
TGCTGTTTTCCGGTAGCAAATGCTTCTTCTGCAATTTTAATTAAATCCATTGTTTTTATTATTAAATTGTTTCATCGTTACAACGCAACATACCAGGCTTCTCACTCGGTGTCCTGACAGCGATTGCGCGAAAGCGGTGCAAAGGTAGAGTTTTTCTTTTGATTGACAAAGAGATGTACGCTTTTTCTTTTTTGTCAGATTGAAAGAAAAACTATCCCCCCCCTTTGGGATTACAGCAAAAGAAAAGTATATTTGTAGCAATTTAAAACGAACAAATATGAAGAAAAGTTATTTGAAATTCGTTTCCGGCGCAGCGTTGGCAATGATGTTTTTGTTGGCATCTTGCCATTCGGCCTGCGAAGTGACGAAAGTGGAAGGACGTATGCAACCGATGGATTCCACGTATGATGTTAATCCCGATACGGAAGCTATGGCGCTGCTTGCCCCCTATAAGGCAAAGATAGACAGCATGATGTACCGGGTGGTGGGCACTGCCGAAATGTCTATGGATAAAGGCGCTCCCGAAAGTCTCCTTTCCAATCTGGTGGCCGACGTGCTGCGCGGAGCGGCCGCGCAAGTGCTCGGAAAACCTGCCGATATGGGGCTTGTGAACATGGGCGGTCTGCGCAATGTGCTGACCGAAGGTGCCGTTACCTGCGGTAATATCTACGAAATACTGCCGTTTGAGAACTCGCTTTGCGTGGTAACTCTGAAGGGCGTTTATCTGAACCATCTGTTTGAAAATATAGCGGCGCGCGGCGGCGAAGGAGTCAGCGGCGTACAATTGCAGATTACCAAAGACGGCAAACTGCTCCGGGCTGCCGTAGCCGGCAAGTCGGTTGTCGACGACAAGCTGTACACGGTTGCCACCATCGACTATCTGGCCGACGGCAATGACGGTATGACCGCCCTTATTCAGGGCGAGAAGAGAGACTGTCCTCCGGGAGCAACCTTGCGTGGCCTGTTTATGGACTATGTGGAGCGGCAGACGGCAGCGGGAAAGAAGATTACTTCGCGCATGGAAGGACGAATCACGGTAGAAGATTAAGAACGGAAAACTAAAAAAAGAGAATTCGATGAAACGTATATCTATATATTGCTTGCTGATATTCTGCGTATTGCTGACAGCATCGGCACAGCAGACCAAACAATTGGTCATTCTGCACACAAGTGATACCCATAGCCGTATCGAACCGATTGACCCGCATGCTGCCGACCGGTATGCCGGTATGGGCGGTGTGGTGCGCCGTGCCACTTTTCTGAAAGATTTTCGTGCCGGAAATCCGGATGTCCTGCTCTTTGACTGCGGCGACATTTCGCAAGGTACGCCGTATTACAACCTTTTCCAAGGTGAGGTGGAAGTCAAGATGATGAACCTCATGGGCTATGACGCCATGACTATCGGTAACCATGAGTTTGACTTCGGGCTGGATAATATGGCGCGTTTGTTCCGCATGGCCGATTTCCCGGTGGTGTGCGCCAACTATGATGTCACCGGAACCGTCCTTGAAGGGCTGGTGAAGCCTTACGTTGTACTGAACCGCGACGGAATGAAAATCGGCGTATTTGGGTTGAGTCCCAAAATGGAAGGCTTGGTACAGGCCGATAAGTGCGAAGGCGTCGTTTACAACGACCCGATTGCCGCGGCGCAGGAAGTGACCGACCGGCTGCGCGCACAAGAGGGATGCGATGTGGTTATCTGCCTTTCTCATCTCGGATTCCGCATAAAGAATGAAGTTTGCGACGAGAAACTGGCGGCGGAAACCAAAGGTATTGATGTAATTCTGGGCGGGCATTCCCACACCTTTATGGAGAAGCCGGCCTTTTACCTGAATGCCGAGGGCAAGAGTGTCCCGGTATTGCACACCGGAAAGAGCGGTATTTTCGTAGGAGAATTGGATTTGACGTTGACTAAGGAGTAGTAGATGAAAAGACTGTTACTATTTGTTCTGATGATAATGGGATGTTGCGGCCGTTTCGCTTCGGATGCGAAACGGTGTCCGGCGACACCTGCCGTTGCGGCTCCCGTGGAACCGTTGTTGGTAAGGCCGGTACTGGATGACGTGCGGTGCAGGCAGTGGGTGGACTCGGTGTTGGATAAACTGAGTCTGAAGGAACGTATAGGACAGCTTTTTATTTATACAATCGCCCCCTATCAGGATAAAGCCAACAAGGAGTTGTTGCGCAAGGTGGTTGAGGATTACAAGGTCGGCGGCCTGCTGTTCTCCGGCGGCTTGATGCAGAACCAAGCTATGCTGACGAATGAGGCGCAGCGCATGGCGGATATTCCTCTGCTGATTACGTTCGACGGGGAGTGGGGGCTGTCCATGCGCTTGCGGGGTACGCCCGTCTTTCCGAAGAATATGGTGCTGGGCTGCATACGGAACGACAGCTTGCTTTATGAATACGGCCGGGAGATGGCAAGGCAGTGCCGGGAACTGGGTGTACAGGTGAATTTCGCCCCTGTGGCGGATGTCAATATCAATCCGAAGAATCCGGTCATCAATACCCGCTCTTTCGGTGAGAGTCCGGTGAACGTGGCCGATAAGGTTACCGCTTATGCCAAAGGGCTGGAAGACGGCGGGGTACTCTCGGTGTCCAAGCATTTCCCCGGTCATGGGGATACGGATGTGGATTCGCACAAGGCGCTTCCTACGTTACCTTTCACACGCGCGCGTCTGGATAGTGTGGAGCTGTATCCTTTTAAGAAAGTCATTCAGGAAGGGTTGAGCGGTATTATGGTAGGGCATCTGGAAGTTCCCGCTTTTGAGGCGCAAAGCGGATTGCCGTCTTCTCTTTCCCGTAATGTGGTTTATGACTTGCTGACACGCGAGTTGAAGTTTCGGGGACTTATCTTTACGGATGCCTTGGCGATGAAAGGGGTGTCGAATAATGGGTCGCTCTGTTTGAAAGCGTTGAAAGCGGGCAATGATTTGCTGCTCGTTCCACGGCGTATCAAGGAAGAAGTGGATGCCGTATTGGCTGCCGTAAAACGTGGCGAGCTGACGGAACAGGTGGTAGAGGAGAAGTGCAGGAAGGTGTTGACTTATAAATATGCTTTGGGGCTGAATAAGAAGCCGATGATTCGCCTTTCCGGTTTGGGAACCCGGATTAATACGCCTTATACACGTGATTTGATTCGCCGTCTGAACATGGCTGCCATTACCGTGCTGGGTAATGCAACGGAAGTGCTGCCGCTGGACCCGTCGATAAAGGATGTTGCCGTACTGAATGTAGGTGCGGCTGCGGAGATACGGCCTTTCATCAAACAGCTGTCCGGATATGCGCGTCCGGTAGAGTTCCAATTGGGGAAAGACCTGCCGGCAGCGGGACGTAAGGCTTTGAGGGATAAGCTGTCAAAATATAAACGTATTCTGGTATGCGTCACCGAGCATCGTTTGGCCGCTTATCAGTCTTTCTTTGCGGAGTTTGCCCCGGATGTCCCGGTGGTGTACGTGTTCTTCATTCCCGCTAAGCAACTGTTGCAGATACATCGGGGCATATCGGCCGCCGAAGCGGTGGTATTGGCTCATTCTTCGGATGAGGATGTGCAGCGGCAGGTAGCCGGGATACTCTATGCGGACGCTGTGGCTGACGGCAGACTTTCGGCAAGTATCGGCGGTCTGTTTGCTACCGGAGAGGGGATAGACCTGAACCCGCAGACAGAGCCGCATTTCGTACCCGAAGAGCATGGGCTGGATTCACGCTTGCTGGCGCGGATTGATACGCTGGCGCGCGAAGGTATACGGGAAGGCGCCTATCCGGGATGTCAGGTAGTGATTTTGAAGGATGGGAAAGAGATGTATAATAAGGCTTTCGGCACTTATACATGGAATACGGCTAAGAATAAAGCCGCTGTTCCGGTGACGCCGGCATCCGTATATGATATTGCGGCTTTGACGAAGACCACGGCTACCTTATTGGCCGTAATGAAGCTGTATGATAAAGGACGCTTGAACCTGACAGACCGTGTGGCTGATTATCTTCCATACTTGCAAGATACGGATAAACGTAATATCACTGTCAGGGAATTGTTGTTCCATCAGTCGGGGTTACCTTCCACTTTGTTGTTCTATCTGGAGGCCGTCGACAAGGACAGTTATGATGGTACATTGTTCAAGGCAAGGGCGGATGCGCAGCATCCTACCCGTATCGGGCGGCAGACATGGGCTAATCCGAAGTTCCGTTTCCGTCCGGGACTGACTTCGAAAGTACGTACAGCCGAATGTACGTTGCAGGTTTGTGACAGCCTCTGGCTGAACAAGTCTTTCAAAAAAGAGTATCTTCAAAAAATCGCGGATACCCCTCTGAAGGATAAACGGTATCGTTATAGCTGCGTGGGCTTTATTCTGTTGCAGCAACTGGTTGAGGCGCGTGCGGGAATGCCTATGGATGAGTTTCTGGCTCAGGAGTTTTATACTCCGATGGGATTGAAGCGCACCGGGTATCTTCCGTTACGGTTCTTACCTGAAGAGGAGATTGTTCCTTCGTCCGTTGACCCTTTCCTGAGGAAAACAACTCTGCAAGGATTCGTGCATGATGAGTCTGCCGCTTTTCAGGGTGGTGTTTCCGGCAACGCGGGATTATTCTCTACGGCTGGGGAAGTGGCACGGATTTATCAAATGTTGCTGAACGGCGGTGAACTGGATGGAAAACGCTATTTGAGCAAGGAAACTTGCAGGCTCTTTACCACTACGGTTGCCAGAAACTGTCGCCGCGGCCTGGGATTCGATAAGCCGGATATGCAGAACCCTGCAAAAAGTCCTTGCGCGCCTTCCGCCCCGGCATCGGTGTACGGGCATACGGGTTTTACCGGTACTTGCGCATGGGTGGACCCGGATAATGGCTTGGTTTATGTTTTTCTCAGCAACCGTATTTATCCGGACGTATGGAACTCGAAGCTGCTAAAGCTGGATATTAGGGGGAGAATACAGGAAGCGATGTATCGGGCGGTGTTGAAGTAAGGTATCACGTCCGAATGAAAAATAGAGGAGAGGCTGGCTGACTTTGGATTGTCAGGCAGCCTCTCCTTTTCTTGAAACAATTAATTTATTCTGTTAAGCTTTAGGTGTGTATGTTAGAATGCGATACCGATACGTAAGCCTAAGTTATTCACACCGTCTACACTGTAAGTGAAGAGGTCGCCTTTGTTGGTGCCGTAGCTATAATAGGCCGCGAAGTGCAGACCCGGACCGTAAGCCCACGGATAGACGTTGAAGCCGATTTCGGGGGATACGTAGAAGCCCCATGTATCTTTGTTGGTTTCGAACGCGTTGAAAGTGGACTTCAACTGCGCATATTGTGCGCCGAGTTTGACGCCTACATACGGCTGGAATGCACCGCCGCGGTTCCATGCGTAACGCGTGGCAAGACCGAAAGGCAACTGGAATACGGTGTGCTGCTGGTCGGTGTTCAAGCTACCGCTTTCGCCAACCGGCAAGGTCTGACGGCTGAAATATTCATGATTGCTATGATAAGCAAGGAAGCCTCCTAAAGCAAAATTGGACGTCAGGAAGTAACCGCCTTCAAAGTTCATACCCCATCCGCTGGCTTTATCGGCGAAGTGGTTGCTTAAGGGGAAGTTGAACTGCCAATCGATGTTGGCGTAACCGTTATCGGTCATCTGTGCCTTTGCCGGCATGGCGAAGACAAGGGCGAGGGCTGCAATGGCGAATGCCCTCAAAGATATATATTTCAATGTTTTCATACTTGTTCTTGTTTTATAAATTCAACAATAGCTTGCTATCGGGATAGAAGAAGCTGGCTGCTTATCTCGGTTGAGCACTCATTCTGTTCAGATAGGCAGATTGTGTAAAGGATTGGTTTACGCCTTCTACGGCCATCTTGGTGTTGAAAGAAGTCGAACCGCTCAATAATCCGCTCATGTAGCTGGTCCACAGAACAGGGAGTTTCTCTTTCTCGCCTTGAGGAGCGTCGAGGTTCAGCAATTCGGTGATGAAGGAACCGGTGCTATAAGCATAGTTTACGGCATACGGATAGTACCATCCGCCCCAGTTACCCCAGTAAGGAGCGTCCCAATAGCCCGGATAGTTCCACCACCATTCGGGGCGTCCGTAGTCTGTAAAGTAGTAAGTGCTCTTTACGTAGCTGACTTGCAAACCGAGGTCGGCGTCTTCACGGTTGTCCACACGGAGATAACCGCGGTTGTTCATATTGGTAACGTATGCGCTGAGGATTTCCTGCGCGCTTTCGTCTTTCCAATATTCGGCGTCTTTACTGTTGCCGATAACGAGGATGCTATCCGGTAAGTAGTAAGTTTCGAAAGCTTTGAAGTCTGCTTTCGTGTCATAATTGGTATAAACCAGATACTTGCTGTCCAGCTTATCCATGTCGGGGTCTTTTTCGCAAGAAACAAATGCTATTGCGAAGACCGCTAATAATAAGGGAATAAATTTCTTCATACTTCTATAATTGTTTAGGTTAAATATAAATTCCTGCCCTATTGGTACCTTAGGCTTTTGGAGAAAGAACAAGATAAAAAATAAAAGGTTCAAAAATAAATGTGTTAAATGTGCGGCGAACGATAAAGAAATAGGGTGATGAATGTATGGTAAATACATCATCACCCTATTGTATGCAGGCTTATCGCAACTATTTTACAATCTGATAAATACTTTCTAATTCTTCTGCGGAGAAAGCCGTGTTTTCCATCGCTTTCAGATTATCTGCCAATTGTCCGACGGAACTTGCCCCGATAATGACCGAGGTCACCAAGTCGTCTTTCAGTATCCATGCGAGCGCCATCTCGGCAAGGGTTTGGCCGCGACGGATAGCGAGTGCATTCAGTGCTTGGATTTTGCTCAAGACTTCCTCTGTCAGCGCTTCTTTTTTAAGAAAGCCACCTTTGGCGATGCGCGAGTTTTCTGGAATACCGTTCAGGTAGCGGTCGGTAAGCAAGCCTTGTGCCAGAGGAGAGAAGGCAATGAATCCGGTACCGTTCTCTTTGGCTTGTCGCAGGATGCCTTCTTCTTCCGGCTCGCGGTTGAACAGGTTGTATCTGCCTTGGTAGAGGAGACAGTGAACATCTCTCTCTTCCAGATATTTATAAGCTAATTCTGCTTTGTCTTTAGGGTATTTGGAGATACCGATGTAGAGTGCTTTCCCTTGCCGTACAATATCAACCAGTGTTTGAAGTGTTTCTTCAAGAGGGGTATTGGGGTCGTAGCGATGGGTATAGAAGATATCTACATAATCCAAATTCATTCGTTTCAGACTCTGGTTGAGGCTGCTCATCAAAGATTTTCGGGAACCCCAATCTCCGTAAGGACCCGGCCACATTTCATGTCCTGCTTTGGTGGAAATGAATAATTCGTCCCGATAGGGCATGAATGATTTCTTCATGATCATGCCGAATGTTTCTTCAGCCGAACTGCAGGAAGGACCATAGTTGTTGGCAAGGTCGAAATGGGTAATACCTCGGTCGAATGCGTAATGTGCCATTGCTAAAGAGTTGGAGAATGCATTGACATCACCGAAATTGTGCCATAGCCCTAAAGATATTTCAGGGAGCAGAATGCCGCTTTTACCGCAACGACGGTACTTCATATTGCGGTCGTATCTGTCAGGGGCTGGAGAATAGATGGAATTGATCATATCTGTAGGTTTTAGTTGAATTTTATTATAAGGTAGTAAAAACTGTGAAAGCAAAAGTAAGTAAATTCTTTAAAATACTCTGCGCTTTTTTGCAATAATAAATTAGTCATTTAAGAGTTAAAATGGATTTTGTAAATATTGGAATGAAAATAATGGCTATATTTGCAATATGTGATACTTTTTTAACTAATTGAAATGGAAAACCCAAACTACATTATGAGGGAGATAACCCCTTTGTCTGAACGTGATTGTTTTTATATTGCAGATCGTCGTAAAACCGAATTTACTTATCCTATTCATTGCCATGCCGAATATGAGTTGAATTTTACGGAACATGCTTCCGGAGTGCGTCGGGTAGTCGGTGATTCTGCGGAGGTTATCGGGGATTATGATTTAGTGTTGATTACAGGTAAAGAGTTGGAGCATGTGTGGGAACAACATGAATGTACTTCAAGGGATATCCGAGAAATTACAATTCAGTTTTCTTCAGATCTTTTCTTTAAAGACTTTATCAATAAAAATCAGTTTGATAGTATTCGCCGGATGTTGGAAAAAGCACAATGTGGTATTAGCTTTCCAATGCAGGCTATTATGAAAGTCTATAATTGGTTGGATAAGTTGGCTTCTGAAGAACAGGGATTTTATGCGGTAATGAATTTTCTTCGAATACTTTATGAACTATCTCTGTATGACAATGTAGAAGTGCTTTCTAGTTCTTCGTTTGCTAAAATAGACAATTTTTCAGACAGTCGTCGCGTGCAAAAAATTCAGAAGTATATTGCGAATCATTATCAAGAAGATATACGTTTGGCAGATATGGCAGAGATGGTAGGAATGACTCCAGTGTCATTTAGCCGTTTTTTTCATTTGCGCACAGGTAAAACTCTTTCTGACTATATTATTGATATTCGTTTAGGGTTTGCTACACGATTGTTAGTTGACTCAAGTCAGACTATTGCTGAAATATGTTATGATTGTGGGTTTAATAATTTATCTAACTTTAATAGAATGTTTAGAAAGAAAAAAGGATGCTCGCCTAAAGAGTTTCGTGAAAACTATCGGAAGAAGAAAATTGTTATATAACATTTGGTGTATTTGTAGAGAACTGGAAGAGGTATTCGAAAGGATGCCTCTTTTTTTGTTGTTTAATGCGAACGTATCATTTGAATATGATAAAATAGTATTAGTTTTTTGCATGACAATAGTCTAATTTTGTCGTGTCTAATCTATGAGATATATCGGTTTTAAGAAAGATGAAAATATCTGGATATTTAGTTTAATAGAATGATTGCTTATTATAAAATTATTAATCTATATTGATCTTATTCTTAAATAGCATGAAAAATGTACTATTCTTTTTAATGGCATTCTTATTTGAATGTCAGATTGTAGCCCAGGAGGTTATTATTAGAGGTTCTGTGGCGGATGCTGCAGATGGTTCTCCTTTGATAGGAGCGAATGTGTTGGTAAAAGGTACTAGTGTGGGTACTATTACGGATGTGGAAGGAAAGTTTAGTTTGAAAGTTCCTAAAGGAACGTCGAAGTTGACTTTCTCTTGTGTAGGTTATCAAGAACAGGAAGTTGCTTTGAAAGCGAATCAAACAATGTTGGATATTTCTATGCGTGAAGATTCAGAATTACTTGATGAAGTTGTCGTTATTGGGTATGGTGGAGCTAAGAAGTCGGATCTTACCGGTGCTGTAAGTGTATTGGAATCTTCTGACTTGTTAGATGCTAATCCGTTGAGTGTGTCACAAGGATTGCAAGGTAAGATTGCAGGTGTGAATGTAACTCAAACAGACGGTGCTCCGGGTGCAGGTATGAATATCTTGATTCGAGGTATTAACTCATTCTCAACAAGTACGGAACCTCTTTATGTTGTCGATGGAGTTCCTTTTGAAGGAGCGTCTTCATTAATTAATCCATCTGATATTGAAACTCTTACGGTTTTGAAAGATGCTTCGTCTACAGCTATTTATGGTTCGCGAGGTGCTAATGGAGTTATATTGATAACAACAAAACAAGGAAAAAGAGGGAATGATCGGATTGAATTCTCGGCAAACTATGGTTTCTCTAATGTTTTAAAGAGAATAAACGTATTGGATGGTCCTACTTATATTCGTTATAGAAATGAAGCAGTAAGTAATTATATGTATTACGATAATGCAGATGATGAATTGCCGTATCCGATAACAGGACCGGGATATTATGACCCTGCTCAGGGATATTATAGACCGTCTTATGAAGATTTTGAAAATGGATATTTGAATGGAACAGGAACTGATTGGCAGGATGTGATTTACAAAACAGGTGTAACGCAAGAATACAATTTGAGTATTTCCGGAGCAAGTGAAAAAGGGAACTACTCTGTTTCTGGTGGTTACTATAACCAAAAGGGTGTTATCGAAGGTTCCGGTTATAGCCGTATTAGCTTGCGTACCAATATCAATAGAAATTTGCGCGATTTTATCCGCGTTGGTACAAGTACGTCGGTAGTACGGAGTGTAGGAGATTATGTGAAGGCAAGTACTAGCTCAAATAGTGTCGTTCGTTCTGCTTTGTGGTATCCTTCTGATTTGCCTATTTATGATGAGAATATTGAAGGTGGATTTACGCGTGTGGACTGGCTTGCGGCTAATCCCTATTTGCAAATACGTGATTCAAAAGATCAGACAGTAACTTATAATATATTTTCATCCAATTATTTGGAGGTCGATATCTTGAAGAGCTTGAAATTCAAGCAGACAGCAGGTGTAAGTTATGTTGGCAATAATAATTATTCTTATTATGGTAGCACTACTTTGGATGGTAGGAATGCTCCTAATGGTAAAGCTTCTCAATCTGACAGTTGGAGTACTCGATTGGTCATGGAATCAATGTTGACTTATGATAAGGTATTTAAGAAAGATCATCATTTGAATGTTATGGCTGCATTTACGGCAGAGCGCTCAGATTATGGTAGTAAGGCAATTTCTGTATATGACTTTGATAATGATTATTTGTTAATGTGGAATTTAGGAGCTGCGAAACAACAAAATAAGCCCTCAAGTGGACGAGGTATGTCTTCTTT
>ERZ791917.1823-NODE-1823-length-10569-cov-2.979266_pt1 | contig 10569 bp, 18 predicted proteins | sample MGYA00510138_ERZ791917 | MGnify/ENA primary metagenome ERZ791917 (study PRJEB30046, sample SAMN00792102) | human gut metagenome | study: EMG produced TPA metagenomics assembly of the A metagenome-wide association study of gut microbiota in type 2...
GTAAATTCATAATGTTTCTATTAAAATATATTAGGAAAAAAGTATCCACCACTTGAAAGCTAATTCGTCGTACTTCTCTTTTCCACGTTTATAGGTATCATCGTCTCGTTTGATGAAAGCTTTGAATATCTTCAGATTCTTCTTGCTGATGGCATAGATAAAGTCTTGTTGACTACCAGCTATATCCATATACCAGGCACGGGAACGGTCCCAATCGAAAAAGTCTATGGCTTCATTAAATTGCTTCTGTGACTCGGCGAATGTCGTCTTTAAATCTCCACCGAATCCGAATGCCGGAAGCCACCAATCCCATTTACACCGGGTATCGAGGTTGTACTGAAAGCCACCATAAGTAAATGTCTGCGCTTTGTTTACCATAAACTTTTGGGTATCTGAATTGGCGAGGACAGCGGCAAGGAACTCGTCTTTCCGTGCTTCTTTCCTCAATGCTTCTCTCATGGCTAGTCCTAATTCGAAATCTTCTCGTGAATAGGTCACAGCATCAACCATGCGTTTGTCATAGCGTACCCGTTCATTCTCGGTAATAAGTGCATCGACCAAAGTGCCAAACTTGAAAGCCTTTTCTTTATCCCCATACTGGGTACGGGGATAAAGGTAGTTTTTGAGTTCTGTAAGGTCCGAATTGCTAACCTCTGTACGCAAGTAATATGAATCAGGATTTGCCATTATTTCCCTGCTTTAACTTCTTCCTCGTACCGGATATACTTGGACTTGATTTTCATTTCATCATCGCTATTGGCCTTCTTTTCACAGAACGTAATCATCTTTTTGTGTATCTTTCCGAGTTCCTCGATGGTGAGGTTCTGCCCCTCGTTTATCCACCACATTTGATATACTTCCAAGAAGCCGGCAGGATGCAGCACCTTTATCTTTTCAGTTACTTTTGCCTTGCTAACCGTTGTTGAAACGGAAGCGGCTGCCGTAGCAAATAAGCTGTTCATTTGAGAGGTTTGTGCGGTGGTTTCCGCTTTCTTCTGCTGTTCCAGCTCTTTCTGCCGTATTTCAAATTCACGTTGTTTCCGTTCTTCTTCTTCACGCTTCTTTCTTTCCTCTTCAGCTATGGCGGCAGCTTCTGCATCTTTCTTGCGCAGTTCTTCTTCCTCAATAAGCTCCTGCTTTTTGGATGGTAGCCGGTCTACAAAGGATTGGCGCAAGTCTTCCATATCAAACGTATATTGCTTGGAGAAAGAGGAATATTTGCTATTCAGAACTTCCGCTTTGATACTTTCCTTCGTTTGTGCATCCAGATAGTAGGTTGTGGCATCTTTATTAAAAGTGTCGAAGTGCTCACGGGGATATTGTGTTGACCATCCTTTGATACTTCTTTCTTTTAATTCAAATGTAGCCAGTGTGATGCTTTCCCAAATATGGCTCAGATTTTCCCTTTGTTCGGCAAAATAGGAGTTCACATGCGTATTGATTGCCTTTTCAATAGCGATCCGGTATGTTCCTTTTTCCTTTTCAATATCGGCTTTTCGTTGCATTTCCTGCTGTTTTCTTCTTTCTTCCTCACGCTTCTGTGCTGCATATCGGTCACGTTCTGCAACGATCTTTCCCGGAATAGTAGTTTTATCTTTGGGATCGATAGCCTTTTCATCCGTTGTAAAGATAGAGCGGATGCGGTCAAAGAGTTGGGTAACTGGCATACGGCGAGTCTTCATATTGGTAATCGTCACATTTACCTTTTTAAGATAATCTGCTGCTTTGGCATCCAGCTCATCGGTCATGCCTTCTCCTTGAATTGTATCTAAGATTGCCTGGCCCGCTGAATTGCAGTTAGCTATTGATTTCTGATTTTTGCCTAAGGCATCAGGAGCACTCTTAATTAAAGAGGTAAACTCATCTACTTTTATTAATTCTGTTGACATAGTTTCAAATATTAATGGTTAAAATCCTTCTTCCTCATCTGCCTTGCTGACATCTACCACTACCGGTTCCGGTGCTGCAAGTTGCTTTTCTTCTCCGAAAGGTACATTCGGGTCTTCCTGTGTAATATTGGCATCTTCCACAATTCCATAATCGATGATTTCTTCTTCCTCCTGATCGGTGGCCATGATAGTGTACTTTCCGGTACGCACTTTGGGGTACGCGTCGAAAGCATGCTTAATCGTTTTGTTTTCGAGAAAACCGGGGTCTATATCTCCATTATTGGATGTGTATAGCGCATTGGCATTGCCCAGTTCTCTACGCCTGGTCTGTTCGTTCCATTTGGAGTTAGCCTTTTCGCTATAATGCTTCAACCGCTCTATATCTCCTTGCATGAGCCATTGATAATCTACGGAGTTGTCATTGCGTACAATACGGATAAATGCTGCAATAACTTTTGTTGATATACGAGGGCATTGTGCCTCGTATTCAATGTTTTTAACCCCATTTACCAAAGATGCTTTAAAGTGGTCACCTTCGTAAACGACAACGGGGTTATCTGCATACTTGATTTGTCCGGCACGCATACGCATTGTAAGTTCGCCATAGCCGGTAACAGAAAGATAGGCACGTTTCTCGTATATGTCTCCTCCTTGTTGGTTTTTATACCCAGTTTTACAACTGCGGCATAAGATATAACAGAGCGGATGTCCTGTCTGGTCTAACGTTAATCCATTAACCGAAATATCAAGGAAACAACCGTAAAGAGACATCTTACTTGCTGTTGCTATATCTGGGTTATCACGAAGTAGTTTTTGAAAGTTGAATACCTCTCTGTAGTACATCTGTTCGCCTTTATCAGTACCCCAGATAGCATTATACATCTGGATAAACTTAGCTTTTACATTTTCGTTTTCGACAATTTTCGTTGCTGGAAGCGCATTTAGCTCCTCCACCTTAACTTGAATAATACTGCTCATAATGAGGATTTTAGTTGTTAATATTAAAATCTGCTTTGTCTAATCGTACCCATACTACTTTGCCGGGACTATTAAACGATTGTTCTAAATTGACATCAACAAGTACCTGGTTATAGCATTCCAATTTGCGTATAACCACTCCGGTAACAATGGCGTAGTCCACATCGTCCCCGTAATGTCCGCACCGGAAAAAGAATCCGGCTGAAATGTTCTGCCCTATTTGTATATCTTTTGCAGTCATGGTACTTGCATTAATACTTTGATGATGTTGGCCGGTACTTTGTTATGAATATCCATCATGGCACTTGCTGTTTCCAATTCGGACATTTTCACATAATACTTACCGCGTTCCTTATTCTTAGCTGGATAAAACTTTATCCACTCTTTGCTCCGCCATTCTGCAACGAGTCGGCGTCCGTAAATCTTTTCTGCTTGGGAGATTGTTACCACCTCCGGCAGTAAGCCTAATGCTTTAAGCGTTTGAATCGTTCCGATTTTTATGCCGCTTGCTACAATTCTTTCTAAATATCGTTCTCCCATTTTAGCTGTTTCTTTGGTTAATTATTGGTTACGAGCTTTCTTCACTATCTGAAACACATTGCAACTCTATGCTATGCTGCCTGTTTATAATTAGGTTGAGATATTTCTTCTGTCTTGTATTTTTGCGTTCTTCCTCTTCTTATTCGGCAGTAATAATCACGGTGATTATCTACTGATAATTGGAATACTACTATTCCTAAGAAGCAAAGAGCTATAATCGTTTTTTGTAATTGCTGAAAATCTATATTTAGAGTAAATACTCTATTTGCCCACCATGACCCGAGTTCATTTAACTTGCTGGTTCCGGTCTTTTTGTATGCCTTGTCAAGTAAAACATTAATGGTTCCGTAAGCTACATGAAGTCTGTCGGCCATTTCTTTCTTTGCAAGTCCGCAAAAGGCAAGTCCGGCAATCTGATTTTCACGTTTGCTGAGTCTTTTACTTAGCTGTATTTTCATAGTGTTCCAGTGCTTTAGCTGTCTCTGATAGGTTATTAAGTGTTTTTAGCCGTTCACTCGCCATTTCTACGGCAATAGAAAGGACTTTAGGTTTGAATGATGAACGTGCGGATGCAGGTTTATTATTAAGGATATTGTGTACCGTACCCTTTGAGCAACCTGCTTTTTCTGCGATGATTCCCTCATAACCATAAGGGAGATTTGATTTGATAATTTCTAATTGATTTTCCATATATTTAATTATTGTTTTTTCTGAGTTCCCGGCAAGGTGGTCAAACCCAGCCGGGATTGATTATTTTTCTTTTCGTATTCCCAACAAGCTCTCCCATTTGCGAGCCATTTTTCGAAACCTCTTTTAGCGCAAAGACCAGTAGCTTTATTTTCAGTGCTGCGACTAAAGTGTTTGCACGTGGCACATCTTGAATATCCCATAATTGTTACTTTCCTAAAATCTCATCCAACAACTTCTTATCGGCATCCCAAAGGTTATAGCCCTTGACTATTTTTCTTCTTAGATACTCTTTTTCTCCAATCATGGCGATTGCCTTTTCTCTCAAATCGCTTGCGCTCCATTTTTCGGCTTGGTCAATCAAGAAGTTAGAGAGAGATTTACGCTCTTCGTATAGTTCACGTACTAATACAGTCTTTCGTTCTATCTCTTTAAGTGCGGTTGGATTCTCAATCCACAGCTTACAAAAAGCGTCTTTATCAAGGTCTGTATTCATGTAGCATTCCTCAACCTCGGCATAACCCTCAACCGATAGTTTTAATCCTGTTCTCTCTTCAAATTCTTTCTGTATCATTTTCTTATGTTGTTAGAGTTTATAATCTAATTATCTCAATTTTACTTGTCAGTATTGTGCTTTTGCACTAACTTTATGGTGCAAATGTAATTTAAACTTTCATTGATTGCAAATAAAATTGCAGAAAAATGAAAAATAAAATTGCAGAAAAATGAAAAATAAAATTGCAATATAATGAATATTAATAAGTTAAAGGTTCTGGTAGAAGAAAGTGGTTTTAGCAAACAATTAATAGCTGAAAAGTGTGGAATATCAAGACCTACATTGGATAATGTATTGGGTGGTGCAGATGCAAAGATTAGTACGATTGAAAGTTTAGCTGGTTTTTTTAATGTACCGGTAGGTCATTTCTTTGATATATGTGATGTAAATCAAACTTTCAATGGAATGTCAAATGTGGTTGTGGGCCGGGATAATAATGGGCATATAACTATGGCTGAATGTCAAGGCCAATTAGAGGATGCTTTGAAAGAAATAGAGCATTTGAAAGAAGTTATTGACGCGAAAGATAAACTTCTTCAAGAGAAAGAGAGATTGATTAATGTATTAATGAATAAGTAGATATATAAAATGAGGAAAATTATAGGGCATTATTTGGCATTTGTACTTTTGTTTTTGTTCTCAGCTTGCGGTGAAGATGAAGATATAAAAGAATATTATACTGAAGAACAGAAAGCGGTACTTGATGTATTTCATGGGAAATTTCAAACAGATGATAATTCAAGAACTATGGAATTCTTAGAAGTATATGATATTCCTAGAAAAATTTCAGTTTCAGGCTTGCTTGAAAATGGTTATGATGATAAAATATTTGGGAAGATAAGAACATCTTGGGCAAGTTTTGAAGATACTTATTACTTCTCTTTGTCGAGGGATGCTAAATATATGTACACTTATGATATTGTTGATAACGAAAATGTATCAAGTCGTGATAAGGTACCTTTGAAAATTATTAATGAAAATGAGTTTAACTTATATCCTCTTACAATTGTAAATCCTCGTAGATATAAAAGGGTAGAATAAATTAAAGAAGAAAGCAAAATTATGGAACAAGATATACGTTGGTTGCAAAGATATGACAGTTTTCACCGGGCTTGTAGTCGGGTATTGGAATTAACGGAATCAGTTAGAAAACCCCAAGACTTATCAGAATTGGAAATGGAAGGACTGGTTCAACGTTTTGAATATACATTTGAGCTCGCATGGAAAGTCTTGCAGGATTTTTTAAGATATAAGGGATATGAGGGTATTAGTGGTCCTAATCCTGTATTGCAAAAGGCCTTTGAAGACGGATTATTATCCGATCATGACTCATGGAGAAGAATGGCAAAAGCAAGGAATACGACTTCTCATATATATAACGAGGGAGAAGCAGGAGAGATTGTTGTTAAAATATATGATGAGTACTCGAAGCTTCTAAGGCAACTGGATAATAGACTTTTTAAGGAAAAGCAAAATATGAACAATAATCAGGATGGTTTATGTACGGTTTAAGTGATACGGTAATAACGGATATTTGTAGTGTATTCCGGCGTCATCCCAATATAGAAAAGGTGCTTATTTTCGGTTCCCGTGCCAAAGGTACGTATTCCGAAGGTTCTGATATTGACTTGGCTGCAGTAGGGGATGGTATTACCTTTAATCAGCTAATGGATATCAATATCCAAATAGAGGATTTGGGCTTGTTGTATAAGGTCGATGTGGTTGACTACAATAAGAATATAGGTACTCCTATCGGTGAGCATATAAATCGCGTGGGAAAACCTTTTTATGAAAAGGAATGATTATATAAGTTTAGTAAATTTATTGTGTAGCAGAAATGTGATGTTATGAATATAGAAAATTATATAAGTCTCTGCTTATCTATATTAGCTGCAATTGGAGCTTCATATACTTATATTGTACATACTAGAAGGCTTAATTCACAGCAAAAGCAGATTAATGATTATCAACTTAGGCACTTAAAAGAAGAGGAAGATGAAAAGAAAAAAGCATTAATTCAGTGTCGCAATATATCTACGCCAGGATCTCAATTGGATATCTTACAAATACAAAATATAGGTAGTGCAGCAGCTTACAATGTTGATTTTGATATAGATGAAGAGGATATTCAATTCACTATGAGTGACGAATTATTCCCATTTCCTAAACTATTGCCTGGACAATCTATTGAAATACGTTATTATTATGGGGGATATAATGAGCATCAGACAATAGCTTTTACTTGGGATGATGAATATAAAAAAGGAGAAAAAATAGAGCAAGTTCTTAGCCTTTAGTTTTAGAATGGTTTATCCACTCTTTAATAATGGGTATCCAAATAAGAAAACAGGTTATAGCGTTGAAAATAAGAATAACTCTTTCTGGTTTCATATTGATTTTATTCTAAAATATAAATGTATGGAAGAAAAAGATGAAATAATCGCTTCCCTTCGGAAACAGCTACGGGAAGCATTGCGAAAATGCAGTGCTCAGGAGCAGGAAATCGCTCTTTTGAATCATGAGATAGAGTTGTTAAAACAGAGGTCTAATTTGAAATAGTTTATAACAAAAGCAGCTTGTTTTGATAATTGTTTGTGAGATAATTAGTTATGTGTTAGGCTTTTCTGCCTTACAAGCAGAGGGTCGGCGGTTCGAATCCGTCAACGCCCACAGTGTAGTTTTTATTGAAAATAGCTTTGCATATATCATGCAAAGCTATTTTTTTGTCCTGCGACTTCATTTTTGTAATTTATTTCTTCTTTATACCTTATTACTCGGAAAAAAGCCGTAATTTTGCAGCCCGATAATTATCATAAATACGACGTATGGAACTTGATTTACTTACCGCAATCTCTCCGATTGACGGTCGATACAGGGGCAAGACGGATGCTTTGGCCGCCTATTTCTCAGAATTCGCACTGATAAAATACCGTGTACAGGTTGAAGTGGAATATTTTATAACCTTGTGTGAACTGCCTTTACCCCAGTTGAAAGGGGTGGATAAGGGTGTGTTCGAAACATTGAGAAACATTTACCGCAATTTTTCAGAAGCCGATGCCGGCCGTATCAAGGATATTGAAAGCGTGACTAACCATGACGTGAAAGCTGTTGAATATTTTTTGAAAGAAGAATTTGATAAGCTGGGCGGAATGGACGACTATAAAGAGTTTATCCACTTCGGACTGACTTCACAGGATATCAATAATACTTCTATTCCTTTGTCTGTCAAAGAGGCATTGGAGCAGGTGTATTACCCTCAGATAGAGGAACTGATAGCGCAACTCCGTGCTTATGCGGAAGAGTGGGCGAACATTCCTATGCTTGCCAAGACACACGGACAGCCGGCTTCTCCTACTCGTTTGGGAAAAGAGGTAATGGTGTTTGTATACCGTTTGGAACGCCAGCTGGCTGCACTGAAGGCTTGCCCGGTTACCGCCAAGTTTGGCGGTGCTACGGGAAATTACAATGCGCATCATGTGGCTTATCCGGAATATGACTGGAAGGCTTTCGGTAATAAGTTTGTTGCGGAGAAGCTGGGATTGGAGCGTGAGGAGTATACGACCCAGATTTCCAATTATGATAATCTGTCCGCTGTCTTCGATGCGATGAAGCGCATTAATACGGTGATGATTGATATGAACCGTGACTTCTGGCAGTATATCTCCATGGAATACTTCAAGCAGAAGATTAAGGCGGGCGAGGTCGGTTCGAGCGCAATGCCGCATAAGGTAAATCCGATTGACTTTGAGAATGCCGAAGGTAATCTGGGGATAGCGAACGCTATTCTGGAGCATCTGGCCGTGAAGTTGCCGGTGTCACGTCTGCAGCGCGACCTGACGGACTCTACCGTATTGCGTAACGTGGGTGTTCCGTTCGGGCATATCGTAATTGCCATTCAGAGTTCATTGAAAGGATTGCGGAAGCTGCTGTTGAACGAAACGGCTATTTACCGCGATTTGGATAACTGCTGGAGTGTTGTGGCCGAGGCCATCCAGACAATCCTGCGCCGTGAGGCCTATCCGCATCCTTACGAGGCGCTGAAAGCGTTGACGCGTACCAATCAGGCTATCACGGAGAGTTCTATCAAAGAATTCATCGAAGAATTGAATGTAAGCGAAGAGATAAAGAAAGAATTACGTGCAATTACTCCCCATACATATACGGGGCTTTAAGAAGCGACAAGAGAGTCCGGAACATTCAACTTTTTAATCCGGAATTTGTTTATAAGCTAAAATAAAAGAAAAGGTAATCAGAGATAAAGAAAGAATGGCCGTGAGGCCAGTAGGTTTAATTTTATTCGAATAAAAAAAACAATGAGTACAGAAAATGAAACTTGGCGTGATGCTTCTTCCTCAGAGGAGAACTCAGGTGCCGGCCGTGATGGTAACCAATTTAACAGAGAGGGAAGCTATAGCCGCCCGTCTTATAACCGTGAAAATGGGGACCGCCCTTATCGTCCGAAATTTAATGGTGAAAACGGCGATCGTCCGCAACGCTCTTACGGCAGTGACCGCCCTTACCGTCCGCGTTTTAATCCGAATGCGGAGAATGGCGACCGCCCTCAGCGTTCTTATAATACCGACCGTCCTTACCGTCCCCGCTATAACAGTGAAGGCGGCGACCGCCCCCAACGCTCTTACGGTAATAATGCCGGCGGTGACCGTCCTTACCGTCCCCGCTATAACAGCGAAGGCGGCGACCGTCCCCAACGTCCTTACGGCAATAATGCCGGTGGTGACCGTCCTTACCGTCCCCGCTATAACAGCGAAGGTAGTGACCGTCCTCAGCGTCCTTACGGCAACAATGCCGGTGGTGACCGTCCTTACCGTCCCCGTTATAACAGCGAAGGCGGCGACCGTCCTCAGCGTCCTTACGGTAACAATGCCGGTGGCGACCGTCCTTTCCGTCCGCGCTATAACTCGAATGGCGACCGTCCTCAACGCCCTTATGGCAACAGGGATAGTTACAGCCGTCCGATTCGCCGTACGGGGGATTACGATCCCAATGCCAAGTACAGCAAGAAGAAACAGATAGAGTATAAGGAACAGTTTGTCGACCCGAACGAACCGATTCGTCTGAATAAGTTCCTGGCTAATGCCGGTGTGTGCTCGCGTCGTGAAGCGGATGAGTTTATTACAGCCGGTGTAGTGTCTGTAAACGGAGAGGTGGTTACGGAATTGGGTACTAAGATTAAGCGTGGCGATGAAGTGAAGTTCCACGATCAGACGGTCAGCATCGAACGTAAGATATATGTTCTGTTGAACAAGCCGAAAGATACGGTGACAACTTCCGATGATCCGCAGGCGCGTCGTACTGTAATGGATTTGGTGAAAGGCGCTTGCGACGAACGTATCTATCCGGTAGGTCGTCTGGACCGTAATACTACGGGGGTATTGTTGCTGACGAACGACGGTGACCTGGCTTCCAAGCTGACTCATCCCAAGTATCTGAAAAAGAAAATATATCATGTGCACTTGGATAAGAATCTGACTAAAGCCGATATGGAGCAGATTGCGGCCGGTATTCAGTTGGATGACGGTGAAATCCAGGCGGATGCTATCAGTTACACTGATGAATTCAAAAAAGATGAGGTGGGCATAGAAATCCACTCCGGTAAGAACCGTATCGTGCGTCGTATTTTCGAATCGCTGGGATATAAGGTTGTGAAACTGGACCGTGTATTCTTTGCCGGCTTAACCAAGAAAGGCTTGCGTCGCGGCGAGTGGCGTTACCTCACTGAACCGGAGGTAAACTTCCTGCGTATGGGCTCTTTCGAATAATATATATAATAAGGTATAATAACTGTTTTATGGAAAAAATTAGTAGAACAAAGATTGTTGACCTGTTGAAGCGCGAGGATTTTGGCGCTATGGTCAACGTGAAGGGCTGGGTTCGTACCCGCAGAGGTAGTAAGCAAGT
>ERZ791917.1825-NODE-1825-length-10560-cov-3.166397_pt1 | contig 10560 bp, 10 predicted proteins | sample MGYA00510138_ERZ791917 | MGnify/ENA primary metagenome ERZ791917 (study PRJEB30046, sample SAMN00792102) | human gut metagenome | study: EMG produced TPA metagenomics assembly of the A metagenome-wide association study of gut microbiota in type 2...
CCTCCTCCGGGAAGATCGTCGGGTTATCCGTCACGGAATTTACTTCGGTAAGCACCGATTTCTGCAGAAATTTCACGAACTTCGGAAAGTGCAGGGTACAAGCTGCCGCGTTCCAGATCTTCTGGTTTGACCATATCGGCCAGAACCTTGGCAGCAACCAAGAACACTTCGTTCGGGATCAGTTTGGCATGAGCGAAGATGGCGCCCAGACCGATTCCCGGGAAGACATAGTGGTTGTTGCCCTGACGAGGAACAAAAGTTTTTCCTTTGTATTCAACAGGTTTAAACGGAGAACCGCAAGCGAACAGGCAGCGGCCGTCGGTGTAGGTGTAGGCTTCTTCAGCTGTGCATTCTGCCTTGGAAGTCGGGTTGGACAGAGCGAAGATAATCGGACGTTCGTTGATCTTAGCCATTTCTTCCAAGCATTCTTTTGTGAATGCGCTGCCCTGAGCGGAAACACCGATGATAGCGGTCGGCTTGATTTCGCGGATGGCATCCAGGAAAGTATCTGCCGGTGCGTCTTCAGCTGCAAACGGCATCTTGGCTGGAGTCAGCGGAGCAGTACGTTTCTTGGTGACAAGTCCTTTAGAGTCGAAAAGCTTGATGCGGGCAAGAGCTTCTTCTCTGGTCAAACCTTCTTCAACCATGGCGTCAGCAATCAGATGAGCAATACCGGTTGCAGCGGAACCGGCGCCCAAGAACAAGACTTTCTGATCCTTGAGCTGCTGCTTGAGGGCACGCATGGCAGAGAACATACCGGTCACAACTACTGAAGCCGTTCCCTGAATATCGTCGTTGAAGCAGGGGACTTTGTCTTTGTACTGATCGAGCAGGTCATAAGCATGGCTGTTGTGGAAGTCTTCGAACTGGATCACAACATTGGGCCAGCGTTCTCTGACGGCATCCACAAATTCGGCAATCAGAGCATCGTATTCCGGTCCGGTAATACGTTTCTGGCGAAGACCCATGTAAAGCGGGTCGTTCAAAAGTTCTTCATTATTGGTACCGACGTCGATACAGACCGGCAGAGTCTTCTGCGGGTTGACACCGGCGCAGGCAGTGTAAAGGGCGAGCTTACCGACAGGGATACCCATGCCGTTGACACCCAAGTCACCTAAACCGAGGATGCGCTGACCGTCGGTGACGACGATGATGTCGACATCTTTGTGCGGAACGTTGGCAACCAACTGGCGAACACGGCCTTTGTCTTCACTGGAAACATAAAGACCGCGGGCGTAACGGAAGATATGGCTGTACTGCAGACAGGCCTGTCCGACTGTCGGTGTGTAAACAATCGGAAGGAATTGGTCGATATAACGAACCAGCAGTTCAAAGTACAGGCATTCGTCGGAGTTGTGTGCTCCTTCAAGAACGATGTACTTGTTGATGGGTTTTTCGTACGTGTCGATGATGCCTTTAAGGCGAGTAACTTGTTCGTCGAAAGTAGACACTCTCGGAGGGAGAAGACCTCTCAAACCCAGCTCATCGCGCTCTTTTTCTGTAAAAGCACTGCTCTTATTGAACCAGGGATTTCTTAAAAGGTTAACACCCCTCAATGTTGTGTCTTTAATATCCGTCATTTGTCATCCTTTATTCTGCACTTCATTGTGCGCTTGTGAATAACCGCATTATCCATGAACACCTTCGTGCATGCACGAAGTTTCAAAAAAAGAAGTCAGACTTCCTTTCCAACATTCGACAAGATTGCCTTACATGCAGAGTTATCGAATACCGAGCATTCCATCCGCTCGGACGAGAAAAAAGAAAAGATACACTCTTTAATCCCGCGTTCTCTTAGGTCACTTTTAAAAAACGCCTCTTAACGTACTTATTTCTACCGGGCTCGGTCCTTAGAGACACGAAAGAATTTTATCACGCAGATCCGAGGCGCTATACGTTCTAAGGTTCATAGTCGTTTTCCGCGAAATACAATATTTCGTATCCGACTGAAAACGAACCACTCGAAATTCGATTCTGAGCCTAAAGCTCAGAACCGAAGAGAAAGTTTAGATTGTGACGCCGTAAAGGCTCTTGAAGATTTCTCTCAAAATTTTATCCAAAATCTTCGTGTATTCGCCTCTAAGCTGATCGGCGTCTGCCGCTTTTTCTTTCAAAGCCTTGAAATCAATGTTCTGAGCCTTAATGGTATCTTCGGCCAGTTTCTTCCAGAAGGCCGGAGATTCGCTGTCTTCCCACTGACCTCTGCCGCGGCCGAAGTGTGCAACGGCTAAATAAAGAAGAACCGTATCCAGAAGGAATCCTTCCATGGAGGCAGGAGACCAAGTAATGATATTTTCTTTATGGCCTTTCTGAACGTTGTAAGCCGCAGCTGCACCGGCTCCGCCCAAGGCGCCGACAATTGCGCCGCCTAAAGCGCCGAGACCTAAAGTTGCTCCGCCCGTTGCAATATCAGCAGCAATACCGCTGACCGCTCCGCCGGCAACCGCGCCGAGAAGGGAGGCCGCTTTCGGATCAATCGTTGCCTGAGTTTCCCAGTCACTGCGCATACGGCGCAAGATTTCTGCTTTAGTTCCGCTGCCTTCAAGACCATTAATATTAATAAGGCGCTGGGTCAGCGTGCAGAGCCAGTCCGCCGCTCTGGTAGACAACGCGACTTGAGCATCTTCCATCGCGCCGTGCAGATCTTTTTTGATGAAGCCCAAAGAACGGCCGATCGAACGAAGTCGTTCAATCAAAGACTGGCTGGCTAAAACTTCCTTGTCGTTGGAGACTTTAACCATATAAGCAGCCATGGCTTCTAAGGAAGAAGAGTAGAGCGCCTGCTTCTGACGCATCCATGTTGCATGCAAAGAAGCAAATGTCGGCTTGTCGGCGTCTGAGAGGCAGGACTCAATTTCTTTCCAAAGTTCATATTCCTGAACCCAGCAGCGAGCGAAGGCATCCATCGGCATCACAGCTTTGACGAAAGAATAGGGCTTCAAATAGTCTCGCCAAAGTTCGACTTCCGCCTTTTCTTCTTCCGGAGGACGAGCCTCACCCATCTGGTTCAGAAGAACAATCACCGGTTTATTAACCCAAGCCAAAATATCCATTTCGGCTTTTACGTAGGGCACGGCTTCCGGCGATTCACTGGCATTCACGAGATAAAGAATAACCAGAGATTTATCGCGGACATGTTTAATGGCCTGTTGGTTCAGCCAGAGGGATTTGTCCGTCAGTCGATCCCAAATTTCGCTCGTGAACCAGCCGATCGGATTGCTTCTGGCTTTCAAACGCTCGGCCAAGCGGACGCTGTCGCCGAATCCCGGAGTATCCCAAAGAATGAGTTCGGAATCATCCGGCGCTCTCAAAAGAACGTAATCTTCCGGTTCGGTCGTGACGTGCGAACGGTCACCGACTTCTCCGATATCCCTGCCTAATAAAGTACGGGCAAGAGTGGTCTTTCCGACATTGGTGTGACTGACCAAAGAGAGATTAATTTTTTGAGGATCTTTGTTCATTTTTATGAGTTGTCCTTATATAGCTTGTTCGAACTGTGCGGCTGCGTCCTTCGTGTCTGCATCGGTCAGATTCACGAAAGCGAAACTGACGCCGTACGGTGCAAGGAAGTTCGACCAATTCTTTTTACGTTCTGCAATTCGCTGAGGAGTATTGGCAAAACGGGCTAAGAAGCCTGAGGTATCAATAACGATACGTAAAAGGGCTTTCGAATCCTGAGCCTTTTCTTTGAGCTCATTAATAAAACGGCCCTGGACTTCGGTCTCCGGTGTAGAGGTCATCGCAAAAACCGCAATAACTTCCGTTTGCTCACCTGCAGGAATCTCAGGAAGCTTGGTATCTTCATGCTGAGCGGCAGAGAAGACACAGCGGGAGTTTTCCGGGTGCAGTTCGGAAGCAAATTTCTGAATCCCGTCCTTTACCTTTTCCGTTAAAGGATAAGAGAACGGAATAATTTGAATCAACATAGTTTGTCCTCTCCATTGACGGAGAATATTAGAGTAATAAACCGACTCAAGATCAACCGGGAAGTGATTCTCAATATATCGGGTCTTTGCTAAAGCATAAAGCCCCAACAGGACTCGAGGGATCACAACGACCAAAGAAATAATGTAAAAAAGCTGAACGAGCCAAGGGGCGGCATTTTGTCCATGTCCGACACCGAACTTCATCGACTCGATGACCTGCGGCGTCAACGAATTAAACAGTTCCGAATTGACCGGAATCATTCCGTAAAACAGATTGATAAAGGTCAGCACTGCAGACGGTTTATCGGAAAGCCAAGTGCTTTCCCAGCCGACCGTGTATTCCGTGCCCCAGCCGTGAATGCCGATCGAAGCAATGAGTCCCAAGCCGAAAAGAGCGGCCGAGAAATGAAGAATTTCTGCAATGCGTCCGCGCAAAAGCGGCATCTCGGCTTCTGTCCACTTAGAGTAAAACGTCACCAGCGCCTGTTGACCATGGCTTCCGCGCGTCTGAAGTTTTAAAAGTGTACGCGCAAAGAAACGACGGAACATCCCGACCGGAGACTTGCCGCGGTTAAATAAAACCGCAATCGCAATCCAGCAATAGACAATGATGTTCCAGGCAATGACACCTAAAAGAGGAGGAGAAAGCAGGTTAATCCGATTGTCCGTGACGGAGAATTCATTGGTCAGAACGCCGCCGACAAAGGCTAAGACGGCAAGGACAGAACCAACTCCCAGATACGGAATGCCTTGAGGTTTTTTCAAAGGAACGGCACTTTTCGATCTGAGTAATTCCAGAACGCCTTCTGCCCTTGTCAAAAGCAGCTTTTTAAAGTCAGCCTGCTCTCCGACTTCTCGCGCACACCGAGCCGTGACTTCTTTCAGTTCGGAAATCGTGATCTTCTGACGCTTTAATGCTTCTTCTTCCAGAACTTTCGTCCAAGTCAACAGGCGCGCCTGTTCCTCCGTAAACGGCGAGGAAAGATCGGACCGACTGCCAAAATTAAAAAATGCCATTACTTTCTTGTATTGATCAACAAACCACATTATCCAACAGGACAGCTGTTGGGTGCGACTTTGAGCACGATTTTAGGTCTCGGCAACAGCAGAAATATTAAAATTTCAGAAACAAAAAATAAGGACAAATAATGCAGGAAATATTAATTAACAATGCCGTTCACGAGACGCGAGTTGCTGTCTTAGAAGACGGCGTCTTACAGGAACTCCGCATTGAAAGAAATGCGGACGTCTCTTTAATCGGCAATATATATTTAGGCGTGGTCGGAAAAGTGCTTCCGGGCATGCAATCCGCCTTCGTTGAAATCGGACTTCCGCGAGCCGCCTTTCTGCATGTCAGCGACATGCGCCAGGCTCACCAGGAAAACGGCGGCACACTCCCGATTGAACGCCTTCTTCATGACGGCCAGGTCGTTCTCGTCCAAGTCGCTAAAGATCCGATCGGAACCAAAGGCGCTCGACTCACCACCGAAATCAGCTTAGCCGGACGCCTTTTGGTCTACCTTCCGTACACTTCTCACATCGGCGTCAGCCAGAAAATCGAAGACGAAGCCGAACGCGAACGTTTAAAAGAAGCCGTTGCCAAGTTAACGGAAGAACAGGGCATTCCGAAGGGCGGCTTTATCGTCCGCACGAGCGGTGAAGATGCCAAACCGGAAGACTTCGTCAACGACATGAAGTATCTGGAAAAACTTTGGCTCGACATCGAAGCCAAAACTCATATCGCCGGTGCACCCTGCCTGCTTTACTCGGACGTCTCTATTTCCCAGCGTGTACTGAGAGACATCGTGACGGAGCAGACCGGCAAAATTATCGTTGATAACCCGGAAGTCTTTGAAGAACTTCAGCGATTCGGGAAAAAATTCGTGCCGGAAGCCGTTGAACTGCTTGAGTTATATAACAGCGAGCGTCCGCTTTTTGATCAATACAATCTCGAAAAAGAAATCGAAGCTTCGCTCAGCCGCCGTGTGGATTTGAAATCCGGCGGTTATCTGATTATTGATCAGACAGAAGCCATGACGACCATCGACGTCAATACAGGCGCTTTTGTCGGCAGAAGAGACTTTTCCGATACGATTTACAAAACGAACCTGGAAGCCTCACAGGCCATTGCGCGTCAGCTTCGCTTGCGTAACTTAGGCGGAATCATCATCGTCGACTTTATTGACATGGATTCCAGAGAACATGAGCAGGGCGTTTTAACCGAACTTAGAAAGGCCGTTGCAAGAGACCGCAATCGCATTTCGATTTCGGAATTCACTTCTTTAGGCCTCGTGCAGATCACACGCAAACGGACTCGTGAATCCTTGGCGCACACGCTATGCGAAACCTGCCCGACCTGCGGCGGCAGAGGAGAAATCAAGACGGCAAGGACCGTCGGTTATGAGATTCTTCGTGAAGTCGTGCGCGAGTACCATCAGTTCAAGGATGCCAAAGAGTTCCGAATTTTGGCTTCTCAATCCGTCATCGATTTATTCTTAGATGAAGAAAGCGAGGCTTTGGCCCTTGTCGGCGATTCCATCCAAAAGCCGATCACTTTATCGGTTGAGACGGAATACAACCAAGAACAATATGACGTGCTGGTGCTCTAATGGCTAAACCCTACGAAATGTATGTCTTTGATTGGGACGGGACTTTAATGGATACGACCCGTCTCATCATGCAGGGGTACCAGCATGCCTCCAAAGCCCTCGGATATCCGGTGCCTTCGGATGAGTTGGTCCTTTCAACCATCGGATTAAATCGCTCTGACTCAATTGCCTTGTGCTGCTGTGATTGTCCGAAAGGGCGCTATGCCGAATTCATTCAGGCCTACATGGATTGGTATGCCAAAAAAGAAGCCCAGCTGGAATTAGTTCCGGGTTTCAGACAGCTTCTTGAGAACATGCATAAAGACGGCAAGCGCCTGGCTATTGCAACCGGCAAAAGTCGAGAAGGGATGAAACGCGTTTTTAACGCCACCGGAATTGAGCATTTATTTGAATGCGTTCAAACCGCAGACACGAATTTTTCTAAGCCGAATCCCGGAATGCTGCTGGCAATTGCCGACGAATCAGGGCTTGAAACCAAAGACATGGTAATGGTGGGAGACGCAGTGCTCGATATGAAGATGGCAGCAAACGCCGGTGCCGACTCGGTTGCTGTAAGTTACGGAGCTAGTCCGAAAGAGCGTTTGCTGGAAACAGCTTCGCTCGGCGTGGCAGACAACGTTCCGCAATTGGCCGCCATTCTCGGACTGGAAAAGTATCTTTCTTAGCTAACTACTCTAAATGGGGCAGATACTGTCTCCTAATGCGTGGTTTCCCTTATAGTCTAATCATCGACAGATCGGAAGTGACTCTGATCCAATAACTTAAAAGGTGATCAAAATGGGAAAAGCTGAATGGAGCGTAACAGTATCTGATGAACTTAATGATGCCGTAATGGCCTATCTCGCTAAGAGCGGACAGGGCGTTGAAGGCTTGTCCAACTTGGTCGAAAACGCCGTTGGTAAGTTCGTTAAAGATCCGCGCGCTCTGGATAAAGAAAGTGACGTTACTGAAGGCGAAATCAATGACATGATCAACGCCGCCGTTCAGCGCACCAAGGAAAAGTATTCCAGCCTGACTGAAGGCGAACTTCGTGAAATCATTGCCGACGCCGTTCAGAAGACGAAAGAAAAGTATTCCGGCGTCACAGCCGGCCAGTTCAACGACATGATGAACTGCGGTTTGGATGCTTTGAAGAGAAAGTTAGATAAATAATTGAGGTACCGGCACCGAGATTAGGTGCCGGGTTGAACGAGGCCCGCTCAGATAGAACGGGATAAGTTGCAACATCCTTGGCAAAACTTGTCGGACCGAAAGGTCGGCAAGTTTTTGTTTTTGCGCTTCAGCAATTCTGAAAAGGCTGGAGGAAGTTAACTTGATCTCACATTCCGTGAGAAAGAGTTAGAGCTGCTCTACCTTAATGCCGGCTTTCTTTAAGAACTGGATGCCGGCATCATCACGATACTTCTCGTGGTAATAGACTTCGTTAATTCCGCACTTCTGTATTAATAAAGAGCAATGGATACAAGGGGAGTGCGTGATAAAAATTTTGGCGCCGTTGGAACTGTATCCGTTCTGCGCAAGTTTTGCGATGGCATTTAACTCGGCATGCTGAACTTCCGGACGAGTGACGAGCTTCCCGTCAACTTCATATTCACAGCAGTTGTCATACCCGGTGGGCATGCCGTTCCAGCCGAAAGAAATAATTGAGTGGTTTTTGACAATGACGCAGCCGACTTTTAAACGCTTCGCATAACTTCTCTGCGCAGCAATCTGCGCAATCGTCATATACATTTCATTGTCTTTTTTAATATCCATCTTATCTTCCTGCCGGAACCAAAACTTTGATGATTTTAGTTTTATACATCAATTTAAGTACGAATTAACAAAGTCCGACCGCTTCGGGAGTTTGAGGAATCCGTAAGGTATGCAATGTGCTAATCTTTACACATTGTAACGAGAGGTTTTTCTATGCGTATCATATTGGCGCTTATCTGCTTTATCGCAATGTTTATGCACGCTTTCTTCGGCTATTACCTTTACGTCCGAGGCGAGAGCGTCTTTGAACCGGACAACATGATTGTGGCGGTTCAAAAGAAAGTTGCAGTCAACACCAACAAGTTATCTATCTTCCAGAAAAAGAGTGATCACATCGATGATCCTATCGTCAAAGAGCAAGCCAAAAACGCTGCCTTTTACGAAAAACCCGATGACGGTCTTGTCAAAACAGAAGAAAGAACCGAACAGGAAGGCGCCAAGACTGAGCTAAATGTCTCGCCGGATTCTGCTGCTTCCTCTTCCAGCGCTGAACCGACAGTTCCTGCAGTGACAACTGCAGCTCCGGCTCCGGTTCCGACTGAAAGCAAACCGGCTGAAGAACCGAAAGCCAAAGAAGAAACGCATTACCTTCCTTTCAGCACTGGCTGGTCCGGATTCCTGCAGGTTGAAAATGCTCTGATCACCGTCATTCTTTTCTTACTTGGATTCTCGATTTGCTGTGTAAAAGGAAGAGGGCCTGCATCCCGCTGGGTATTCGGCTTCAACCTGATTTTCTGGTCGGCTTTAGGCGGATCGATCTATTTCTTTCTGCCTGCAAACACACCTCTTGTCATTTTCAACATTAAATTCGCTTTCCCGCAGTGGTACCTCGTAATTTCCATGTGCGGTTTAGCAGCCCTTTTAAGCCTGCTTCTTTTCTTTAATGCCTTCCGCAAACCGATCGATGCCGCTGCAAAGCCTGTGAAGAAGGAGCCGGAAAAAGCTCCGAAGGCTGAACCTGCAGCTCCGGCTGAAGCTCCGAAACCCAGCCGTTTCGGCTTCGGTACCAAGAAAGAAGAGAAAGTAGAACCGGCCTCAACAATCATTCCGGTGCCTCCCGAACAAACACACGGTCCGGAAAAACGGCCTGAATAACGAGAAAAATAACATCCCGCTTCGGCGGGATTTTTTCATGCTCAAATTGAAGGGGATAACGGTCTAAGATGCATTCAAATGAATAGAATGCCTGCAATAGATTGGTGATCCTTAATTTGCTAATTAACAATGATCCATCCCTCTGAGACAGACACGGCAGACGTCAATGAATTCGGTGCCGTGCGTATCCCTGAAGAAATTCTTCGCAAACTCGGTGCCGGCGTCGGTGACTTGATTTCTTTTGTTAAAGACGGCGACAGTATTCGTCTCGTTGTTAAAAAACAAAATTCAATTCAAGAAGACCAGCCCAAGACAGCCGCAGGCTTAACAAAACCATTCCGAGTTCCTACAATGCAGTTTGCAAGTGAATAACGGAGTAGAAGAATGTGTCATTTGACTGGAAAATCCGAGCCTGTGGCTCCTAGCGAAGACGAATGCAAAGCAGTTGTCGGCGAACCCGCTCCTGATTTTGAATTAGAAAGCGACTTAGGCGGAAAGGTTAAACTTTCCGATCTGAAGGGCAAGAAGGTCGTCCTTTATTTTTATCCGAAGGACAATACTTCCGGCTGCACAATGCAGGCCGTAAACTTCCAGGCTGCTTTAGACAAGTTTGAAAAAGCCGGGTATGTGGTCATCGGAGTATCCAGAGACAGTATTAAGAGCCACACGAATTTCAGGAATAAGCAGGGTCTCAAATTTCCGCTGCTCAGCGACGCTGACTCTGAGGTTTCAAAACTCTATGGTGTTCTTAAGTTGAAGTCGATGTACGGCAGAAAGTACCTCGGCATTGTTCGCAGCACTTTTGTGATCGACGAAAACGGTATCTTGACGGCCGAATTTAGAGACGTAAAAGCAAAAACCAGCGTTTCTGACTTAGAGAAAGCACTCGGAATTTCTTAATTGAAAGAACGAGTTACCCGAAAAAAGCGTCCGTAAAAGGGCGCTTTTGTTTTAGTAACCGAGGAATCCGCCGGATAAAAGTGAGGGGATGTAGTGAAATAAACCTTCGAAGATGCTTTCCATCGCCCAAAAGAATTCCTCCAGGGCGCCTCTGATCTTGGCAAACTCAGCCGTGAGATTAAACGTACTGGCAAACCAATAGAGAGCGGTTTCAAAAAAATCGTGGAATTGTGCCCAAAAGCTCGGATAAGCCCGCATTACCTCGAGCATGTCCC
>ERZ791917.1835-NODE-1835-length-10518-cov-2.617223_pt1 | contig 10518 bp, 8 predicted proteins | sample MGYA00510138_ERZ791917 | MGnify/ENA primary metagenome ERZ791917 (study PRJEB30046, sample SAMN00792102) | human gut metagenome | study: EMG produced TPA metagenomics assembly of the A metagenome-wide association study of gut microbiota in type 2...
CAACGTTTCCGGATTGATGTACGGGTAGAGAATGAAGCGGTCGCCATCGACCCGGAAAAGAAGACACTGACTATCCGCAAAGCCGACGGAAAGGAATATGAAGAAACTTATGACAAACTTCTGCTTTCTCCGGGAGCCAATCCGGTAAAACCGCCTTTGGAAGGAATCGATTCGGAAGGCATATTTACGCTTCGCAATGTGGAAGATACCGACCAAATCAAGGCTTATATCACAGACAAACAAGTAAAACGCGCGGTTGTAGTGGGAGCGGGCTTCATCGGACTTGAAATGGCGGAAAACCTGCATCATGCGGGCGTTGCGGTTTCGGTTGTAGAAATGGGCAACCAGGTTATGGCGCCCATCGATTTCTCTATGGCTGCACATATCCACCAGCATTTAATTCAAAAAGGCGTTTCCCTTTACTTGGAAGAGGGCGTTACCCATTTCCGTCGCACCGAACAGGGAATTACTGTCTTCCTGAAAAGCGGAAAGACGATTCCCGCCGATATGGTATTGCTTTCTATCGGTGTGCGTCCGGCAACGGCATTGGCGCAACAGGCCGGCCTGAAGTTGGGGGAAATGGGCGGTATCTGGGTGGACGAGCACTTGGAAACTTCCGTAAAAGACATCTATGCCGTAGGCGATGCCATCGAATATCCCCATCCGCTGACCGGAAAACCGTGGCTCAACTATTTGGCTAATCCGGCCAACCGTCAGGGACGTATTGTTGCCGACAATATGGCATTGGGCAATACCACATCCTATGAAGGCGCCATCGGTACATCCATCGCCAAAGTCTTCGATATGACGGTAGCGTCTACCGGACTGGCCGCCAAGCGTCTGAAACAATGGGGAATGGAGTATCAAAGCTCGGTAACCCATTCGGCTTCGCACGCAGGCTATTATCCCGATGCATTGCCCTTGACTTTGAAACTGACGTTCCACCCGAAAACCGGTAAACTCTATGGCGCGCAATGTGTGGGTTATGAAGGAGTGGATAAGCGCATCGACCAGATAGCGGGACTTATCAAACACGGTGGAACCGTTTATGATTTGATGGAAACGGAACACGCCTATGCACCGCCTTTCTCATCGGCAAAAGACCCCATCGCCATAGCCGGATATGTGGCTTCCAATATTATCAGCGGCGCAATGCCGGTTATCTCCTGGCGCGAACTGGCTGAGAAGAAAGACGAAGTAATGCTGATAGATGCCCGTACGCCCGAGGAATTCTCGTTCGGAACGATTCCGGGAGCTGTCAATATTCCGCTGGACGGGATGCGCGACCATTTGTCGGAAATTCCGGCGGATAAGCCCGTTGTTCTCTTCTGCGCCGTAGGTTTGCGCGGATATCTGGCGCAACGTATCCTGATAGGGCGCGGCTATCGTAACACATTCAACTTGATAGGCGGATATAAGACCTATTCTACGGCAGTGGCGCCCGTTCCTGCTCCTACGGCACCATCGCCGGCGCAGCCTGCTGCATCCGCTCCGTCACAATCGGCGCAGGGCGGTTCTGCCAAAGAACCTTTGAGGGTTAATGCCTGCGGCCTGCAATGTCCCGGCCCTATCATGCAGGTAAAGAAAGCCATGGACAGCATTGCTCCGGGCGAGCGGGTGGAAATTGTGGCGACCGATGCGGGTTTCGCACGTGACGCTTCTGCCTGGTGCTCCACTACGGGCAACAAACTGATAGAGAAAAAAGAAGAAAAAGGACGTTATACGGTGTTGCTTGAAAAGGGCGATGAGGCCTGTGCCTGTCCGTCATCTCTTCTGGCAGCAGGCGGACGGGGAAAAACTTTAATTCTTTTTAGCGATGATTTAGACAAGGCTTTAGCTACCTTTGTACTCGCTAACGGCGCAGCGGCCACCGGACAGAAAGTGTCGATATTCTTCACCTTCTGGGGATTGAATGTCTTGAAGAAGATGCAGAAACCCCGGACGGAGAAAGATATTTTCGGAAAGATGTTCGGCATGATGCTCCCGTCCAACTCATTGAAACTGAAACTGTCCAAGATGAATATGATGGGAATGGGCAGCCGGATGATGCGCTTCCTGATGAAACGGAAAGGGATAGATTCGTTGGAATCGTTGCGTTCTCAGGCGTTGGCGCAAGGCGTTGAATTTATAGCTTGTCAGATGTCTATGGATATGATGGGTATCCGGCGCGAAGAATTGCTGGACGAAGTTACCATAGGCGGTGTAGCTACCTATATGGAGCGCGCGGACAAGGCGAATGTGAATCTATTTATATAAACAGGAATAATGGAAACTTTATGTAGAATCCGCGATATTTACCGGGCGATAGCCGAGTTTGAAGTAAAATTCATGCAGGAGTTTGATTTGTCGTTGAATGAGGGTATGCTGTTGTGTACCCTGCTCAACACCCCCAAACTCACTTCCAGCGAGATAGCGGAAGCGCTCGGACTGTCAGCCTCCAATGCTTCCAAGATAATCCGTTCGGTAGAGGAGAAGAAGCTGATAACCCGCCTGGTGGGAAAAGCGGATAAGCGTCAGATGCACTTCGCGTTGACGCCGGAAGGGAAGAACCGTATTACGGTTATAAAGAACAGTACTCCCGAAATTCCGGCTCTGTTGCAGGAGATTGTTTAAGAGGGGCTGTATCTGTGCCGGGATATCGTCTGCGGTGTCTGTGTCCGGAGACAGGTTCAGGGAGAGGCTTTCTTGCGATTATTCGTGATGATACGGTCCGCCGTTCAGTATCGTCATGGCACGGTAAAGCTGCTCCACGAAGATAAGCCTTATCATCTGATGCGAAAAGGTCATGCGCGAAAGAGACAGTTTCTCGTGTGCCGCTGCATAAACTTTGGGGGAGAAACCGTAAGGTCCGCCGATAATAAAAACCAGCCGTTTGTTTACGGTATTCATCTTGCGCTTCATATAGTCCGCGAACTCTATGGAGCGCATTTCTTTTCCCCCCTCGTCCAGCAGCACCACTACATCACCCGGTTGGAGAGCTTTCAGGATGAGCTCGCCCTCTTTCTCTTTTTGTACGTCCATGGAAAGGCTTTTGGTATTTTTCAACTCCGGGATGACTTCCATATCAAACGAGAGATAGCGCCGTGTGCGCTGTATGTAGTCATTGATGGCTGTGATAAAGTGCTGTTCTACGGTTCGTCCTACGACGAGCAAAGTCGTTTTCATGTGAATTACTGATTTTCGTGCAAAAATAATCCTTTCTCGTGAGAATGCCGCTTTTCTCTGTGTATTATTTATTTCATCCCATGGGACGGAATAATCCGTCTCACGAGACAAATAAATTCATCCCGTGAGATGAAACAATCCGTCCTGCGGGACGGATAATTCCATCCCGCAGGACGAATTATTCCTTCCATGATGGCTGTACTTATGGAAGGTTAATAAAATAAAATCGGCCTTTTTTCTTGTTATTTACAAGATTTGCTTACCTTTGCCTATCATTAATACTTGTGAAAATGAATAAACGAGTAGTAATATTATGGCTCTGTCTCTTTGTCCGGGCGGTTTCGCTTATGGCGCAAGATGTGCCGGCAGGAGTGGTCACGGCCTTTAAGAAGGGAGATTCTCAGGAGCTGAACGGGCATCTGAGTGATAAAGTAGAGCTGATTCTGGAGAATCGTTCAATCAATGTCGACCGCCGGACGGCAGAGGGAAAGATGGCCGCTTTCTTTTCCGGCAATCAGGTGAGCGGTTTTACGGTGAACCATCAGGGAAAACGCAATGAATCGGGCTTCATAGTCGGTACGTTGGCAACCGCAAACGGAAACTTCCGGGTGAATTGTTTCTTTAGAAAAGTGGCGGACAAATACGTGATACATCAAATAAGAATAGATAAAACAAATGAATAAGGAAGAAGAATTGATTGACAGGCTGATAGACCTGGCCTTTGCCGAGGATATAGGCGATGGTGACCACACCACCCTTTCGTGCATCCCTGTCACGGCAATGGGCAAATCCAAACTTTTGATTAAAGAAACCGGTATCCTTGCCGGCATTGAAGTAGCCAAAGAAGTGTTCCGCCGTTTCGACCCTGAGATGAAAGTGGAAGTATTCATCAACGACGGTGCGGAAGTGAAGCCGGGTGACGTAGCCATGATCGTGGAAGGCAGGATACAATCTCTGTTGCAGACCGAGCGTCTGATGCTCAACATTATGCAGCGTATGAGCGGTATCGCCACCATGACACATCGGTATGCCGGGAAGTTGAAAGGAACGAATACCCGTGTGCTCGATACCCGCAAGACAACTCCGGGCATGCGTATTCTGGAGAAGATGGCTGTAAAGATAGGCGGCGGCGTAAACCACCGTATCGGCCTGTTCGATATGATTCTGCTGAAAGACAATCATGTGGATTTTGCCGGCGGTATCGACAAAGCCATTACCCGCGCCAAAGAATATTGCAAGGAGAAAGGCAAAGACCTCAAGATAGAGATTGAAGTGCGCAACTTCGATGAACTGCAACAGGTACTCGATTTGGGCGGTGTAGACCGTATCATGTTCGATAACTTTACACCTGAAATGACCAGAAAAGCCGTGGAAATGGTAGCGGGACGTTACGAAACGGAATCTTCCGGCGGCATTACTTTCGATACACTGCGCGACTATGCCGAATGTGGAGTAGACTTTATTTCGGTGGGTGCTTTGACGCATTCCGTAAAAGGACTGGACATGAGCTTTAAAGCTTGCTGATAAAGCGCCTGCATTGATAACCTGAATAAAAGTAAGACCTTCTGTAAGGATTGCATCGTGTAAGCAAGCTTATGGAAGGTCTTCTGTTTTAATCCTGCGATTCTTTAACTTCTTTTTAGAGATTCTGTTGCAGCATTCTTCCGGATGCTGCGTCTAACTGACAAACGACGCGAAGAGGCGTCCGTAAAACGAGCACTGACATTGGAAAATGAGATAGAACTGATTGAGGGCTGCCGGGCAGGAAAGGATTCCGCCCGAAAGGAACTTTACACTCTCTATTCCAAACAGATGTTGGCGGTGTGCTACCGTTATACGGGCGATATGGATGCGGCGCACGATGTTTTGCATGACGGCTTTATCAAAATCTTCACCCGTTTCACGTTTCGTGGCGAATGTGCGTTGAGCACATGGGTGACGAGGGTCATGGTGACGCAGGCCATCGACTATCTGCGGCGGAAGCACCGTTTCAGCCAACTGGTGGTAAACGAAGAACAACTTCCCGATGTGCAGGACGAAGCAAGTGTTGCCGAAAGCGGGAGCCGCTTGTCGGAAGAAGTGCTGATGGCATTTGTGGCGGAGCTTCCCGACGGATGCCGTACCGTGTTCAACTTGTACGTCTTCGAGGAAAAGTCGCACAAGGAAATAGCGGGGCTGCTCCATATCAAGGAGCATTCGTCTACCTCGCAATTGCATCGTGCCAAGTGTATGTTAGCGAAAAGAATTAAAGAATATACCGAATATGAGAGAAAAAGATGAAATAACCGGATTGTTCCGCAGCCGTCTGGCCGGCACAGAGATGACGGTACGCGAAGGCTTCTGGGAGAAGTTGCGGGAAGACGTGGCGTCTTCCGCCTCGGAAGACCGGAAGAGGGCTGCGTTTCTTTCTCCGAAATATTATCGGGTGGCGGCTGCCGCATCCGTTATATTTGTGTTGGGAGCCGCATCGGCCGCTTTCTGGTACTTCTCTCCGAAAGAGGAAATAAAGGAAGCCTTTACGCAAGTGGCTGTTTTGACACCGGAAGGCAGTCTGAACGGTGATGTGGTGCAGGAGTCTTTCCCGTCCATCCGTCCGGCAACCCCGACGGCGCAGCATCCCGGCATGAAGCGACCCGCAAGCGGAACTCCCGCAGGCCTGACTGACCAGGCGGAAGATGAGGGCGAATCCGTTTCCGTCCGGCTTTCTATTACTATCAGGCAGCGGGTGCAGGCCGGTGGCGGTTACTTCGACAACAATACCGTTTCACAGGCCGGTAGTCCTTATCAGAACGCCACTGCTCAGGCAGACGCTGCTTCGGATGCCTTTTCCGCTGTTCCCGCGGAAGAAGAACAGGAATCCGCTCCTGTAAAATATCGGAAATCGCGTAAGTGGGCGTTGAAAGCGGCCCTCGGCACCTCGCTCCCTGAAGGCGACTGCAATATGCCGCTGACGGCGGGAGTTACAGTGGAACGCAGTCTGAACAATTGGCTCGCTTTGGAAACGGGTATCCGGTACAATCGTTTGCCCGCCGACCGTACGCTGCACACTTTGGCCATTCCCGTAAAATTGAATATAACGCTGGCAAGTACTCCGAAAGTCGATTTATATGCCACCGTAGGCGGAGCCGCCGAAAAATGTATTGCCGGTGCTTCGGATAACGGCTTTCATGCGGAGCCCGTTCAACTGTCGGTAGCGGCAGGAGTAGGGGGGCGTTACAAATTGAACGACCGCTTTGCTTTGTTTGCCGAGCCTTCGGTTTCCCATCATTTCGATACGGATTCCGAAACCGGAACTTTGCGAACGGAACGCCCCACGAACCTGAACCTTCTGTGCGGAGTGCGTATGACTTATTAACCTTAAAGACAGTACAACAAAATGAATACTCTTTGTAAAATATATAAATACGGATACGTAATGCTCGCGATGGTATGCTGCCTTGCGCTTGTATCTTGCGGAGAAGAATCGCTGGATTATAATCATCCGGATGTGGATTTGTTTGTGAAGCAACTGAAGGCGGGAAAATACTCGGCTCAAAGCCCTGAGGGGCTGAGCAATGTGCCCAAGTTCGCCAAAGAAGATATTGAAGAGCTCTTGAAGTATGCCGAGGATTTAACGGTGATACCTTCCTTCCCGCTGGCTCCCGTATCTTATTCGGCAGGCGGGAAATTGCGGTTGGGCGAGTGCATTCTGTGGACGGTGGAAACGATTCGCCTGGGACATAACGCCTCGATGGGATGCAAAATGGTGCATGTGGATGCCGAAAACTATGAGGGCATCTACTTCCTGACCGATGAAGAGGTGCTCGATGCGGCCGCCCGTTATCGCCGTTGGTGGGAAGGCCGGAAATATCCGCGTACCATGTGGACCATCGACCCTTGCTATGACGAACCGCTTTGCGGAAGCGGCTATATGTGGTGGTGAGATAAGATATAAAGTATAAGGTATAAAAATTAATCGGGTGAAGTATTCTATTCTCTTTTTAGGGCTGCTTTGTGCGGTAGCCTTCCCCCTTTACGCTCAAGAGTGGACACCGCAAGACTCTTTGCGTTTGCACCGGTTGCTGAATGGCGGGGGAGAGGTGAAGCTGAATCCGGACGTGTTGAAAGAGATGGGCGCCGATGCTCCTTCGGGTTCTCCGAAAGCCGATGTGCGTAAAACATGGCTGGACTTTAATACCGCCTTACCCGTAATGCCTCGGATGCCGGAGAAAAAGGTGGTGCTTACCCTGCGGCCTTATACCGCGAATACCAAATACAACTGGGACCCCGTCTATCAGAAAAAAATTACAGTGAATAAGAATACATGGCGGGGCGATCCGTTCTACGAACTGACCACGCGTTTCATCTATTCCGATTGGGCTAAAACTCCCATGGATGCCGGGCCTCGCGAAAGTATCGAACAAATAGAAGCTACGGGCTTGCGCTATATGGTGACCGAGCGTGCCAACAATATGGCGGTAGGAAGCTGGCGGGGCACCGGCAGCAGCGGATTTACAGGCGATTTTATGCGTCCTTTTACAAAAGAGTTCTGGAACAGGAAAGCGGCGAGGCGTCGCGCACGTACGCTGGAGGTATTAAAAGCTTATGGTGATTCCGTTAGCGCCCGCCGTAAAGAGGCAATAATCAAATAGGAGTATCCCGTCTTTAATTTCTTAAATATTGAACTTTCTTTCTCTTATCCTTGTTTTCATAAAGACAAACCTTTAAAGGATAAACAATGGATAGAATAACTTCTCTGTTTGGGATAAAATACCCCATCATTCAAGGTGGCATGGTGTGGTGTAGTGGCTGGCGGTTGGCGTCGGCAGTGAGTAATGCCGGTGGCTTGGGACTGTTGGGCGCAGGTTCCATGCATCCCGAAACTTTACGCGAACATATACAGAAGTGCCGTGCGGCCACGCATCATTCGTTTGGAGTGAATATTCCTTTAATGTATCCCCAGATAGAAGAAATCATGCGGATTGTGGTAGATGAGGGGGTGCGTATCGTGTTTACTTCTGCCGGAAACCCTAAAGCATGGACAGGCTGGCTGAAGAAACACGGCGTCACAGTGGTACATGTCGTTTCATCATCGCGCTTCGCCATGAAAGCCGAGGCGGCCGGCGTAGACGCCATTGTTGCCGAGGGCTTTGAAGCCGGCGGACACAACGGGCGTGAAGAGACGACCACTCTTTGTCTGATTCCTGCCGTACGCGCGGTTACCGCATTGCCTCTGATTGCTGCCGGCGGCATCGCCACCGGTGAGGCGATTCTCGCCATGCGCGCTTTGGGAGCCGAGGGCGTTCAGGTCGGCACGCGGTTTGCCTTGACCGAAGAAAGCTCCGCCAGCGAAGTGTTTAAAGAGTACTGCCTGCGTCTGAAAGAGGGTGACACCCGTTTATTACTGAAGAAATTATCCCCCGTACGTTTGGCCCGCGGCAATTTTCAGCGGGCGGTGACGGCTGCCGAGGCTGTCGGAGCTACGGAAGAAGAGTTGCGCATCCTCTTGTCGAAAGGACGTGCCAAACGCGGTATCTTCGAAGGAGACCTTGAAGAAGGCGAACTTGAAATAGGACAGGCTTCCGCCTTGCTCAATGAGAAAGGAATACAGACGGCTGCGGAAGTAATGGATGAACTGGTAACGGACTATCAGCGGGCGTGCGAAACGCTTGCCGCCAATATCTTCGAGCGTTTGGAAGTGTAAGTCCGGCTTTTGATTTGCTGCTTGTTTTAGTTTGACAGTTGATATAAAAGATTTTGCCTATAATGAAAATCCTGTATGATGTACATCAAAAGGATTTTTCATTATAGGCAAAATTATATGGCAAGCCTGTCTTTACCCTTTAGGGGGAGTATTCGGAGCTTTACTGCCATTGCCGCCGTTTGCCGCCGGAGCATTTCCCGTAGAAGCAGGTGCGACGCTCTCGCTTGCGGTCGCCGAAGCGCTTGTTCCGGCAGTCACTGTGGCTGTTTTACCCGCAACTTGCGCGGCCGGTTGTTCTTCCCAATGGAACGGTTCGAAAGTACTGTTCGGGTCAACCCAGCCCGGCTTCTTGGAAGCGTAGATGATGAACGGAGCGATTACCACGATAAGCGCGCCGATGATAAGCACGGAGAACCATACGGTATTGCTGCCGGTAGAAATCTGGCTGGGCGGGATGAAGCTCAGTACGAACGCGAGCAATGAGCCGCAGAAACCGAGACCGCCGACAAGCCACATCAGACCGTTACCGCCTTTACCGATACGGAACGGACGGTTCAGCTTCTTCATCTTATAACGCAATACGATAGCTCCGGAGAACATCAGCATATACATGATGAGGTAAAGAACCACCGTCAACTGTGAAAGAATCTGATAGAAACTTTGCACCGAAGGCATCACCACGAACAAAAGGCTTAATATGGTTACAGCGCCGCCTTGCACGAACAGAATGTTCTTTTGTACACCCAGCTTGTTCGTTTTCTGGAAGAACGGGGGCATATAACCTGCTTTACCTACGGCAAAGATACCTTTGGACGGACCGGCGACCCATGTCAGTACACCTGCCAGCACGCCGAACGCCAGCGCAATGGCTATAATCGGTGACAACCAGGAAGCGTGGATATAACGGAAGTAGTTGTCGAAGCCTACCAGCAAACTCTGTGTAAGGCTGATATCCTTGGCCGGAATAATGACACCCAGAGCGAATGTACCCAACACGAAGATAAGCACCGTAATCAGCGCGCCGATAAACACAGCCTTCGGATAGTTCTTGGACGGATTGTTGACATCCTTCACGTGGATACCGCCCATCTCCATACCTGCATAAAAGAGGAAGATACTTGCGGCGAGCACCACATTGTCAAAGTTCGTCAGGTCCGGGAAGAAGCTGCTGTGGAAGTCCATATTGGAATGTCCGCCCGTAGCAAGGTAGATGATACCGAGTACAATCAGTAATCCGGCAGGGATAATCGTACCTACCAAACCGCCGACTTTAGCGACTTTTCCTACCCAGCTCATACCTTTCAGAGAGATGAAAGTTGCCAGCCAGTAGATAACGAGCACCACGACTAGCGTGTAATACTTGTTGTTCGCCAGCGACATGTCGTGCACGTCATTCATGCCGATAAACGCAATGGACACAGCGCCGAACGTCAGCACCGTAGGATACCAGATCGTACTTTCAATCCACTGTACCCAGATAGCGAGGAAGCCGAGCTTCTTTCCGTAGGCTTCGCCCACCCAGCGGAACACACCGCCTTGTTTGTCTTGAAACATAGCAGCCAATTCCGCAGCGACGAGTGACGTCGGGATAAGGAAAACTATGGCCGCAAATAAGTAATAGAAGGCCGAACTCATTCCGTACACGGCCTCGGCGGGCAGTCCACGCAGGG
>ERZ791917.1841-NODE-1841-length-10467-cov-14.120918_pt1 | contig 10467 bp, 8 predicted proteins | sample MGYA00510138_ERZ791917 | MGnify/ENA primary metagenome ERZ791917 (study PRJEB30046, sample SAMN00792102) | human gut metagenome | study: EMG produced TPA metagenomics assembly of the A metagenome-wide association study of gut microbiota in type 2...
GCGAGTATCGCGGCGACCGCGAACGCCGGGAGCCCGAGCCGCAGAACGTCCCCAAACCCGTACCCCATCACGGCGGCGACCGCGAAAAGGCTGAAGGGCGCGGCGATAATGCCGGCGACGAGGCCGCGCGCCACATCGGGGCGGCTTTCCTCAGAACAGATGGAGAGTGAGATCGGAAGCGCGAACGTCATGATGCAGCCAAACGACCCCCCGAGACCGAGCCCCGAAAGCATCGCGGCCTCATGCGTCTTCGCGAGCGCGAGGGCGAGCGGGAGGCCGCCAGAATCCACCCCGAGCACCATGCAGGCGGCGACGGAGGGATCAGACCCGATCGCGGTGAAGAATGGCGTGAGCGCCGGGCCGAGAAACGCGCCGATCGAAGGCGCCGCGCACATGATGCCCACCATGCTCATCGAGAGCGGTCCCATCGCTCCGAGCCCCTTCTCAAACTCCTCCCCGTAGCCGAAACGGCCCGAGAAGATCGCCTTATCCGCCGCCCCAAGCACCATAAAGCACGCCATGACGGCAACCACGATTTCGCTCATCTTTACCCACCCGCCGGACGCGTTTTCTTTTTATCGATCCGGCTCTCATTCAAAAAAAGTCCCAAGGGAAAAATTTCCCCCTTGGGACGTCTTGAGATAATCCGTGGAGGCGGATTCTCCAGTTCAGCTTCTGCGCAGCATCTGCTGCAAGTAGAAAATGTACGGAGCCTCCGCCCTCGGTTCACGCGCTATTAGCGGATTTAATAACCTGACCGCGGATCCGCTTATCTCACGTGAACCTGAATCCCCGGGCCCCCTACCCGATCGCAGCCCGGACTTCGCGCTCGAGCTTTGTTTTCGCCATCGCGACCCGCTGCACGCGGTGCGCGAGTTCCGCTTCATCGGCGTCAATCGACCGGAGACGGCTTTCAAGCTGCCGCTCGACTTCATCCGGCGCCGTACCCCCTGTGACGCGCTTCGCCATCGCGATGCGTTCAGGGTCGAGCCCCGAGCGGACGTCATCCTCGGTGAGCGTCGTCTCCCGCCCCACCACCTCGCGGAACACCGGAGCGATGACCGCGAGCCCCGTTTCGTCCGCTTTCAGATTTCCCGCGATCATCCGGTTCACGACTTCCGCCACGATCTCATGCGCCGTACGGAAGGAGATATGGTCGTGACGCACGAGCGTGTTCGCGAGCTCGGCCGCCGTACAGAAGTTCCCGCGGGCGGTCTCAAGCGCCCGCTCCTTATTGAATTTCAGACCCGAGACCGTATCCGTCATCATCTCGAGACACCCTTCCATCTCCCGCATCGCGGGCCAGAGCCAGTGAAGCGCCTCGCCATTCACGTCCTGGCAGTGGGTGTACGGCGTGTTCTTCATCGCGTTGATGACAGAAATCCAGGCAGCCTCAAGGTGCGACGCCTTCCCCTTGATGTGCTCGAGAGTCCAGGGGTTCTTCTTCTGCGGCATGATGGAGGAACACACCGCGTCCGCGTCATCCACTTCGATGTAGCCGTAGTCCGGTGTCGCCCAGATGTAGAGGTCAAAACAGAAGCGGGAGAGCGTGTTTCCGGCCGCGGCCATACTGGACGCGATATCAAGGCCGTAATCGCGGCTCGCAACGCAGTCGATCGAGTTATCGATCACTTCCGAGAACCCGAGGAGGTCCGCCGTCATCCCGCGGTCGATATTCCACGTGGTGGAACCCATGGAGCCGCCTCCGAGCGGCGAGCGGTCTAGCGTCCGGTAGGCGTCAGAGAACCTCCGGTAATCGCGCTCAAACGCCGCGAGAATCGCGGAGAGGTAATGCGCGAACGTGATCGGTTCCGAAGGCTGCAGGTGCGTGTAACCCGAAAACACCGCGTCCTTATAGCTTTCAGCGAGCGCGTGGATCGATCTCCGCATCGCGATAAAGCGGTCTGACACCGCAAAATAGTACCGGCGGTACGCCATGCGGGCAGAGGTCGCGAAGAGATCGTTCCGGGAGCGCGCCGTATGCTGCTGCCCCCCGATCTCAAGACTCGTCATTTCGATCAAATGGCGCTCGAGGTTGAAATACATGTCTTCAAGCCTGGGGTCGAGCGGAAAATCCGGTTCCGGTCCCATCGCGGCCATTTTGTCAGTCGCCGTGAGGATCGATTTCTCAACCTCTTCCGTGATGATCCCCTGGCGCGCGAGCATCAGAACGTGCGCCTTATTGATGTCAAGGTAATCCTGGAATGACCCATGAGCGCGGTCCTCCTCGATCGCCGGACTGATGATGTTCCGGATCACGCTCTCGCGCGGGGGTTTGCGGATCTTCCCGCGATGGTCCTCTGAAAAGCCCGCTTCCAATGGATTTGCCATGTTTTGTCTCCTCAGGCGGCGACCCCGCCCTGAAAAAAGCGAAAAGAGGACTCTGAAGAACACCTCTCCAGAATCCCCCTGTTGTTAATCTGACTCCCGCGTTCCGGCGTCAGGCGGCAGCCGCTTTTCAGCCGGAGCGCTTACCTTCATCAGAGCCCAAGCTGGGTGAGCAGCATCGCGACCAGAACCGACACCACCACCATCACGATTCCCGGAATCTGGAACGAGTGGTTCAGGATGTATTTGCCGATCTTCGTGGTACCCGAGCGGTCGAAGCTCACGGCGGAAAGAGCCGGGCCCGTGATCGGGAGGAAGAAGAGGCCGTTCACAGCCGGGAACATCGCGATCATCAGCGGAACCGGGATGCCAAGCGTCAGACCGAGCGGCATGATGGCGCGGGTCGTCGCGCCCTGGCTCGTAAGGAGAGCGCTCATGAAGAAGAGGACGAAGGCGAAGAGCCACGGAGCCTGAGCGGCGAGGTCACCGGCGAGTTCCATGAAGAAGCCCTTATTCGCGCCGATAAAGGAGTCAGCGAGCCAGGCGATACCAAAAATAGCGCCGACCGACACGACACCCGCGCGGAGCGTGGGGCTCTTAGAGGCGACATCAAGATTCGCGTGGCAGAAGGCTGCCATCAGGGCGGCACCCGCGAGCATCACCATCTCGATCACGAGCGACATGCTGACCGCCTTGCCGTTGATCGTACGGAGCTCAGGGAAGAAGCCCGTGAGGACGATGAGGAGAACGCCGAGGAGGAAGATCACGACGGAGAGCCTGGCACCCTTCGGGAGCGGAGCGTCCGAAATCGCTTCCGACGGCTCAACCAGCCCAGCCTTCAGGCGGCGCTGATACTCAGGATCGTCCTTCAGTTCCTTGCCCCAGAACATGTAGACAAAGCTGCCGACGAGCACGCCGATGAGGCAGGCGGGGAACGTGACCATCAGGATCGAGGAGAGCGTGACGTCCGCGTGGCCATAAGCCGCGAAGAGCCCGAGAAGCGCGGCGGTAGCGGCTGAGATCGGGCAGGCCGTGATACCGACCTGGGCCGCCACGGTGGCGGACGCCATCGGGCGCTCCGGACGGACGCCGGCGGAATACGCGACCTCATAAATCACCGGGTGGATCGCGAAGATCAGGTTCCCGGTGCCCGAGAAGAACGTGAGGAAGAAGCCGACGAGCGGAGCGATGATCGACACGTATTTCGGGTTTGACCGAATGATGCGCGCGGCGATCCGCACGAGGAAGTCGAGGCCGCCGGCCGCGTCCATGCAGGCAGCCGACATGCAGACCGCGATGATGATCAGCATCACGTCGACCGGAGGCGCGGTCGGTGTCACGCCGAAGATCACGGCAAGGAGCACGAGCCCCAGACCGCCCCAATAGCCAATCGCGAGGCCGCCCTGTCGGGCTCCCAGCAGAATGGCCGCCAGCACGATGAGAAATTCAAGTATGGTTGCTGTCATTTTGTTTCCCGGAAATCGGGTCCTCCGGCTTCCTGTCTCTGAAGCCCGGGACCTGACCCCCTCTCCTGTTGTTTCTGACAAGGGGAAGACGCGCTTCGCAGCGCCTCCCGACCGATTGCCCGTTAGATACTTCTTATGGAGTACTTGTGGGCGGCTGGAGCTAATCCTTTCTCCAGCCTTCGTAGGTATTTTTTCCTACACCGGTCAGTTTTCCGAGAATTATTAGCGGAATTAATAGTTCATTCCGGTGATTCGCTTAACTTGAAATTAGAGTGATTTATCAGCTGGTTAAGTGTGTCATTAAGAACCCGGCTGATGGATGGCCTCAGAGAGGATCGGGTTGAGGGCGGAGAACCTCGGTCGGATCTCTTTTTCGAGGATTTCCGAGAACTGGGAGGCGAGATCCTCGGCGAGCTTGCTGTAGATCCCTTCCTTCGCGATCACGTACTGCGGCCTTACGATCGGGGTCCCGGGGAGCCTGAGGAGCCGGAGCCCCGGAACAAAGTCGCGGCCCTGCCAGATGTTGCCTGGCGGAATCACGGTCCAGCCTTCCCCAAGGAGCGCGAGCCCCATCATCGTGCGGCTTGATTCCACCGCGTACCGTTCAAAGGCCGGGAAGGGGAGCGTCTCCGTAAACTTCAGAATCATCTCACGGTCCGCGGACTGCCCGTTATAGATCAGGACAGGGAGGCGTGAGGCGGCGTCCTTCAGCGCCTCCTCTGCCGATACCCGCGGGGCGTCCCCCTCCTGCCCCGGGAGCACGAGGAGAAACTCCTCTTCGTACACCTTCTCCCGCCAGAGCCCGTCGGTGTCGAGCAGCGGATCCGGGCCGATCAGGATATCGATGTCGTCATTCAGGAACGCCTCGATCAGCTCCACGGTCATCCCGGTCTCGATCACGACCTTATCGGACCGGGTCTCGAGGTAGGACGTGAGCCACGGGGCGGAAGTGGCGCTCACCGACTCCGAATACCCCGCGGTGACGAGCGGATAACGTCCGGAGCCGGGCCTGATCGCGCCGATCAGCCCATCGAGGCTCGCGACAAGCGGCGCCGCGTACTGGATCAGGTTCCGGCCGTAAACCGTAAGCGTGAGGGGGCGGGAGTGACGGTCAAGGAGCTCCGCCCCGACCGCGGCTTCCAGCCGATGCACCGCCTGCGAAACCGCGGACTGCGTGAGCCCGAGCGACTCCGCCGCGCGGCTCATATTGCAGTCACGGCTGATTTCAAGAAAGATCCTGAGGGTCTGCAGATCCAGGCTGCTGCGATGCATAGCGGGCGTTTCCTTTTTCATTAACCGTTCACACGGGTTTCTTTAAACAATAGCGGATCCCGGAGCCTCCGTCTCCGGGGGAACCGCGGCGCGGCGCGCTTAAGGCACAAAAACGGGGCGGCCCCTTCTTTTCAAAAGGAACCGCCCCTCGCTTACGTCTTTGGAGAGAGATGGGTACTAGGTTGACTTAAGCGTGCTTCTTCTTAAATTCAGCCGCGGCTTCAGCGATCTTCTCGGGTTCCGTCATCAGGATCGGATCCACGAGCCAATCGGCTTCTTCCTTCGTCATCAGGCCCATTTCCTGAACGGCCTGGTGCACGTCGCAGCCATGCTGCTCGCAGTAGTGAGCGACCTTGACGCCGGTGGGGTAGCCAAAGCACGTCGCCACAATCGTGGAGAGCGCGATCGAGCCCCGGGCTTCCTTCATGCAGCGTTCGCGGTTCGCCTTGATCCCTTCCACGCAGTCGCGGCAGAAGATCTTCGTTTCTTCCTCAACGAGCGTGAAAGATTCGAAGAGGCACTTGTAGAAGGTGGAATCCCAGACGTTGAGGTCGAGTTCACCGTCGTAGAGCGCGACCGAAATCGCGACGTCGTTTCCGATCACCTGGTGCGCGATCTGGATCACCATTTCGGGGACCGTCGGGTTGATCTTGCCCGGCATGATCGAGGATCCGGGGGAGAGAGCCGGAAGCTCGAGCTCCATCCAGCCGGCGCGGGGGCCGGAGCTCATGAGGCGAAGATCCTTCGCGAACTTCGAAAGCGTGCAGGCCACTTCCTTCACGATGCCGGAAACGGTCACCACGGTGTCGCTGTTCTGGAACCCGTCGAAGAGGTTATCCATCGGGGTAACCGTTTCGCCGAGGTCTTCGGAAATGAACTTGTAGAACGCTTCCTTGTAGCCCGGGGCGCCGGAGAGACCGGTGCCGACAGCGGATCCGCCCATCACGATTTCAAGGCAGTCGGGGCGCACGCGCTCCAGCTTCTTGATGAGGCGATTGAGGACCGAGGCGTAGCCCGAGAATTCCTGACCGACAGTCAGCGGCAGCGCGTCCTGCCAGCAGGTACGGCCGACCTTCACGACGTCCGCGAATTCGGCGGACTTCTTCTCAAAGGCCTTCGCGAGGGTGCGGAGCGCGCCGATCAGGGCGTCGATCCGGGGGACGATCGCGAGGTGGGTCGCGGAAGGAATCGTGTCGTTCGTCGACTGGCCCATGTTCACGTGGGTGTTCGGGTGAACCTTGTCCTGGCCCTTATGGCCGGTGAGGATCTCGTTCGCCATGTTGCCGAGCACTTCGTTCACGTTCATGTTGAGGCAGGTGTAACCGCCGCCCTGCCACATGTCGAGCGGGAACTCGTTGTCGTACGAGCCATCCAGCGTCTTATCCGCGGCTTCGGCGATCGCTTCCGCGATTTCGGGGTCGAGAGCGCCGACCGAGGCGTTAGCGCGGGCGGCCGCCTTCTTGATATGCGCCATCGCGCGGAAAATGTCCGGGTAGAACACGATCGGCTGGTGAGCGGCGCCCGACACCTTCTTCATGCGGGTCGTCTGAATGCCGTAATAACGGTCATTCGGGATTTCCATTTCACCAAGGCAGTCACGCTCAATGCGGGTATCAGCCATTCTTTTTCTCCTAAGGAATGAGGTTGCTGCATCTCCAATGACTCCCATTCTGAGATCAGACCCCGGATCCTCAAATCGTCATAACTAATACTTTCGGATAGGTTAAGCAATGACTTAACTTAGGATCGCGTCCCGCGGAGAAAAAGCCCGTTACGGGGTATGCGGGGGAAGGAACACCGCCTCGTCGAGTTTGGAAGAAAGCGCCTTCAGCCGGGGCTTCACGGTGGAGAGGCAGAGTTCCCGGCACCAGCCGGCGATGCGGCCGGCAAGCGGAATAAATTCGTCAGTCCGCGCGAGCACCTTCTGTGTCCGCTGAAGACCGGGGGCGGGGAGCGACGCGAGCCGGACGCCTGAGAGGAAGAGTCCGCCGCGGTAAATGTTGGTTGGGGCCATCACGGCCCACCCTTTCCCCTCAGACACGAGTTCCACCATCGTGTAGCTCGATTCCACGCGGGGGCCGGGGAGGATCGGCACGCCCTTCGCGCGGAGCAGCCGCCGCACGAGACTCTTGTCGTCTGACTGATCGTTATAGGTGATGAAGGGAAGGTCGCGGGCGAGGGAATCGAGCGTATTTTCTTCCGCGACCGGCCGCCCCCAGGATTCGGGGAAGAGGAGGAGGAACTCCTCCGTGAAGATCGTCCCGCGCCACAGATCCGCTTCGTTCACGAACGTGCGGCCGGAAATGAGGATATCGATGTCCCCCGCCTGGAAACTCTTCGCGAGCGTATTCGTGAACCCCGTGCTCACGGTGATACGGTCGGAAACCGTGCGGATTTTCTGCAGGAGACAGGGGGAGAGCGTGCCGCTCACGGATTCCGAGAGTCCGAGACGCACTTCGGGATAGAACCCCGGCGCGGGTTTGAGACCGCGCACGGTTTTTTCGAGCTCCGAAAGGATCGGGCCGCCCTTCCGGTAGAGGCGGTCGCCGGCCCTTGTGAGCTCAATCGGGCGGTGAGCCCGGTTCACGAGCGTCGCGTCGAGACTCTTCTCGAGATGCGTGACGGACTGCGAAACGGATGACGTCGTCACCCCAAGGCGCAGCGCCGCCTGGGAGAAACTCCTCTGCTTCGCGACCTCAAGAAAGATCGCGAGTTCCTGCGGATCCGGATAACGGCGTTTGTCTGTCATGGAAGGCTCTCTCTTCTGTATCCCCGGTCCGGCAGCTGCCGGACGCTCTTCTTTTTCTTTTGTACATCGAACCCGCCTTTTCCGCCACAGCGGGGATGAGGTTTCGGTTTTGAAAGCCGCGGATTGGCTTCCCCAGACGCTTTTTTATGAGTTTCTGATAGATCCTGATAGTTTGTAATAGTTCCTATCAGAATCTATTAAAAATTGATAGCCCGACCCTCTTCTTTCCCAAACAAAACCGCCGCCTGAAGCTCTCTCAGACGGCGGCGCATGAAAGCTGAAATGGACTAACCGGTCAGGCTTTCTTCGCGTGGAGGCGCTTGAATTCGGCGGCCGCGGCGTCGATTCGCTCTGGATCCGTCATCAGGATGGGGTTCACGAGGGTATCGGCCTCTTCCTTTGTCATAAGTCCAAGCTCCACCACCGCGTCCTGTACCTTGCAGCCATGGTCCGTCGCGTACTGGGCGACTTTGACGCCGGTCGGGTATCCGTAGCAGGTCGCGACAATCGTGGAAAGCGCGATCGACTCCGATGCCTCATCCATGCAGCGAGAACGGTTCGCGGTGATGCTTTCAACACAATCGCGGCGGAAGATCGTCACCTCCCGCTCCACAAGCGAGAAGGACTCAAAGAGGCACTTATAGAACGTCGCGTCCCAGACATTGAGGTCCAGCTCACCGTCATAGAGGGCGACTGACATCGCGACATCGTTCCCGATCACCTGATGCGCGATCTGCACCACCATCTCGGGAACTGTCGGGTTGATTTTCCCCGGCATGATCGAGGATCCGGGAGAAAGCGCCGGAAGCTCAATCTCCATAAAGCCCGCTCTGGGGCCTGAACTCATCATCCGGAGGTCCTTCGCGAACTTCGCGAGCGTGCAGGCGATTTCTTTCACGACACCCGACACCGTCACCGCGGTGTCGCTGTTCTGGAACCCGTCAAAGAGGTTCTCCATCGGCTGGATCTCTTCGCCGTAATCCTCCGAAATAAACCGGTAAAACGCTTCCTGGTACCCCGGCGCGGTGGAGAGTCCGGTTCCGACCGCGGTGCCGCCCATCACGATCTCAAGGCACTCGGGGCGGACGTGCTCCAGCTTCCGGATGAGGCGCCGGAGAGCTGAAGCGTAGCCCGAGAATTCCTGACCGAGGGTGAGCGGGAGCGCGTCCTGCCAGCAGGTGCGCCCGACTTTCACGACTTCCTTAAACTGCTCCGCCTTCTTTTCAAAGGCGGCCTCGAGGTCGCAGAGCTCGCTTCTCAGCGCGTCAATCCTCGGAATCATCGCGAGGTGCGTGGCGGACGGGATCATGTCGTTTGTCGACTGGCCCATGTTCACATGCGTATTCGGGTGCACGCGGTCCTGACCCTTGTGACCGGTGAGGATTTCGTTCGCGAGATTTCCGATCACCTCGTTCACATTCATGTTGAGGCAGGTGTAGCCGCCGCCCTGCCACATATCAAGCGGGAACTCCTTATCAAAGGAGCCGTCGAGCGTCCGGTCCGCTGCCTTCACGATCGCGTCCGCGATCTCGGGGTCGAGCGCCCCGACCTCAGCGTTCGCGCGGGCCGCGGCTCGCTTGATCCGCGCCATCGCGCGGAAGATATCCGGATAGAAAACGATGGGCAACCCCGCGGCTCCCGACACACCTAGCATCCGCGTGGTCTGTATGCCGTAATAACGGTCATTTGGAATTTCCATTTCACCAAGACAGTCACGCTCAATCCGGGAATCCGCCATCGCTTTCTCCTAAGTGAACTCTGCTGAATACATAACAGCTCTATTCTCGTCCAATTCTGGCATACCGGCGAAAAAGGTTTTCCTGCCGGGACTTGGTCAGGGAGCGATGCTGGAAAGACGTGGCTCCCGAAAAAAGAAATGCGCTGAAGGAGAAACGGAATCTCGGGGACTGAAACGGCTTATGCCAACGCCTGCTTCTTCGTGATAACGAAATGCTGAATCCGCTCCGCGATCCGCCACTCTCCACCCTGACGGACGAGCGTATCGCGGTACCGGATATAGTTGTCTGACACGATGTCGCGGCCATCCTCTTCCGTGACGAGCGCGGCGCGGCAATAGTGTTCGTCTACGGCGGTGTCCCCCGTTACGGTGATGACCTGCTGACCGTTCATGTGATGGGAAGACTTGATGCCCGAGGTAAAACCGCTGAACGTCTTTTCCAATTCCTCCCGTCCGTGGATATCCATAGCGAGATTGCCGCCCATATAGACCATGACATGCGTGTCTTCCGTAAAGAAAGGCATCTGAGCGTGAACATCGCATTCCAGATTGGAAAAGCGGTCAATGACTTCGCGAATGGCTTCTTTGGCTTCCAAAATTTCAAGTGACATTTTTCGTCCCCGCAATAGGATTCTTTAAGATTAACAAGCGGATCTGCCGCTTTTATTCAGAAAAATTCTAGATTTCGAAGTCATTAAAATCCAATCGATTATTTATATAATTAATTTAATTTTTAAATCGATTGACGAGACTGAATATGAATACCAAGCAGATTGAATTCATACTCGAGCTCGCGAAAACACAGAATTTCAATAAGGCCGCTGAAAATCTCGGTGTTTCGCAGCCGACCATGACTTACCACCTAAATTCCCGCTCTGTTAGCTGTATTTTTTAACAAAAGTCTATTGATTTTC
>ERZ791917.1844-NODE-1844-length-10452-cov-3.432336_pt1 | contig 10452 bp, 8 predicted proteins | sample MGYA00510138_ERZ791917 | MGnify/ENA primary metagenome ERZ791917 (study PRJEB30046, sample SAMN00792102) | human gut metagenome | study: EMG produced TPA metagenomics assembly of the A metagenome-wide association study of gut microbiota in type 2...
ACCTGCGGATAGCGCTGCGACATCCACGCCGGACGCGCGCCGCTCGGCGTGGCCAGAAAGACATGAATGCCGGCGGCATATAGTTTATCGAGGATAATATCCAGCCAGGCGAAATTAAATACCCCTTCGCGTGGCTCCAGTTTCGCCCAGCTAAATATTCCCACCGACATCACATTGCATTTTGCCTGCTGCATCATGGCAATGTCTTTATCAATAATATCGGGGTCATTCTCCCATTGCTCCGGATTATAATCCGCGCCATGCAGCAGCGTACTAACCTTCGGATGTAAAGGTGCAAATTTATTCATAATAAACTTCCTGAAAAAGACGACAAAAAAATTAATTAAAAACTTTTACCGACGGCAATACTTTTCCCTGGCAATCAAATAGCGCCTGATTTTCACGTGCATTACCCTCTTTCCACTCGTCGTGGATATATTTCATCCCCGCCGGGGTGGCCCAGGTATTTCCCGGCACGGCAATCCATGTAGGCTCCCAATAGAAAATACCTTTACCACGCTGGTCTGGCACATCAACCACCGCCTGCATTAAATCGTGAATATAGTTATATTGCCCCTGTACGCTGGCGGGATATCCCCCATCCTTTTCCTCTTTTGCCTGGAAACTATTTTCCGCGTTATCGCAGTTGGCCAGGGTATAGGCATAGGCCGCCTCGACGACGATGACGTCTTTGTTATAGCGTTTGCTGATGTCATCCATATTGGCCTTCAGGGCGCTGATCGGGCCATTCCAGTAGGTGTACATCGACAGACCAATCACGTCATACGGTACATGGCGCTTGTCGATCTCATCAAACCACCAGCGGAAGGTATCGTTCTTGGTCCCTTCGGCCAGATGCAGCATGATTTTCACCTGCTCGCCCTGGCGCAGGTTCTCCTTCAGGCCAGCGATAGCCGCGTTCAGCAGGCCAGCCAGCCGGTCGAACTCTCCGCCGCCCTGCCCCCAGCTTTTCCCTTCCGGCCACAGGATGCCGCCGTTGATTTCGTTGCCGATCTGCACCATATCCGGCAGCACGCCCGCCTGCTTAAAGCGGGCGATGGTATCGCGGGTATAGTCATGAATCGCCGTTTTCAGCTGCGGGTAATCCATCTTTTCCCAGGCTTTCGGCTTGAACTGCTTGCCGGGATCGGTCCAGAAATCGCTGTAGTGAAAATCAAGCAACAGCTTCATCCCCTGGGCTTTCGCCCGTTTCGCCAGCGCCAGGGTGGTGGCCAGATCATTGTTCCCACCGCCATAGTCCTCGCCGCTCGCCGATTGCGGATCCACCCACAGACGGAGGCGGACATAGTTGACGCCGTTCTCTTTCAGAATAGCGATCGGATCCTTGCGCTGATTATTCTGATCGTAGAACGTCGCCCCGTGCTTTTCGGCGTCCAGCAGCGTGGAGATATCCGCTCCTTTGATAAAGTCCGCCGGCATGCCCTGAAACGCGCGGGTTGCAAGCGCGTCCGCGGCCAGAGAAGAGGTGGAGAAACTGCATGCCAGACAAACCGCAAGCCATGCGGGTGTGAATCTTTTCATGTGCTTATCCTTTAGTACTGCCCGAGGTCAGGCCGGAGACGAAGTATTTTTGTAGCGCCAGGTAGAGGATCGCCACCGGTACGGCGATCAGCACCGCCCCCGCCGCGTAGGTGGTGTAGCTGGCACCCATTTTTTGCGCCACCAGGTTATACAGACCGATAGGCAGCGTGTATTTATCCGGGGTGCGCAGGATGGTGCTGGAGAGGATGAAATCCCCCAGCGGCCCAGTGAACGAGAACAGCGCCACCACCGCGAGGATGGGCCTCGACAACGGCATGATGATCTCGATAAAGATGCGAAAGCTGCTGGCGCCGTCCATGCGAGCGGACTCATCCAGGTCTTTAGGGATCGCGTCGAGATACCCTTTCATCAGCCAGGTATTCATCGGGATCATTCCCCCGACGTAGATCAGCACCAGCGCCAGATGGCTGTTAATCAGGCCAAGCAGTTGCGACAGGACAAAGATGGCAATCAGCGCGGAAAACTGCGGGATCATCTGCAGCAGCAGGAACAGCATCAGCCCGTTCTGCCGCCCTTTAAAGCGGAAGCGGGAGAAGGCGTAAGCGGTAAAGCTAACGCTAATCAGGGTCAGCACCATGGTCAGGAAGCTGATTTTCATCGAGTTCCAGTACCAGGTGAGGTAATTCACATTGCCATTGAACAGATCGGCATAGTGCTGGAACGACACATTTTCCGGAATGATTGAGGTACTGAGCAGGCTATTGCCGGCGTTCAGCGACGCCCCGACCGTCCAGACCAGCGGATAGATAATCACCACCGAGACCAGAATAACCACCAGCCAGGTGAGAGAGAGCCGGATCCACTTTTCGCGTTTAATACTGGGTGATTGAGCCATGTTGCTTCCCTTACGCCATGTCGTCATTTTTGAAGGATTTGGTGGCGCGGAACTGCCACAGCGCCAGGCCGACGACAAAGATCGACAGCAGGATCGTGATGGTCGCCGCGATGGCGTACTGCGACGAAGACATCGTCAGCTTATAGATCCACGACACCAGAATATCCGTCCCGCCGGCGTTAGAGCCTGCCACCGCAGGGCCGCCGTTGTTGAACAGGTAAATGATGTTGAAGTTATTAAAGTTGAAGGTGTACTGGGTGATGATGATCGGCGCGATCGCATACAGCACCAGCGGCAGGGTGATGGTGCGCAGACGGGTAAAGGCGCTGGCGCCGTCCATCGTCGCCGCTTCATAAAGATCGTCCGGGATCGCCTGCAACACGCCGGTGGTCATGGCAAAGACAAACGGGAAGCCAAGCCAGGTCTGCATCATGATCAGCGCCGTTTTAGTCCAGAACGGATCGGTGAGCCATGCCTTCGGACTGATGCCAAAAAAGGACAGGATCGCGTTGTTGATGACCCCGAAGGAGTCGTTGAACATGCCGGCAAAAACGAGAATGGTGACAAACCCCGGCACCGCCCACGGCAAAATAAAGATGGTGCGGATCAGCGGCTTAAAGCGCAGATCTTTTTGGTTGGCCAGAATCGCCAACAACACGCCCACCGTACACTGCAGGGTGGTCGCCAGCAGCGTCCACACCACGGTCCACTGCAGCACATCCAGGAAAGTGGAGCGCCAGATGGAGAGGGTGAAAATATTAATAAAGTTTTTCAGCCCCACCCAGTCCACCAGCTTCGCCGGCGGGGTGTGGTACAGGTTGTAGTTGGTGAAGGCGATGGCGAAACCGAACAGAATCGGAAAGATCACCACAAACACCAGCAGAATAAAGCCCGGGGTGATCATCAGGTACGGAAAGCCGTCGCTCAGCAGCATCTGGTACTGCTTACGCACGCTGTTGAGGGCGATCCCCTCATCGCGTTTTTTGCCGTTGAGCCACGCATCCCGCAGCGAGAGAAAATAGATCAGCACGCCGAAAGCGACGATCAGCACGCTGATAATCCCCTCGGCTAACAGGAAGATAGAGTTATCCCGCGGTACCTCTTCACCCAGGGTATATAACCCCCACAACCCCTCACGCAGGAAATCATAAAAAATCCCCAGAAAGCTGCTCAGCAGCACCAGGAAGACCAGCCCTTTCAGCCACTGGCGATGATAAAACTGACCGAAACCCGGCACGATTGCCAGCAGCAGGCCGCACCATGCATGGCGCCCGGGCCCGCGTGCGTCGCTAAAATTTTCGCTGGAATGGATGCTCACACTCGACTCCTTCTACAAACGGGAGGTCCCCCTCCCGCTCGGTGACTTCACGTGACGGTGAATTACTGATTGCTGGCCTGCATCGCTTCGATCTGCATCGTGATCTGTTTCACCGCGTTATCGAGCGCGGCCTGCGTCGCCTGCTTACCGGTGAGGCTCAGTTCAAGCGCGGCGTTGGCCGGCCCCCACACTTCCCCCATCTCGGGAATGCCCGGCATCGCCACCGCTCGCGCCGACTGGATGGCGACGGCGCTGGCCTTTTGGTCGTTTTTAATCACCGGATCGTCAATCATCGCCTTCAGCGGCGGAATTTCGCCAGTGGCGACATAGCGGGCTTTCACATACTGCGGCTGGTTGATGAACTCGATAAACTGTTGCGCCAGCGCTTTGTCTTTACTCCAGGTCGCTACCACATAGCCTTTGACGCCGAGGAAGGAGCTCATCGGCTTGCCGTCCGGCAGGGTCGGCAGGGGCGCCACGCCATAGTTAATGCCAGCGGCTTCATACGGCTGGAAGGCCCAGGGGCCGTTGATCACCGCCGCCGCTTTTTTCTCGGTAAACAGCGAATCGATGGCATTCAGCCCGTTATCGCCGAGGATCCCCGCCGGAAAGACCTTCTCGGCATAGAATTTTTTCAGGAAGGTGACGGCTTCCACGGCGCCGGGGGTATTGAGACCCACCTGCTGCGGGTTAAAGCCGCCGCTGTCGTTTTTAGCAAAGATATAGCCGCCCATCGGGCCAATCGCCCCCCAGCTGTAATAGATCTGGTCAAACTTGGCGAGCAGGCCGTATTTGTTCTGCTCGCGCTGGGTTTTCGAGTAGTCCAGCCAGGCCTGCAGGCTGTCCAGCGGCTTGTCGATCAGGTCCTTGTTGTAGATAAGCACCAGGGTTTCCACCGCCTTCGGGATCCCATACAGCGCGTTGTCCATGCGGAAGGCATTGATGGAGGCTGGCGTAAAGGCATCCTGTTTCGCCTGATCGACGCTGAGCGGCGAGAGTAGTCCCTGAACCACGGCGCCGCCGAGTTGGTCATTCGGGATCACCAGCACGTCCGGCCCAATGCCCGCCGGGCCGTCGAGGCGCAGTTTTTCCAGTTGCTGGGCGTAGGGCATCTCCTGGAGATTGACCTTCACGTTGTACTGCTTTTCAAAATCGCTAACCGCGGTTTTGATGCCAGCGGATTTTTTAATGTCCTCCCAGACGTTGAGCTGCCCGGCGGCATGCGCCTGCAGGCTGGCGAGTTGCCCCGCCGCCAGGGTGGTAAGGATCAGTGCAGCAAGCGTGTTCTTTTTCATTATCAACCTCATGTGAAGGTATAACAATTTAATGGTTTTTATTTGAATTCCGTCTGCCAGTTAGAAAAATAAATCTTTTCAAACTGCCGTATTACGTGGAAAACATGTTCTGATGCGCTTTTGTTATACGCTACGCTTTGATCGTTGATAAAACTACCATAAGCTGCCAGTTGTGTGATCATCCTTGCAGAAATGAAACGTCCCTGTATGGCGCAAAATCCGCGGAAGTTATAGTCAGGGCATGATTTTACTGCTGTTGAACATCGTCACACTGATTTGTTACACGTAATACAAATCACACTCAACATAGCGATAAGCCAACGGCAAATAACAGCTACTCACTCCGGGGAATGTGGATGTCCAATATACGACTGAGGAATGTCACCAAAAGGTTCGGCAGCACGGTGACGCTGCACCAGGTCAATCTCGATATTGAAGATGGCGAGTTTGCCGTCTTCGTCGGCCCTTCCGGTTGTGGAAAATCGACGCTACTGCGCATGATTGCCGGGCTGGAAGAGGTCAGCGAAGGAGAAGTGCTGATCGGCGATGAGGTGATGAATGATGTGGTGCCCGCCCGCCGTGGCGTGGCAATGGTCTTCCAGTCCTATGCGCTCTATCCGCATATGACCGTGGCGGAGAATATGGGCTACGGGCTGAAGGTGAATAAGGTGCCGAAGGAGGAGATCCGCCGCCAGGTGGAAATGGTGGCCAAAACCCTGCAGCTCTCGCACCTGCTGGACCGTAAACCGAAGCAGCTCTCCGGCGGCCAGCGGCAGCGCGTGGCCATTGGCCGCGCGATCGTGCGTAATCCCCGGGTATTTATGTTCGATGAGCCGCTCTCTAACCTTGATGCGGAGCTGCGCGTCGATATGCGCCTGCATATTGCCCGCCTGCACCAGGAGCTGAAAACCACCATGGTGTATGTCACGCACGATCAGGTGGAGGCGATGACCCTGGCCGATAAAATCGTGGTCATGAACTACGGGAAAGTCGAACAAATGGGTTCGCCGATGGCGCTGTATTACAATCCGGTCAACAAATTCGTCGCCGGCTTTATCGGCTCGCCGAAGATGAACTTTTTGCCGGCCGTCGTCAGCGACTGGCAGCCGGAACGCCTAACGGTCACCCTCGCGCAGGACCATCAGCTGACCCTGAACATCGCCACCCAACCGCTGAAGCCCGGCGCTGCGGTGACGCTGGGGATCCGGCCGGAGCACCTCACCCCGGAAGTCGCCACCGGTACCGTGGTGGAGTTTCAATGTGAAGTGGTGGAGCGTCTGGGCAACAATACCTATCTGTTCGGCCAGTGCTACGGCCACGACAACGTCAAGGTTCTGCTGCCCGGCGACGTCCATTTCCGCCCCTGGCAGAAAATTAAGCTGGCTTTCGATGAGCGCTTCTGCATGGTGTTTGATGAGAACGACCTGCGCATCAGCGCTGATATCCCGGCGCCGGATGCACACTAGCTAACATATTGCTGTCATCTGCGCAGCGTATGCTGTGACTGAATGCCGGAATACACCCTGCCCGGCATTCACACCCTCATTTTTATTCTGCTGCATCGGAATCATCCTTCTCTCCCGGCATCGCAGGCACTTGTGATGCCGGCTTTTTTCCCTGAGCGGCATTCTTTCTCCCGCTGCGCCGGGCTTATCTTTCGCATATACTGATGACACCCGGCGAACGATAAGGACACAGGCATGAGGACCCGGCATCTGATGGCGCTGTTTACAGGAGTGCTGATACTGGCCATCATCCTGCCCATTTCACTCAGCATCTGGCAGGCGGCGCGGCAGGCCAAAATGCAGTTCTATCGTGAACTGGATGACTATTCCAACCGTATCGTCGTTCGGACGCTGCAGGTTGCCGACCAGGCCCGGGAAGCGTTACGAGAGGCTGACGCACACACCGCCGCCTCCTGTAGCCCTGAACATCTGCTTACGCTCCGCCGCATCGCCTATACCCATCGCTACATTCAGGAAGTGCTCTGGCTGCGTGATTCCGTGCCGCAATGCTCCTCCCTGGAAGACCATAGCGTCGCGGTCACCTTCCCCCCGCCGGACCATATTGCCCCCGACGGCTATCGCACCTGGCTGACCTCAATTAACGATCTTGGCCTCGATCATCAGATGACGGCCATGGGCAGCCGGCAGCACATGGTGATGATCGACCCCGTCTCCTTTATTGATGTCGTTCCCGCCAGCGAAGAGAAGATCCATACCATGCTGTTTGGCCTGGACCACCAGAAAATGGTGATCAGCAGTCAGCCGCTGCCGGCGAAAGTCTGGCAACGCATTAAAGATCCGCATGTGGATATGCTTACTCTGGATAACACGGTCTACCGGATCCAGCGCATTCCCGAGCTGGGCTCTGGCATCGTAACCTGGTCTTCAACCTTGCCGCTGCAGCAGCGCATTCGACAGCAGCTGTTCTTCTGGCTCCCTGCCGGCATTTTCACCAGCCTGCTCGCCACCTGGCTGCTGCTGCGTCTGCTAAGGCACCTGCGCTCACCGCGCAACAGCATGCTGGACGCCCTCAATTCCGAAGCGATTCAGGTTCACTATCAGCCGATTATTTCGTTGCAGGACGGGAAAATTGCCGGGGCGGAGGCCCTGGCCCGCTGGCAGCAGCCCGATGGCACTTTTTTATCGCCGGATATCTTTATTCCCCTGGCCGAGCAGACCGGGCTGATTACGCAGCTGACGGAAGATATCGTCAGGAAAATTTTTGCCGATCTCGGCCCCTGGCTGCGGCAGCGGCCGGAAGTGCACATCTCCATCAACCTGTCGGTAGATGATTTACGCTCGCCCACCCTGCCGACGTTGTTGCACAATCAGCTACAGCACTGGGGGATCGCCGCCGAACAGATCATCCTTGAAATCACCGAGCGCGGGTTTGTCGACCCGGAGACGACTATGCCGGTGATCGCTCACTACCGTCAGGCTGGCCATCGGATCTCGATCGATGACTTTGGCACCGGCTACTCCAGCCTGAGCTATCTGCAGAAACTGGACGTCGACACGCTGAAAATCGATAAATCTTTTGTCGATACCCTCGAGTACCGGCCGCTGACGCCGCACATTATTGAAATGGCCAAAGCGCTCAATCTGGCCACCGTCGCCGAAGGGGTGGAAACCGAAAGCCAGCGCGACTGGCTGCGCCAGCATGGCGTTCAGTACGCCCAGGGGTGGCTTTACAGCAAAGCGCTGCCAAAAGAGCAGTTCATTCTGTGGGCAGAGCATAACCTCCATGCGCATTAAGCGGCGGGTGGCTTGAGCGGAACGTCAGGGGGCGCTACTTCAGATAGGATTTAATCACCTGCATCACCGTCTCCAGATCCGCTTCGCGCTGCGTCTCGTCAGGCTCTTTCACCACATGGTCGGTAAGATGCCCCTGAATAACCTGCAGCATCATGCCGTTGACCGCGCCGCGGATCGCCGCCAGCTGCTGTAATATTTCAGCGCACTCATGCTCGCGATTAAGCATTTTCTCTAACGCGGTACTCTGCCCCTGAATTTTCTTCAGCCGGGTCAGTAACATCTTTTTGTGTCGAACTGTATGTGACATTGCACGATCCACCGTTTCATTCTGTCCGGGATTACCGACCTGCGTGGTCAGCAACGCCTGCCAGCATACCATGATCCTTTTTATTAGCCGCTTTATCTACTGGGGGGTAGTATTTTACTACTGGGGGGGAGTAGGATAAACGCACTTTTGGCAAGGATCCCGATATGAACGATTTCACTTCCCTTCTGCAGCAGGGCAATGCCTGGCTGTTTATACCCAGCGCAATACTGCTCGGCGCGCTGCACGGCCTCGAACCCGGGCACTCAAAAACAATGATGGCCGCCTTTATCGTGGCGGTGCGAGGAACCTTAAAACAGGCGGTACTGCTGGGGCTGGCGGCCACGGTTTCGCATACGGCGGTGGTCTGGCTGATCGCCATGGCCGGCCTGTGGTTTGGCCGCGGCTGGAACGCCCAAACCTCTGAACCCTGGTTTCAGCTGATCTCCGGGATAGCGATTGTGCTGATTGCCTGCTGGATGCTCTGGCGCACCTGGCGCGAATCGCAGCCCCACACGCACCACGATCACCACCACGAACATGATCACCACCATGACCATCACCATGCGTCCTCATCCGCCGCGCCGCTGGTGGCGGAGGAGTGGCAGGACGCGCATCAGCGGGCCCATGCTCAGGAGATCAACCGGCGCTTTGATGGCCGCCAGGTGACGACCGGGCAGATTGTGCTGTTTGGCCTGACCGGCGGGCTGATCCCCTGCCCGGCGTCCATTACCGTGCTGCTTATCTGTTTACAGCTGAAGAAATTCTCCCTGGGCGCCACGCTGGTGCTGGGCTTTAGCGTTGGTCTGGCGCTGACGCTGGTGGCTTCCGGGGCCATCGCCGCCCTGAGCCTTAAACATGCCACCCGCCGCTGGCCGTGGCTTAACGACCTCTCGCGCAAGGCGCCCTGGTTCTCAGGCTTACTGATTATTGTGGTGGGGATCTACATGATGCTTCATGGCCTGAGCGGCCTGTAAGCGATGAAAGGCCCTCTCCGTGATGAAGAGGGCGATGGGTTAATTCAGGAGACTATTTCCCGGGGAGGGCTGACCGCGTTGCGGCTGACGGGCTGGCTGAACCACGGCAGGCACAGCTGGATCAGCGGCCCAATCGACAGCGCGTAGATGACGGTTCCGACGCCAAATTTGCCCCCCAGCAGCCAGCCAATCAGCAGTACGGAAAGCTCGATCGCCGTCCGGATACCGCGCAGTGACCAACCAGTGCGAGCATGCAGACCGGTCATCAGGCCATCGCGCGGCCCGGGGCCAAAGCCCGCGCCAATATACATTCCGGTAGCGATAGCGTTCAGCACAATCGCTCCTGCCAGCAGCGCACTGCGCGCCACCATCGACTCCAGCGGCGGCAGGACGGCCAGCGTGGCGTCCGCCGCTAGTCCCAGCACGATGACATTGCTCACCGTGCCGAGCCCCGGCATTTGCCGGATCGGGATCCACAGCAGCAGTACCGCCGCGCCGGTCAGGATAATCACCGTACCGAAACTGATACCCAGCTGTTTAGCCACCCCGAGATGGAAAACATCCCACGGATCGGCGCCGAGATTGGCATGCACGAAGAGCGCCGTGGACACGCCGTAAAGCACCAGACCAATATATAACTGCAGCAGGCGACGAAGCATATTTTTTCCTCAACATCATTGCGAATGCCCTCATCATCAGCAAAAATGGACTGATAATTAATGGCCAGTTTTGGAAAAGTGGATCGCTATGTCAGCCCGACGCTTTGGAACCCAATCGCTGGTACGCCTGCTCGGCAACTGGCAGGAGACCAGCTCACGCACGCCGCTATGGCGCCAGCTGGCGGAAGCGCTCCGCCTGCTGATCCTTGATGGTCGCCTGACGCTGCAAACGCGCCTGCCC
>ERZ791917.1862-NODE-1862-length-10396-cov-2.602166_pt1 | contig 10396 bp, 8 predicted proteins | sample MGYA00510138_ERZ791917 | MGnify/ENA primary metagenome ERZ791917 (study PRJEB30046, sample SAMN00792102) | human gut metagenome | study: EMG produced TPA metagenomics assembly of the A metagenome-wide association study of gut microbiota in type 2...
CCTTTTGGAATGAGTGCTGTTGTTGGAAGTTCGGATTTTGTGCAGCCGGGAGCCCGTAGACCAGCTGTACAATCAGCACGGCGCATGCAATCCGAAACATAGACCTGTTTTTATGCAGCAGGATTCCATAGGTTAGTCCGGTTAAAAATGCAGTTACTGTAAAACCCGGAAAATACATTCCTATTGGAAACAGTATGGCCCCCAGAAAATCTGCAGCCGCTGCTGCTATGCCTCCCTGCACAGGTCCGAAGAGAACCGCGCCAATAACTATGGGTATAAATGCAAAACCAATTTTAACATTCCATGCTGAAAAGGATAGAAATCTTGACAATACAATGGATACAGCAATCAGGATACCCATCCATACCATATGTTTCGTCTTTGTCATTGCATCCTCCCTGCTACTTGATGTGTTTAAGCACAGCGCCGTACACCTTGTCGGACAGCGCCCTGCCCTTGTCTATGAGTTCCTCTGTCCTGGCATTCAAATCCTCTGCCTGGGTCCGGTCCTTCATCAGCTTTGTGTTGATAAAAATGTTCAGGGATGCCCCCTCCAGGGCAGCTCTGGCAAACAATGCGCCTACTCCCACGTCGCTTAAAGCAATCCGGGTCCCCTTTTCTCCCAGCTCCTCTAAAAGGGTCAGTGACTCATACGCCTTTTCCACAATCTGCAGTGGAACCAGACTGGCTTCCAACAGCGCATGTTCCATGACAGCCTCTCTGGCGGCTTTTTCTTCCTCTGTTCCCCTGGGTAATCCATAGGCCCTGGATAGAGGCTCAAACACCCTTGCGTCCTCGTCTGTCAAATGCTTTAACTCATCCATGAGACTCTGTGACTTTTCAATCAGTTCCTTTATATCCGGCTCCACATCCGCATACTTCCTCTTGCCCAGCGTCAAGTTGCCAACCATAATTCCAAGGGCGACCCCCATGGCCCCCACTGTGGCCGATGCCCCTCCGCCGCCCGGAACAGGCTCATTGCTTGACAGTACATCCAGAAACTCCGTTACCTTCTTATCCAGCATCATATCGTCATTCTCCATTTTAGAATAATCCTGAGATAGATCCATTTTCATCCACATCGATTTTTTCAGCCGCAGGCACCTTTGGAAGTCCCGGCATTTTCATAATATCACCTGCCAGGGCCACCAGGAATCCGGCTCCCACAGATGCAGTGATGTCCCTAATGGATATTTTAAAGCCCCGGGGCCTGCCAAGAAGCTTGGCATTATCCGTAAGGGAATACTGTGTCTTAGCCATACAGACAGGCAGATTTCCATATCCCAGGCTCTCCAGATTCTTCATTTCCTTTAATGCCTTTGGAGCAAACTCCACCCCGTCCGCACCGTACACCCTGGCTGCAATTGCCTCTATCTTCTCCTTGATAGGCAGATTGGTGTCATACACAAATTCCATGGTGCTCCTGCCTTCAGACAACCGGATTACTTCCTTTGCCAGGGCTTCCCCGCCTGCTCCGCCTCTGCCCCATACATCGGTCAGGGCCACATTGACTCCCAGCTCCCTGCACTTGTTCTCAACCAGCTCCAACTCGGCCGCTGTGTCGGACGGGAATTTATTAATAGCGACCACTGCCGGCAGATGGTATACGGTAGTGATATTCTCAATATGCTTTAACAGGTTGGGAATTCCCTTATTCAGGGCTTCCAGATTCTCATTATTCAGTTCTGCCTTAGGTACTCCGCCGTTATATTTTAAAGCGCGTATTGTGGCCACCAGAACAACTGCATTTGGACGCAGCCCGGACATGCGGCACTTGATATCCACAAATTTCTCCGCCCCCAGGTCTGCTCCGAATCCTGCCTCAGTCACCATATAATCCGCTAATTTACAGCCCATCTTTGTGGCAATGACGCTGTTGCATCCGTGGGCAATATTGGCAAAGGGGCCGCCGTGCACAAAGGCAGGGGTTCCCTCCAAGGACTGCACCAGGTTCGGCTTCAAGGCGTCCTTTAAAAGGGCTGCCATGGCGCCCTGGGCCTTTAACTGTCCGGCGGTTACCGGCTGGCCGTCCAGGTCATAGGCTACTATAATCCTGGCCAGGCGTTCCTTCAAGTCCATGATGTCGTTTGCAAGGCAGAATACGGCCATTACCTCAGAAGCCACCGTGATATCAAATCCATCCTGACGGATTGTACCGTCCGGCTTTCCCCCTAATCCGTCCACAATATTCCGAAGCTGGCGGTCGTTCATGTCCACCGCCCTTCTGAAGGTAATGCGCTTGGTATCGATGCGCAGGGCGTTTCCCTGGTGGATATGGTTGTCAAGCATAGCCGCCAGCAGGTTGTTGGCAGCTCCGATGGCGTGGAGGTCGCCTGTAAAATGAAGGTTGATATCCTCCATAGGAACAACCTGCGCATATCCTCCGCCGGCAGCCCCGCCCTTAACTCCAAAAACAGGTCCCAGGGAAGGTTCTCTCATGGCAATCATGGCCTTCTTATCCAGACGGTTCAGGGCGTCTGCCAGACCGATGGTCACGGTTGTCTTGCCCTCACCTGCAGGCGTGGGATTGATGGCTGTCACCAGCACCAGCTTTGCATCAGGTCTGTCCTTTAATGCATCGTTGTAATAGCGGTAGTCAATTTTAGCCTTGTATGGTCCGTAATTTTCAATATATTTTTCCGGAATCCCCAGTGCGCCTGCAATCTCGTTGATTGGTCTTGCCTTTGCTTCCTGTGCAATCTCAATATCACTCTTATATCCCATTTTATCTTCCTCCTCTATTTTCTTCTGGGCGCAGCATGAATTGCACCGCCGTCTGCATCCTCAATGGCTTCACCTATTGCCTCACTGAAGGTGGGATGGGGCCGGACCGTGGCAGCCAGCTGACTCATGGTCAGCTTACCCGCAACCCCGTCGCTCAGTCCGGTAATCATGTCTGTTGCCCTGGAGCACATAAGCACCGCCCCCAGAAGCACCTTGCTTTCTTCCTCAAAGACCAGCTTTACAAAACCCCTGTCCGCCATTTCAATCACAGTCTTTCCATTGGACGACATGATGGCCTTGCCTGTGATGGTCCTGATTCCCCGCATCTTGGCCTCATCAGCCGTCATGCCCACCGCTGCAATTTCCGGATTGGTGTAAATGCAGGACGGGATACAGGAAAGATTCATGGGTGCCCTTTCCCCAAACATGGAGCACACCGCGTTGACTGCCTGGGCGGAAGCCACATGGGCCAGCTGTATGCCTCCCAGAACAATATCACCAATGGCATAGATCCCCTTAATGCAGGTTTCAAAAGAGTCATCCACCGGAATCATTCCTCTCTGCATCTGCAAATTTAATGAAGGAGGACAGATTCCCTCTGTATTGGCCCTTCGGCCAATGGAAACCAGGACCCGCTCAGTCTCTACACACTGTTCTTTTTCCTTAGACATAAAATACACCGCCAGCCCCTTCTCCTGCGCTGTCTGTACTGACTGGTCCGTATGCTCTACCCGGTCCACCCGTGCGCCTGTATACACCTTGATTCCTCTTTTTTTAAGAATCATGGTCAGGTTCTGTGAAACCTCCCGGTCCAGGGTGGGCAGGATACGGTCCAGGGCCTCAATGATTGTAACCTCGCATCCCAGAGCATGGTAAATGGTTGCAAACTCCACGCCAATCACGCCTCCGCCTATGATTACCAGTTTTTTACAGTAAACACCTTTCCCCTCCAGCATTTCATCGCTGGTCACCACTCCCGGAAGAGTCAGTCCTGGAATTGGGGGCATGGCAGGCTTGGAACCAGTTGCAATGAGAATCCTGTCTGTCTCGTAAGCCTGGTCCCCCACCTGTATTCTGTTGGAATCCAGTATAATGCCGCATCCCCTGATTAAGTCTATCTTATAGGCCTTAAACAGGCCCTCGATTCCTCCTCGCAGCTGTTCCACCACCTCTGCCTTGCGCTCATGCATCCCGGCAAAGTCATAGGATACCTGCCCTACATGAATGCCCAGCTTCTCACAGGAACGAATCTCCTCCAGCACCTCTGCCGCATGTACCAGGGTTTTTGTGGGGATGCATCCCCGGTTCAGGCAGGTTCCGCCCACATCCCGGCTTTCCACCACAGCCACCCTGTGCCCCATCTGTGCTGCCTTGATGGCCGCAACATAGCCGCCCGGGCCAGCTCCCAGCACAATTAATTCATATCTCTCACCCATTTTACTCTTCTCCTTATATAAAACATGCCTGGGACACCAGACGTAGCGGACTACGGCTGTCAGCGCCCCAGGCGCATTCTTACATGTATGCTAGGTGTTTTACCCTCTGCTTTTCTCTCTACTTCCAGCCGGAATATTTTAGCACCGGATTGCGCGCAGCGCCAACCTCATCCAGCCGGCGTACCGGCGTGGAGTGGGGAGCTTCATGCATGGCTTCCGGATTCTCCACGGAATTTTTATAAATCTCCTTGAAAATATCCACTACGTTGTCCAGAGTCTCCTTAGACTCTGTCTCCGTGGGCTCCACCATCAAAGCCTCATCCACAATCAGCGGGAAGTACATGGTCGGCGGATGGACTCCATGGTCCAGCAGTCCCTTTGCAAAATCAAGAGCAGAAACCCCATTCAATTTCTTGAGCCTGGTCATGCTCATAACAAACTCATGCATACAGATATTGTTGAATGCAATATCAAAGGTGTCCTGCAGCTTCACACGCATGTAATTGGCGTTGAGCACTGCATTTTCGGCTGCTTCCGGTATACCCTCATTGCCCAGGACCAATATGTAGCTCAGGGCGCGCACTACCACCAGGAAGTTACCGTAAAACTCCTTTACGGAACCAATGGTTTGGGCCGGGTTCTCAAATGCATAGCCCTTTTCGGATTTCACCGCATGATACTTGGGAAGGAACGGAGCCAGTATATCCTTGCACCCGACAGCGCCTGAACCAGCCCCGCCGCCTCCGTGAGGCGTGGAGAAGGTCTTATGCAGGTTCAGATGAATCACGTCAAATCCCATATCGCCCGGACGGGCGATTCCCATGACGGCATTCAGGTTTGCCCCGTCATAGTAGTTCAGTCCTCCTGCCTCATGCATGATTTTTGTGATTTCCAGTATATTGCGGTCAAATATACCCACTGTGTTTGGATTGGTAAGCATAAGTCCAGCCGTATCATCTCCCACAACCTCCCTCAGCTTATCAAGGTCCACACAGCCCTCATCATTGGACGGAATGCTGATTACGGTAAATCCCGCCATGGTACAGGAAGCAGGGTTGGTTCCGTGAGCGGTATCCGGTACAATGATTTTGGTGCGTTTCATATCGCCCCTGGCTTTGTGGTATGCCTTAATCAGCAGCAACCCGGTATATTCGCCGTGGGTGCCTGCCGCGGGCTGGAATGTCATCTGGTCCATGCCTGTAATCTCACAGAGCAGTTCCTCTGCCTTTACCAGCACTTCCAGGCATCCCTGGACTGTTTCTTCCGGCTGCAGGGGATGGACGCCTGTAAAGCCAGGAAGGGCTGCCATCTCTTCATTCAGCTTTGGATTATATTTCATGGTACAGGAGCCCAGAGGATAAAATCCGTCATTTACACCATGTGTACGTTTCATCAGTTCTGTATAATGTCTGGAGATATCAATTTCAGCCATCTGCGGAAATCTGGGAGCCTTTTTTCTGGCCTCCCGGGCCGGAATCTCTGCAACAGGTACATCGCAGGCCGGAAGCAGTGAGCATCCATGCCCCACTCTGCTTTTCTCAAAAATCAGTTCCATTATGCACGCACCTCCTTCAAACACTCTGCCAGAGCATCAATCTGCGCCTTGGAATTCATCTCGGTGACACACCAGAGTATGCCTCCCTCTACTGGGTATCCGCCCAATATATCATGGTCGCTCAGTTTCTTAAGCAGCACATCTGCATCGCAGGGAATCTTTGTGACGAATTCATTGAAGAAATCCCCTTGGTTTACCAGCTCAAATCCCGGAATCCTACTGATTTCTGCCGCTGCATAGTGCGCCTTGGAATAGCACAGGGAAGCCACCTGGCTGACGCCGGTCGTTCCCATGGATGCCATGTAAACCGCTGCCGTCATGGCGCAGAGGGCCTGGTTGGAACAGATGTTGGAGGATGCCTTTTCCCTTCGTATATGCTGCTCCCTTGCCTGAAGCGTCAGCACATACGCCCGCCTTCCGTCCACATCCTTTGTCTCGCCCACAATACGTCCGGGGAGCTGACGCATCATGTCATGGGTACAAGCCATAAATCCCAGATAAGGGCCGCCGAATGCCAGGGACATACCCAGGGGCTGGCCTTCACCGGTGACCACATCAGCGCCGCACTCCCTTGGCGATTTAAGGGCGGCGCCCGCAATGGGGTATATGCCCATCACAAATTTGGCGCCTGCGGCATGTACCGCCTCACCAATGGCAGCCGCATCCTCAATCTGTCCGAAATAGCTGGGCTGCTGGATGAACACGCCTGAGGTGGTCTGGTCCATGGCCTCCATCAGGGCTTTAAGGTCGGTCTTTCCGTCCTTGGCCGGAACCACCACAGCCTCTGTGTTGTTTCCTTCGCAGTATGTCTGTATGGTCTGTATGGTCATGGGATTGGCTGCCCCGGATATCACCGTTTTCTTTTTCTTGCGGTTATGGCACATGGCCATGGCCTCTGCGGCTGCGGACGCGCCGTCATAAACAGAGGCATTGGATACATCCATATCGGTGAGTTCACAAATCATGGTCTGGTATTCAAAGATGGACTGAAGGATTCCCTGGCTGATTTCCGCCTGATAAGGGGTATATGCCGTCAGGAATTCTTCTTTGCCTGTAATGCTCTTTACAATGGATGGTATATAATGGTTATAGGCGCCTGCCCCGCGGAAAATGGAGCTGTATACCTTATTCTTAGCTGCCATGGCCCTGACGATTCCGCTGACCTCCAGCTCCGACTTCCCCTCCGGTATGGCAAGCCTGTCAACCTTCATGCCGGATGGTACTACTGTGTACAGCTCGTCAAAAGAGCTGACTCCCACGGCCTTCAGCATCTCCTGCTGTTCCTCAGAGGTAGATGGAACATATTTTCCCATGCCTTAGCCCTCCTCTTCACATATCTTCTCATATGCTGCGCTGTCCACTAATTCTTCTCTTTCAGATACTTCCTTTACCTCTATAAGCCATGCCTCATATGGGGCCTCATTAATCATCTCCGGGCTGTCCAGGATATCCTCGTTCACTGCGGATATAACGCCTGTAACAGGACTGTACACGTCGGAACCCGCCTTTACACTCTCCACGTCCGCAAACGCCTCTTTCACAGTAACCGTATCCCCCACCTCAGGTAAGTTTACAAAAACCAAATCTCCCAGCTCATGCTGTGCAAAGTCCGTAAGCCCCACTCTTACCGTGGTCTCATCCACTTCCTCCACCCACTCATGTGACCTGCTGTACTTTAAATTCTCTAAAACGTTCATGTCTGTTCCTCCTCCTGATTTTTGTTATGAAAATTAATATTATATATATTATTTTGCTTTTTTGTAGAATGGCAAGGCCACCACCTCGGCCTCAATGCGGCGCCCGCGGACCTCCACTTCCACCTTTGTCCCTATTTCCGTACAATCCAAATCCAGAATGGCCATTGCTATGGCATAACCCAGGAATGGACAATGGGTCCCCGATGTTGTCCATCCCACTTCCCTGTCACCTGCGTATACCTTCTCATTCTCCCTGGCAATGCCCCTTCCAATCATCCTAAGACCTACGCGCTTGCGTGTGAGGACGGACTTCTCTTCCAGTGCTTTCTTTCCGATGAAATCATCCTTCTGCATCTTCACTGCAAACTTAAGTCCTGTCTCCAATGGGTGAATGGCGGCATCCATCTCATGACCATATAATGGCATGGCTGCCTCCAGACGAAGAGTATCTCTGGCTCCCAGTCCGCATGGAATCAGGCCCTCTGCTTCCCCTGCTTCCAGAAGCATGTTCCATAATTTAGGTGCATCCTCATTGTTCACGTACAGCTCGTAGCCGCTTTCACCTGTATAGCCAGTCTGGGATACGATGCACTTGATGCCGCCTACAATGCCTTCCGGAACAAAGCTGTAGTATTTTTCAGGAATATCTTCATCTTTTGTAAGTTTTCTCAGGATGGCATCTGCATTAGGGCCCTGGATTGCCAGCTGGGATAATTCGTCCGAGATATCTGTAAATACCACGTCCCCATTCAAATGGTCCTTCATCCAATTGACATCTTTTTCACGATTTGCCGCATTCACAACCACCAGATATTTCTCCTGGTTATAACGGTATACAATCAGGTCGTCCACCACTCCGCCGTCCTCGTAGCACATTACGCTGTAGCGGACCTGACCATCATACATGTTTGTGAAATCATTGGTCAGTATGTAGTTGATATTCTTTAGTGCATCCGGCCCCTCAAACAATACCTCTCCCATATGTGACACATCAAATAATCCCGCCTGTGTCCTGACTGCCATATGCTCCTTAATGACCCCAGTCTTATACTGAACAGGCAGTGAATAACCGGCAAAGGGAACCATTTCCCCTCCCCAAGCCACATGACAATCGTAAAGCGCTGTTTTCCGTTCCATTCAGATGTCTCCTTTCATTTATCACTATTGATATCTTAACTATAGCACGGTTTGTTATTTATTTCACATTTATAAATTATATGCGACCTATATGTTTTATGTATAGATATTCTCTATTTTTTGTGCCATTTACACAATGACAACAAAAAAGAAACAGCACAATCACCATACTGTTTCTTTTTTTTCTATCCATTTCACTCTTTTTTTATATATTTTCCCTTATAGCTTAGCAGGTGTCATAATTTCATCCCTGGTACCTTTCAGCATCTCAATAAACGCCTTCTCGCTTCGGTTCTTTCTGTGTTCCATCTGGTACACCAAAAGGTCCTTCATCTTCCTGGGCCTGCCTGCGCTGCTTCTCTGGACCAGGCCATACCGCTCCAATGTCTGCTTTGGCATGGGGGATACCCACATATATGTATGGGGCACCATGGCCAGAAGGTCGAACTGGCTTCCCCGCTCGCACACGTAAATCCGGTCGGCCTGGCTCCCCCGGCCACTGTCCGGCGGCAGCTCCAGATATTCACCGCTGGGGAGCTGGGTATCCCCGTGGACTATTTCAATATAACCATCCAGGTCCTTCTCCGCAATGACCGGATACAATGCCAGGGGACTGTCCGCTGACAGGAGAATCTGGTAATCGAACTCCATAACCGTTTCGTGCTGAAGCCCTTTTAACTGCAGGAACATAAGGAAATAATCCTCGTATGTCATCTCATACCGTATAATCCCCAACCCATATTTGGACGACAATATATTATTAATGGCCGTAGTGGAATTACACTCCACAAAGGATATGGACAGCTGGCTCTCATGGGGGATTGAATTTACATATTTTGTAAATGCATATGTAATATAACTGGCTCTTGGTACCGATATCCTCAGCTTTTCCTGCTTTACCGCCGTATCCTCAAACTCGCCCTTCAAGGAGGCCACATCTTTCATGATATTCTTAGCTTTTTGAATGAATGCCTGCCCCTCGCTGGTGGTAACCACTCCTTTTGAGGTCCGTTCAAAGATGACAATCCCGAATTCTTTTTCCAAGGTTCTGATTACCTTACTCAAATTGGGCTGGGCCACAAACAACTCCTTGGCCGCCTTTGAGATGGAACCATGCCGTTCCACTGCAATCACAAATTCTAAGTCTGTCAGATTCATAACTCCCTCCAATGCTTTTTACAAGCATAACACATTCCGCACCTTTTTTCCACCTGCAGCCACCTAATCCGGTTTAAATGTGACAGAATCCTTCTAGCCCTGAATGTCTCCCATTGCCATATTGCGATGCAGCAGCTTATGTTCCCTTCCCTTCAGGAGATTCTCATACAAAGAAAGCACAAGGGGATTCTCATTGGATTTCTTTATCTGTGTATTGATATCAGTGTCATACAGCCCCTTTGCCCTCGCCGCCTTGGTCCTTGGACCGGCCGGAACCGGCTGACCGCCGCCCATGATGCATCCCCTTCTGCAAGCCATGACCTCCACAAAATCATACTCCGCTTCTTTGTTCCCGATACGCTTCATCAGCATGTCTGCATTTGCAAGACCACTTACAATGGCTGCCCGTATTTTCCTTCCGTTGTAATCATAAGTAATCTCTTTCAATCCCTCTTCCCCTCTTACACCACTGTACCGAATCTGGTCCATCTCTGTCCTGTCATGCCCTTCACATAACCGGCGCAAAACGGCTTCCATTACTCCGCCTGTGTTTCCGAAAATGACACCTGCCCCGGATCCAATCCCGAAGGGCATGTCCGAAGATTCAATGTCTATGTTTTCAAATCTGATGCCCGACTTTCTAATCATCGTAACCAGTTCTGTAGTGGTCAGTACATAGTCCACGTCTG
>ERZ791917.1865-NODE-1865-length-10373-cov-5.702268_pt1 | contig 10373 bp, 11 predicted proteins | sample MGYA00510138_ERZ791917 | MGnify/ENA primary metagenome ERZ791917 (study PRJEB30046, sample SAMN00792102) | human gut metagenome | study: EMG produced TPA metagenomics assembly of the A metagenome-wide association study of gut microbiota in type 2...
AAGATAGAGGGGAATTTTCTTTTTTGGTGGAAAAAATTGCAGAAAAAAGGCTGAAAGGAGGGCCAATGGGCAAAAAAGATAGAAAAAGCGGAAAGAAACTAGTCAGCCGGAAGAAGCACCATTTTCACCGGAAGCTGCGCCTGCTGATTTTTAACCTGATCCTGCTGGCGGGCCTGGCAGCCTGGGGCTATTACTGGGCTTATCCGGCTTACAAGCAGTGTCAGATGAGGCAGGCCATGCTGGCGGCCCGGCCCAAGCTGACCAAAGCAAAAGACGGAACCAGCACCAGCCCGGCCTGGCACAATCTGGCGGCCTACCGGAAGGCAATCCGGGACAACTACAGCTTCGTCTACCAGGCCGCCTACCAGACCCCGAAGAGGACGACGGTGGGCCAGGACGTGGTCATCCCGGGCCTCATTTCGACGCGGAGCTATGACTACCAGGCGAAAAAGATTACTTCAGCCAGCGCCATGACCCCCCAGGGGATCGCCGTGGTCTACAATTATCTTTTGATCACGGCCTATGACGGCCAGCACCGGCATGCATCGGTCATTTATGTTTTAGACAAAAAGACGGGGAAATTTTTAAAAACGGTCCGCTTGCCAGGCCGCCAGCACCTGGGCGGGATTGCTTACGACCCTAAGGGGATGCAGATCTGGCTGACCGGGTCAAAGGACGGGCAGTCAGCCTTGATGTCCTTCTCCTTGGCTAAATTGATCGAATACGTGGCCAGCGCCAAGACCAGCGACCAGCTAGTCTATGATCATGAGATTCCGATCAACTCGATCGCCAAGGCCTCAGCTCTGACTTATTACGATGACCAGCTCTTTGTCGGCTACTTCAATGAAAATGGCCATGGCAAGGTTGCCAGCTACAAGCTGGTCCGGTCCGGCCAGTACAAAAACACCATCACCACCAGTGAGATTTCCAGTATCAATGAGTCCGTTTCCTGGTCTGACCCGGACGGGACGACCAGTATGAACAAGCAGATCCAGGGCCTGGCCATCTACGGGGACAAAATCTTCCTCAGCCAGTCATATGGCAGCAAGGATTCCAAGCTCTACATCTTCCCGATCACGGCCGTGAACAACCTCGACGAGTCAAATGCCGAGCAGGTGGTCAGGATGCCGCCTTACTTAGAGCAGATCACAGTCTATAAAGGCCAGCTGCTCTGCCTCTTTGAATCGGGCTCCAGCCAGTATACCCGCCAGGATATCACGGTCATGGACCGGACCCTGTCGGTCAATATAAACGCCCTGCTGAACAATAACTGATAAATAGCGAACATCAAATAAAGGAGACAATAAAAAATGGATAGCCAACTTGCTAAGAAAATCATCATCGATGTGCAGATTTCCGGCTGGTCCTGCCTGATCCCGGCCAGCGGCCTGCTCTACCTCTACCAGGTCACCCATTACGCCAGTTTCTTGTGGGGCCTGGCCCTGGTCGTTTTGTACGCGGCCTACGTGCTGGCGACCGCCAAGCTGGACAGATGGCAGTCCCCAAGCTACGTTTTGCGGATGAGCTTGATCGCCATGTTCTTTGTCGGCTTTCTGCCTTCAATCCCGCTTTTATTCTGCTACAGCCAGGAGCGCAAGGCCGGATTGAAGTAGCTTTTTGCAAAAATATAAGGTAAAAGACTAGCTTTTTGTGTTTTTTAATGCTTTAAGAAATGGTAAAATGTCAGAAGACTGTGAACGAAATATGAATTATGTGTTACAGTTGACTGTAATAAAAAAGTAAGTTGTGTTGTTTCATTCTGTTGGGATAGCAGACTATGGTGAAAAGAAGAGGAGATGAGCTTAATGGAAAACAAGACACCAGTCAACCGGGGGAAGGTCATCCGGTCTTTTATCCTGCGAACCCTACTTTACAGCCTCATTTTATTAGGCTTGGTTTATTTGTATGAATATTGTGGCTTGGGTTCAACCGGCTTTATTTACAACGAATTTTAGGAGAGTTGAGTGGAAATGAGAAATATTGTCAAGACAATCGATGAGATCGCGCAAAGAGAACCAGACCGGGTTGTTTACGACTACCTGGGGCAAAAGAGCACCTACGCTGACTTGATCAAGCGGGCTAACAGCTGGGCAGCCTTGTTAAAGGAAAAGGCGCCGGCCAAGGTACCAGTTATGATTTGGGGCGGGCAGACTTTTGATATGCTGGCTTGTTTCTTGGGTTGTGTAAAGAGCGGGCACTGCTACGTGCCAATCGCCGATTATTCTAACGCTGAAAGAATCGACCTGGTCAGAGAGGTTTCTGCTTCCCCGGTCTTGATTGCCATCAGCGACTTGCCGGAAGTCGACCTGGTCGACTTGACCCTGCTTACGCCGGACGATGTTCCGGAAGAGGGGGCAGCAGACGAAGCAGATTACGTCAAGGGCGATGAAAACTTCTACATCATTTGTACTTCCGGGACGACCGGGAAGCCAAAGGGGGTCCAGATCAGCCACGACAACCTGGTCAGCTTCGTTGACTGGGAACTGAAGGACTTTGACCTGCCAGACCACCCGCGCTTCTTGGCCCAGGCCCCTTACTCATTTGACCTGTCAGTCATGAGCATCTACCCGGCCCTGTTGAGCGGCGGGGAACTGGTTGTTTTGCCTCATGAAGTGACGGAAAACTTTGCCCAGCTCTTCAAGGCTCTGCCGGAAACCGATGTAAACGTCTGGGTGTCAACTCCGTCCTTTGCCCAAATGTGCTTCCTGGACCGGACTTTTGATTCCGCCCACCACGCCGGCCTCAGCCACTTCCTCTTCTGCGGGGAAGAACTGCCCCGCAAGGAAGTGGAAATGCTCAAGAAGCGCTTCCCGGACAGCAGGATTTTCAATACCTACGGTCCAACTGAAGCTACCGTGGCGGTTACCCAAGTGGAGATCACCCCGGAAATTCTGGAAAAATATGACCGCTTGCCAATCGGCTATGTCAAGGAGGACACGGAAATCACCATTGACCTCAGCCAGGGCGACGACGGCAAGAGCGGGGAAATGATCATCGCCGGCCCGTCAGTTTCCAAGGCCTACATCAACAACCCGGAAAAGACTGAAGAAGCCTTTTACCAGGAAGACGGCGTCCAGCACTACCGGACTGGGGACGTGGGCTACTTTGACGGGGACCTGCTCTTCTACAAGGGCCGGATCGGTTTCCAGATCAAGTTCAACGGCTACCGGATCGAACTGGAAGAAATCAACTTCTACATGAACCAGAATCCGCTGGTCCGCCACGCGGTTGCTGCCCCGATCTACAAGCCTGACCACACGATCAAGCAATTGGTGGCCGTGGTTGAGTTAAACGACGGGGTCAGCCGCAAGTTCACTGAAGGGGCCATTACCAAGCAGATCAGAGACGGCCTGACCAAGGACGTGATGCCGTACATGATCCCGCAGCGCTACCTTTACCAAGACGCCCTGCCGATCTCCCAGAACGGGAAGGTCGACATCAAGGCGGTCATCAAGGAGGTTAACCAGGCGTGATAAATCTGCAACCATATGAAAACCCGCAGTACTTTGTCTACCTGTTGATCGCGCTTTTGCCTTTGATCATCGGCCTTTACTTCGGCAAGCGCTACAAGTGGTACGAAGCCCTGGTCTCCCTGGCTTTCATCTTCCTCATCTTCGACGCGGACAAGTGGCAGCAGGGGGTAACCTTGATCTGCTATATCGTCTACCAGTTCCTGGTGACTTTTGCCTACCAGCACTACCGGAAGAAGACGGGGAAGGCCAATAAGACCTGGGTCTTCTGCCTGGCCGTGATCCTGGCTATCCTGCCTTTGGCCGGGGTGAAAATCTGGCCGATCGTGCCCCACAAGCAAGGGATTGACTTCGGCTTCCTGGGGATTTCCTACCTGACCTTCAAGACGGTCCAGGTGGTCATGGAGCTGCGCGACGGGACGATCAAGCAGGTGGATCCGGTTATGTATGCCCGCTTCCTCTTGTTCTTCCCGACCATATCCAGCGGCCCGATCGACCGCTACCGCCGCTTCGTCAAGGACTATGACAAGGCGCCGAGCCGGGAAGACTACATCAAGGATCTCTCTTACGCGGTCAGATACCTCTTCCAGGGCTTCTTGTACAAGTTCCTCCTGGGCTGGTTTTTCGGGACCTACTGCCTGCCATACCTTGAGCAGCAGGCCATCCTGGCCGGGCGGTTGTATCCTTTGCACCTGTCCTGGTGGCTTTTAGGGGTCATGTACTGCTACTCAATGTACCTGTTCTTTGACTTCGCGGGCTACTCCCTCTTCGCTGTATCGATTTCCTACTTTATGGGCATTCACACGCCGATGAACTTCAACAAGCCTTTTGCGGCCCACAACATCAAGGAATTCTGGAACCGCTGGCACATGACTCTGTCCTTCTGGTTCAGAGACTTTATCTTCATGCGCTTCACCTTCTTCGCGATGAAGAAGCGCTTGATCAAGAACCGGAACCGGCTTTCCCAAGTGGCTTACCTGGTCAACTTTATGGTGATGGCGGTCTGGCACGGTTTGACCTGGTACTACATTGCCTACGGTCTCTACCATGCCCTGGCCATCATCATCAACGACATCTGGCTCCGCTTCAAGAAGAAGCATAAGCTGGTCAAGCACAACAAGTTCACTGAAGCGGTGGCAATTTTCGTGACCTTCAACGTGGTCTGCCTCAGCTTCCTGATCTTCTCAGGCTTCCTGAACAACCTGTGGTTCGACGTGCCACTGGGCAAGTAATTTTTTTAAAATCAACAGAAAACAACAAAATATAAAACAGAAACAGATCTAAAGAAATAGATTTAACAAGAAAGAGGAAAATCATGGATATTCAAAAGCAAATCGTTGACATTTTAGCTGAATCAACTGGTGAAGACTTCTCAGACAACATGGACCAAGAACTCTACGAAAGCGGGATCATGGACTCCATGTCCACTGTGCAGATGCTCTTGACCCTGCAGGAAACTTTCGACATCACCGTTCCGGTTTCTGAATTCAACCGCGACGACTGGAACACCCCGAACAAGCTGGTTGAACAGGTGAAGAAACTGCAAGATGAAGAATAAGACAAAGCTTTGGCTGATCTTTGGGCCAGTCATCTGCGCGGCGCTCTTGCTGATGGGGATCTTTTCCCTACCTTGGGAGCGAACCTTCTCAAAGGGCAGCCTTTTCCAGGCTGCTGCTTCGCAGACTACGACGGTCTTCAAGGGCAAGGCCATGCGGCAGAAGGCCTATAAGCAGGGCTATGTGCCTTTCTACGGGTCAAGTGAATTGTCGCGTTTTGACAACATGCACCCGACTGTCCTGGCTACCAAGTACCAGCGCTCCTACATGCCTTTCTTGCTTGGGGGAGCGGGCAGCCAGTCCCTGGCTCAGTACCTGGGGATGCAGGAGGCGCCGAGCAAGAAGGCCGTGGTGATTATTTCACCGCAATGGTTTACCGCCCAGGGGCAGAACCCAGACGCCTTCGGCCTTTACTACTCGCCTCTGCATGCCAGCGACTTTATTTTGAACGCTAAAGACACGGAAGTTGATCGCTACGCGGCCCGCCGCCTTTTGCAAATGCCAAGTGTGAAGAGTGAGCACGTGATCCACCATGCCCTGCTGGAAATCGCGGCCGGGGTGGGGATCTCCAAGAAGGAGCGCTACTACCTCCGTTGGCGGCGGCAGACCTACTCCACGGAAGACAAGTTCTTTACTTCCCTGCAGCTGCGCGACCGCCTGCCAAAGATTGAGCAGCAGGGGGCCATGCTGCCGGATACCTACTCTTATGAGGGCTTGAAGAAGGCCTCAGAGAAGGAAGCCAAGAAGAATACCAAGGGCAACCGCTTTGGCATCCGGACTGGTTTTTACAAAAAGCGCTTGAATGCCAAGCTGCTCAAGAAACTGAAGGGGAGTCAGAAGAAGTTCAACTATGTTGAATCTCCGGAATACTCGGACTTCGAGCTGCTCTTGAACCAGTTCGCCAAGGACAAGACCCAGGTCCTCTTCATTATTCCGCCAGTTAACGCCAAGTGGCAGAAGTACACTGGCTTGTCACAGAAGATGTATGACACGGCCACGACTAAGATCAAGCACCAGCTGATCACCCAGGGCTTTGACAACATCTATGACCTGTCCAAGGACGGCAAGAAGAAGTACTTCATGGAAGACACCATCCACCTGGGCTGGAACGGCTGGCTGGCCGTTGACCAGGCAGTCAAGCCTTTTATGGAGCAGAAGTACACGGAGCCGGAATACGCGATCAACGACTACTACCTGACCCAGGCCTGGCGGGAAAAGAAAAAGTTGCCGACGGTGGCTTTAACGAATAAAGATGTCCTGGCAAAATTAAAAAAATAAGCTTTCGGGGCGAAAAGATTGTCCGAAAGCCAGTTTGAGTATATAATCTATTTTGTGTCAAATGCTTAGGCTGTTTTCTCCGGTAGCGAAAACAGCCCTTAATATGTGGTTTGCTTTGGCACGCACTGTGTGAGCCTGATTCCAATGTTGGTGGAATTGGGCTTTTTTTGTTTGCTATTCAAGCCAGTCGTAGCGGCTGAAGAACTGTTCCAGCTGGTAGTCGCCGCCGTTTTCGCTATCCTTGAGCAGCTGGGCGATTCGCTTTTTACCCAGTTTTTTGACCAGCAGCTGTTTGACGGCCTGGTTGATGATGGCGTCCCTGTCTGTCCCGCTTTGGTCTTGGTAGGCTTGAAGCAGGGTGGCCAGGTCGTCGTCCAGGTTGAATTTGACTTTAGTCATGTGGTCCACCTCCTCTTTTAGGGAAATTATAACATTCTTAAGCATTTTTCTGCCCTAAGGAGAAAGAAAATTGACCTGGATCAATTTTTGCTAGAAAAAATATGCTATAATTAAACTATCAAAAAATAAGTGAGTTCGATGGGGAGGTAACAAATATGGTTAAAATGACTTTTAGTCCGGAAGCTGGAGAATTTTTGCAAAAGAAGCAGGGAAACAAGGCAGTCTTGCTCCTGGCATTGAATGACGGGTCCAACAAGTACTCACTGCAAGGCGGGACTTGCACGATCGGGGCTAACTTCCAATTCGTCGCTTTGGACCAGGCTGACCCGAACTACCAAATCAAGATCGACAACTCTTTGGGCTTGGACTTGTACACGGGCCAGGCGGAAATGGGCTTCTTAGATGACAGCTTGAGTGTCGGCGAACAGTACGGGATGCTGTCCTTGAGCGACGGCAGCGGCTTGATCGACAGCGCGGTCGGCGTCAACGTTTACGAGCCAAGCAAACTTACCGCTGAACAGATTCAAAACGGTGCCAGCTGCTAAAGAACGTTAAAAAACATGACTTCGGAATTTGCCGGGGGCATGTTTTTTTGTTTTGCTTGACAGAAGCTGGGAGGGGGATTATTATGACAACATGTCATATGACAAGTTGTCATAATTTTGTATAAGGAGCGGATAGATGACTGTTCTTGAATTGAAAGACGTCAAAAAGTACTACAAGATGCCGGGCGGTGGCCAGTATGAGGCCCTGCGCGGGGTAAACGCGAAATTTGACGCCGGGGAAATGGTCGCCATCGTCGGGGAATCAGGGTCAGGCAAGTCGACCTTGATGAACACGATCGGGGGCCTGGACTCTGACTTTGAAGGGGCCATTTTATACGAAGGGAAGAACCTGCGCGATTTTTCCAAAAAGGAAATGGTCAACTACCATAAGAAATCAATCGGCTTTATTTTTCAAAACTTCAACTTGATCTCCCACCTGGACTTGATCGACAACGTGTCAATCGCCATGACCCTGTCCAACGCGGATGAAAAAACGCGGCGCGGACGGGCGGAAGAACTCTTGACCCAGGTGGGTCTGAAGGACCACATGCACAAGAAGCCCGACCAGCTGTCCGGCGGGCAGAAGCAGCGGGTGGCTATTGCCCGGGCTTTGGCCAATGACCCGGACGTGATCATCGCTGACGAACCAACCGGGGCCCTGGACGCGGACACGACTGACGTGATCTTGAACATGATCAGAGACATCGCAGTTTCGGGCAAGCTGGTTTTGATGGTTACCCACTCAGACAAGGTGGCCAGTCACTGCAGCCGGGTTCTGCGGATCGACCAGGGGCAGATCGTCAGCGACCAGGAGCAAAAGCCGCTTGATCACCACCTGGAGCAGAGAACTGAAGTTAAGATCCAGCAGATGAGCCTCTTTAAGGCGATCTCTCTGGCTTTTAAGAACATGAAGGCCAAGTTCGGCCGCAACGCCTTGGTTTCAACTGGGATGGGGATCGGGATCATGTCCGTGATTCTCATGCTCAGCCTGGGCAAGGGGGTTACCTCTTATGTCAGCGGGCAGATGAACACCTACTCCAACCCCCTGGTCGCGGAAATCCAGAAGACTTCCAGCCAGAAGATGCGGCAAAAGGGGATGCAGGCCCAGCAAACCGGGGACAAGGCAGCCCTAGCAAAGCAGCAGCAAAATAATATGGCCTCTTTGTCCGGGACCAGCAGCGCTTCAGCTTTTAGCAAGAAGGACTTAAAGAAGCTGGAGAAGATCTCCCATGTCAAAAAGCTGCAGAAGGGCTACAGCGCGATCTCCCTGGGGACTAACCAGCTGAAATATGGCAAGAAGACGGCCAGCATGATCTACCTTAAGACGGTCAACGACGGGATCGCCAAGTCAGAGATCAAGAAGGGCCGCCTGCCTAAGGCGAACAAGAACGAAGTCATGATCGACAGCGGCAGCGCCGACAACTTGAGCAAGAAGATCTTAGGCAAGAAGGTCAAGGCAAGTTTGCAAATCGGAACCAAGACCATCACCAAGACGGTCAAGGTAGTCGGGATCTATGAAGCTTCCGGTTCCGGCCAGGTTAGCACCCTTCTTTTGCCTTACAACGACCTGGCAAAAATCTTCAAAGACAACGGCTTGACCTTGAGGACAAACGTGGTCTACTTGACGGCAACTGACAAGCAGTACACTTCTTCTATCAAGCAGGCAGCCAAGGACAAGGGCTTTGCCGGCTCAATGCAGGAGCAGATGGCGGAAATGTTTGACAGCATCCTGAGCGTTTTGACTTATGTTTTGACGGCTATCGCGGCAGTTTCCCTTTTGGTTTCAGCCATCATGATCCTGGTTGTCTTGAACATCTCTGTAGTCGAACGGACCCAGGAAATCGGGGTCATGAAGGCCCTGGGTGCCCGGCGCAAAGACATCCGGCGGATCTTCTCCAGCGAAGCCTTTTTGCTGGGCCTGGCTTCCGGGACTGTCGGCATTTCTTTGACCTGGCTTTTGGCTCAAGGGATCAATAGCTTCACCCAGTTAGCCTTTAAGGCGGCCGTGGTCAGCTTAACCCCGCAATATGCCTTGACTGGTTTGATCATCAGTATTGTCATCAGCATGATCGCCGGGATCCTGCCAGCCAACCACGCTTCCAAGCTGGATCCAGTTGAAGCTTTGCGGAAGGAGTAAACAATGCCCAGCCAGACTTTTTTCAACCTGCCTAAGGAAAAGCAGGACCGGATTATGGTAGCGGCCCGGGAAGAATTTTTCACCCACAGCTTCGATGAAGCTTCCATCAACCGCTTGATCAAGGCGGCGGGAATCCCCCGGGGGAGCTTTTACCAGTATTTTGCGGATAAGGAAGACGTCTACTTTTACCTGGGTGACCAGATCAGCCAGAGAATGATGGAAGGCGCCCGGAAAGAATTAGCTGCTTGCGGCTATGATCCTTTTGCCCTGGCCAGGAAGGTCCTGCCCCGGTGGCTGGATGAAATCTTCTATGGGGAAAACGCGGCCTTCTTCTACCGGAAGATCGATATGCTGCACTCCCAGCAAGTGCCCCGGCCCAAGCGGGCAGAAGACCCGCTGGCCTGCCTGTCTGACCAGGAGATCAAGTCTTTGACAGCTAAGGTTGCTTTGCGGGACCGGACTGACTTGAAATTTCTCCTGCACAGCCTGCTCTTGGCCTTCTTCAGCTGTTTAAGTGAAGGGGCGGCAGACTATGAAGCCGGCCGGCCCGTCGACACGGCCAAGCTGGCCCAAGTCCTGGACCGTCGCTTGAGCTACCTGGAAAATGGCTTTAAGAAGAAAGCAGATTAAAATAAGAGTAAGAACTAAGAACCGTGGATTTAGTCCGCGGTTTTTCTTTTTACCAGGAAATAACATTTTTTTGAAAAAGTTTTCCGGTAAAAATGACCTAAAAGCGAACTAAACAGCAGCTTTTTCCGGTTTAAGCCAGATAAAATTAAACAAAAGGCAAAAGAATGAAAAAGTAAAAATGACAACGAAGCCGCGTGTTCACATAATAAACCGAATAAAACGGCCGATTTGACGAAAGAATAAAAAGAAGGTAAAGTATTATTTGTCTTAAAACGAGCCAAGTGCTTGAAACAAGACAAAAATAAATATCAAAAACTTGTTGACAAGAAGTCAACAAGTGAGTAAGATATAAAACGTT
>ERZ791917.1875-NODE-1875-length-10331-cov-2.467692_pt1 | contig 10331 bp, 9 predicted proteins | sample MGYA00510138_ERZ791917 | MGnify/ENA primary metagenome ERZ791917 (study PRJEB30046, sample SAMN00792102) | human gut metagenome | study: EMG produced TPA metagenomics assembly of the A metagenome-wide association study of gut microbiota in type 2...
GGTACCAAAGGAAAACCTTCTGGGCAAAGAGGGAAAAGGCTTTGGCATTGCCATGGGCACCCTGGATGGCGGACGTATCGGCATTGCGGCCCAGGCACTTGGGATTGCCCAGGGCGCCCTGGATGAGACCGTGGCCTATGTGAAGGAACGCAAACAATTCGGACGTTCTATTTCCGCGTTCCAGAACACCAGGTTTCAGCTGGCCGGCTTAAAGACCAGGATTGAGGCGGGCCTCCTGGTATATAGGGCGGCGTATGCCAAGGATCACCAGGACCTCTATTCCCAGGAGGCGGCCATGGCTAAGCTGTTTGCAGCCGAAACTGCCATGGAGGTGACCACTAAATGTGTACAGCTTCACGGAGGGTATGGATATACCAGGGATTATCCCATAGAGAGGATGATGAGGGATGCCAAGATTACTGAAATATATGAGGGCACAAGTGAAGTCCAGAAAATGGTAATTGCCGGCGGCATGTTGTGATAGAGGAGGAAAATAGGTTGAATATTATTGTTTGTATCAAGCAGGTACCGGATACGAATGAAGTGAAGCTGAATCCGGAAACCGGAACATTAATACGTGATGGTGTTCCGAGTATTATTAATCCGGATGATAAGGCAGGGCTGGAGGCCGCATTGCGGCTTAAAGACCTGCATGGAGCAAATGTAACGGTATTGTCCATGGGTCCGCCCCAGGCCGCGCTGGCCCTTAGGGAAGCACTTGCCATGGGAGCTGACAGAGGGATTCTTGTGACTGACCGCGCCTTTGGAGGGGCGGATACTTGGGCCACCAGCTCCACCCTGGCCGCTGTTATCCGCAGATTTGATTATGACCTAATCATAACAGGCCGCCAGGCCATAGACGGGGATACCGCCCAGGTCGGGCCTCAGATTGCAGAACATCTGGGTTTGGCTAATATAAGCTATGCCCAAGAGATGACCCTGGAAGGGGGGGATATTACCGTCAGAAGGCAATATGAGGATCGCTGCCACATAATCCGCGCAAAGCTGCCTTGTCTCATCACGGCTCTGGCAGAATTAAACCAACCCAGGTACATGACACCCGGGGGAATCTTTGAAGCGTTTCGGGAACGGCAGATAGAGGAAATCCATCGTTCCGACCTGGAAATCAGTGATGATAATATTGGACTTAAGGGGTCTCCTACCCGGGTGTTCCAGTCCTTCACAAAAGCGGTCAAAGGAAAAGGAACCGTGGTTTCACTGGATGCGCAGGAATCAGCTGAGTGGCTGGCGTCAAGGCTTCAGGAAAAGTTTATCATATAAAGGAGGGACTCATATGAACATACAGGAGTACAAGGGGATTTTTGTCTTTGCTGAGCAGGTGGATGGAGTGGTCTCCAATGTAACCTATGAGCTGCTTGGAAAGGGCAGGGAGCTGGCCGAGACACTGGGGACAGAGGTTACGGCAGTGCTCATGGGCTGCAAGGTAGAGGGACTGGCCCGCCGTCTGGCTGAATACGGTGCAGACCGGATCATCCTGGCGGACGCCCCGGAGCTGGAGACATACATGACCGAAACATACGCTCATGCCCTTACGGCTGTTTTGACCACCTATAAGCCGGATATCATGCTGTACGGAGCTACCGCCATCGGCAGGGACCTGGCTCCCAGGGTTTCGGCGCGAATCCATACAGGACTGACGGCGGACTGCACGGGACTTGAAATCCAGGATGGGACAAACAATCTGATGATGACCCGCCCGGCTTTTGGCGGTAATATCATGGCAACTATTTTGTGTCCGGAACACCGGCCCCAGATGGCAACCGTACGCCCTGGCGTCATGAAGCGCAGGGAGCCTGTTAAAGATGCGTGCTGCGCAGTAGAGCGTTTCCATGTGGAAAACCTATCGGAACATAGAAATGTTGAGATTGTGGATATCATTAAGCGGGTTAGTGAACGGATGGATATTTTGGATGCCAGGGTGCTTGTATCAGGAGGACGAGGGATGGGAAGCCCTGAGAATTTCCGGCTGCTTGAGGATCTGGCCCGGGAACTGGGAGGAACCGTATCCGCTTCCAGGGCAGCGGTGGACGCAGGCTGGAGGGATAAGGAATGCCAGGTGGGCCAGACCGGTAAGACAGTACGTCCCAACCTTTATATAGCCTGCGGAATTTCCGGCGCCATACAGCATCTGGCCGGCATGGAGGAGAGTGATATCATCATAGCTGTGAATAAGGATGAATCTGCGCCCATCTTTGATGTGGCGGACTATGGCGTAATAGGGGATGCATGTAAAATTGTACCGCTGCTTACCGATGCAGTGAAAAGGATAAGAGCAGAGCGGGCCTGAGAATCAAAAGGAGGATATGTTATATGGGAGGGAATCAAATAATACAGCTGTCTTTTCTGGCGGCATATCTGATTATTCTGCTGGTTTTGGGTAAAATGTCCAGCGGAAATGTTAAGTCTAACACAGATTATCTTCTGTCCGGGCGCCAGATGAGCTGGTTGATTGTGGCCGGAGGCCTGGTCGGAAGTAACTTTAGCGGAGCAGTCATTACATCTGTATCTAACTTTGCATATATCTATGGACTGGGAGGGATTTTTTATGAGGGATGCACCATTATCGGATTTCTGATATGTGCATTTCTCTATGCGAAAAGGGTACGCCAGAGCGGCGCATTTACCATTGCGGAGCTGTTTGAAATCAAGTACGGATTTAATGTACGGATGATTGCCGGATTCTTTATAGTGCTTTCCGGCATATCAGCGGCGTCCGCGCAATTTAAGGCAATCGGCCTGATTTTTTCCACCATGTTTGGCCTGGGGGAAAACATAGGGATTATGATTGCCTGGGTCATCACTTTGTTTTATATGACCATGGGTGGTCTGGCCGCTTCCAATTATACAATTATACCGCAGATGGTATGCTGTTTTCTGGCCTTTCCCCTGGTGGCAATCTGGGGTATGGGAGCTTTTGGAGGATTTCAGGCCGTGAAAGCCCTAGAGGACTTGCCGACCACCTATTTTACCTTGTTAGGACCTTCCCTTAAAATGGTCATGACATGGGTGGTTCAGTGGATGTGGGTAAACGAGTGGGGATCCCAGTGGTATTTTCAGAGAACAGCTGCCGCACGTAGTGTTAAACATGCAAAAATGGGCTTTTTTACAACAGCCGTGGCCCTCACTATCATGGTACTTATACCTGGGACCGTGATTGGCATGATTGCGCGGGCAGCGTTTCCGGCTCTTTCAAACAGTGAACAGTCTCTCAGTCTGATGATAGCTGCTTCACCTGTTATTTTTGGCGCCCTGGCTATGACGGGTGTGTTTGCTGCCGCCATGTCAACCGTAGATGGCTGTGCCATGGGAGCTGTCACTGTTTTGGTGAGGGATTTTTACCAGCGTGCCCTGGGCCATACAGGAACGAATTCAAAGAATATCAACCGGGTATCCCGTATGGTGACCGTTGGTGTTCTGGTCAGTATTCTGTTAATGGCTACCTCGTTAAAATCGGTTGTTTCCGGACTGAATTTTCTTTTCGTGTTCAGCAGCGGTAATTTTGGGGCCCTTATTGGCGCTTTATACTGGAAAAAAGCTTGTAAGGAAGGAGCACTGCTTTCCATACTCAGCGCTGGTACAGTAGCTATGATTTGGACCTTTACCGGCCATGGCACACGTTTTGACGGTATCTGGTGGTCCATGGTAATCAGTATGGTAGTTATGGTGGCTGTGAGTCTGGCCGTAGCTAAGACCGGTTCCTGGTGGGGGAGAGAGGACCCGGCCCAATCAAAGGCAAAGGATGATATACTGGAATTTCTTTCCAATAGGACGGCTACCATGGCGGACTTTATTGACCGGTTTGACATTGACGCCAGACAGATACGCCTGGCGGTAAGCGAACTGGCCATGAATAAGCAGATTAGGGAGATTGATTATATGACTTATATACGATCCGAGCATTGTTCTTCGGAACAGGAATTTGCGGCGGATTCTTCCGGCGGCAGGGACATTGCCATGATAATGGCTGCCTTTGTGTGTATCGCTGCTTTTTGTGTTATTTGGTCAGTCACGGCATAGGAAAGGGGGATTATTATGTTTACTCTGAATCAGGAAGAAATGCAGGTTCTGGAGGCAATCCGGGATTTAAATGATGGTAACCTGGGCAAAAGAACGGACTATTATGATGTTGTGAAATCAGTGGACGGGGATACGGCCAAGCTGATTCCCGTTGTAGCCCGGCTTGAGGACGATGGATATATTCGATCAAAGGGAATTATAAAGCGGTATTGCATTATCACGGACAAAGGGCGTGGTATACTGGGTGGTATCGCAAAATAAATATATCTCAAAAGCTCATCTCAATCATGGTGGGCTTTTTTTGCGTTTTCAGGCAAAGAAATTGACACCAGTATATACAGAATGTGAAAATGCAGCAATGTTTTAGATTAATTTTGACGAAATTGGTTTTTGTGTGATATAATTACAAATAAATTACTGGAATCGTTAAAAAACATTATTATTTTGGAAAACCGATAATATCCGCTTATAAAACCGATAATTATTAATTATATGTGCATAAGTGGAAAAAATCATGATTGATTTTTGTGATATTTGATGAGGGCTTTATCTGCTGATGGAGGTGACAAATTGGACTATCCGGGCTACATGTCTTTAACACTGCAGCATTTCCAATACTTTATTCTAGTGGTTGAACAGGGGACAATGATGAAAACTGCGGAACTCCTGAATGTTTCCCAGCCGCTGCTGAGCCAGAAGATTGCGCAGCTGGAGAAAGAACTGGGGGTGAAGTTATTCACCCGAAATAAAGGGAAACTGGTTCTGACAGAAGCTGGCGAACAGTTTCTGGAAGAGACCAGAGGATTTCTGGCGGATGTGGAGAAGACCTTTAAAAGCTTAAAGGAATCTTATGGGCATATAAGTGAAAAGCCGGTACGCATGGGGTTCAGTGACGGAAATGAGTCCTCTAAGATTAAAAAGGTGGTACATATGTTCAGACAGTCCTTTCCCGATATACTTTTGGAGGTGGAGATTGACAACCGTCTGCTGATAGCGGAAAGGCTTCTGAACGGTGAACTGGATATATGTCATATGGTGGATACGGAAAACCTTCACTTAAATAAAAATATAAGCTACAGGAAGCTGTATAACCTGTCAATGAATGGAATCGTCAACAGTAATAATCCATTGGCTGACAGAGAAAATGTGAGCTGGAGGGATTTGGACGGCCTGACCTGCTATTGGCCTAATTCCCTGAACAAATCCATGCTGACCAGGGATATCCAGAGATTTCTGCGCGCTAATCATGTAAATATGCAGTTCCAGTACAGGAATGTGGATTATTTTACACTTAGAAAGTACCTGCATGTGGATGAGAGCATAATCTTTACACTCAGCGGGTACGTGGACAACCCCACCCTAAAGCTGCTGCCATTAGGTGGTATTACATATCCATTCATTATAGCATGGAGAAAGAGTGAAACAAAACGTCTGGAGCCCTATACGGAGCGCCTGGTGGCAATTTCAAAAAGCATAATGAAAGCCAACATCTGATTGGCATTGATGTATGAATCGGCCTGCTGTTTTCGGCAGGCTTTTTTTGTTGGCTTTATGCACATGTGGATGGGAATATATAAGACATATTTATAAAATGTATAAAACATACAAATTAGACAAAACAGGGACTTTTTTAATATACTGACTGTACAAAATCACATGTCAGGAGGAAATGAATATGAGTAAACAGGAACCGGGGGTAGTCACCACGAAACAGCAATTGCTCGATGATCCGTTCATGAAAAGTGTTGTGCAGGACGGTATGCGGATTGAATGGGATGTGCCTTTGCATATGCGTGACGGGGTGACCCTCAGGGCGGATGTGTTCCGCCCGGATGACGATGGACAATACCCAATTCTGATGTCCCAGGGACCTTACGGGAAAAGCCTTCATTTTAAGGATGGGTATGAGGGAAGCTGGAATACATTAAAGCGGAAGTATCCTGAAATATTTGAGGGAACCAGTGAAAAATACATGAACTGGGAAACCGTGGATCCGGAAAAATGGGTTCCGGATGGCTACGCGGTTGTGAGGATTGATTCCAGGGGATCCGGCCGCTCAGAAGGCTATCTGGATTCCAGAAGTCCTGATGAGATTCAGGATTATTATGACTGTATCGAATATTTTGCCGCTCAGCCCTGGAGCAATGGCAACGTTGGACTGGCAGGTATCTCTTACTATGCAATCGCCATGTGGTCGGCGGCAGCGGCTAATCCGCCTCATCTGAAAGCAATCTGTCCTTTTGAAGGGAATTTTGATGTGTACCGTGACAATATCAGGCATGGTGGCATTTTCATGGATTTCAGGAGCATGTGGTATCCTTCACAAGTTAAAAGCACACAGCACGGCTTGGGAGAGAGGGGACGGAGAAGCAGTATAAATGGTGTTCTGGTATCCGGACCTGAGACATTAAGTGAGGAGGAGCTGGAGAAGAACCGGGCGGACGCATCCATGCTTCCAACGGCGAATGAATGGATTAGTGATGTTTATACCAGGATTACGCCGGATATTGAAAAGGTAAAGGTTCCGGTGCTGTCCTGTGCTAACTGGGGAGGAAACGGTCTGCATCTGAGGGGAAATATCGAAGGGTATATGAGATGCAGTTCTGATCAGAAGTGGCTGGAAATTCATGGTAATGAGCATTATGCCGAGTTTTATACCAATTACGGGCTAGAGCTGCAGAAGCGGTTCTTTGGATGTTTTCTGAAGAATGAGGGGACGTTTGAGCAGCCGCCGGTATTTATGAATATCAAACATGTAGACGGTACCTTTACCCAGCGCACCGCCCAGGAATGGCCTCCGGCAGAGACACAGTGGACAAAGTATTATTTTGATTTGAATAATGGCGGGTTTATAAATCATCCGGGAACACCTGGCAAAGCTGCGTTTAAGGCAGAAAGTGAGCATCTTTCTTATTTTACTGAACCGTTAAAGGAAGAAGTGGAACTTACAGGCCATGTAACGGCAAAGCTTTATATTTCCTCAACCACTGAGGATGCGGATATTTATCTTATATTCAGGGTTTTGGATCCGGACGGCAATGATGTCACCACGGTTGCGGCCAGCGATCCGGAAGGCAATCTGGGAACCGGATGGCTCAGAGCGTCCCACAGGAAGCTGGACCCGCAGATGAGTAAACCATATAGACCGTGGCATACCCATGATGAGAAGCAGCCATTGACGCCAGGGGAAATTTACGAGCTGGATGTGGAGGTATGGCCTATTTGCATGACGGTTCCGGCAGGCTATCGCTTTGGATTCACCATCAGCGGCCGTGATTTCTCACTTCCCTCCAAGGATGAGGTGAAGAATGACAAGTATGAAGACTGGAAAAATGTCAAGAAGGCAGGAAACGCCCGGGGACATTCCATTTATACCCATTGTCTGCAGTACGAATATGATGAAAAGAAGATTTACTCCGGTGAGACAACCATCTATTCGGAAGATGGGAATATGTCCTATATACAGCTGCCGGTCATGCCAAAACAATAACAGGAGGAAATGATGAACAAGAAAATACATTATGCGTGGTATGTGATGGCAGCCGCTTTTATGATGAACTTATGTGTGATCGGCGTAGCTTCCGTAGGAATTTCTATTTTTCTTCCGGCATTAAGGGAAAAGCTGAACCTGACGGGAACCCAGAGCTCATTTATCATGTCCCTGCAGGGGATTGCGACCATTGCTGCTTTGGGGGGAGCCGGTAATCTGTATAAAAAATATAGTGTACGCAGTGTCAATCTGTTTTTTGTATTTATATGTATCATCGGTTTTGTGCTGATGGGAGTAGCGGATTCCATTCCGGTTTTGTATCTGGGTGCCATATTGACAGGCATCACACTGGGAGGCGCCGGGCATGTCCCAACTTCCACACTGATTAACCGCTGGTTCGTCAAAAGCCGGGGCAAAGCATTTGGTATTGTTACAGTAGGGTCAGGTGTCTCCAGCACCATACTAACGCCCACGATTACATGGATTATACAAAAATATTCACTGATGTACGGCTTTATGTTTGCCAGCGCCATCATTTTGGTATTGGAGGGTATTGCATTTTTCATCGTAAGGAACAATCCTGAAGATATGGGGCTGAAGCCATATGGTTTTGAGGAATCGGGTATGTCGGCTGACACAGGCAAGAAGGTGGTTACGGGATATACTCAAAAGGAAGCATTGAGAATGCCCTCCTTCTGGATGCTCAGCTTTGTGGCGTTTCTGGTGGGATTTACGGTTAAGCCTGCAATCGGACACATTATCCTTTATGCCAGAAGTGCGGGGTATGAGCCCATGGTGGCGGCCAGTGCCTTTTCCATGTATGCGTTTGTCAACATATTCACCAAACCGCTCTACGGAGCCATAGCAGATAGATTCGGAACCTATAAATCAAACTGGTATATTTTCATTGTGTATGGTGTAGGCCTTGCCAGCGCGGCTTTTATTACCATAGGCACACCATTCCTTTACCTGTTTGCGCTTTTGTTTGCTATCGGTATCCCTATTGGAACCATGGGTAATCCATTCTGGACAACAGACCTCTTTGGTAACCGGGAATACGGAGCCATCTATTCATATATACTGGCATTTTATAATGTGGGAATCATCCTTGGCTCTACATTTTTTGGGTTAATGACGGATTTGACAGGAACGTATCTGACTGGATATATGGTTTGCGCCTCAATGATGCTTGTGGGCCTGGTGGTGATACAGTCGCTTTATCTGTCACGTAAGAGGCAGGTGGCGGAATGTAAAGGGGTATAGTCCCACTGTAATATTCTATTGAAATCATATTGAAGCCTGGGCTGAGGAAATCTTCCCGGGCTTCACTCAATTTTGTATGGTTTGATGGTAAAAAGGGATCCAATAACTTTCCTTTTTGTATTGCATATCTTAAGCTATTCTAGCCCAGGGATTCCTGACACGTTTGCTTTATTGTTGTGGCATACATTAAGAATTTGTCATGATGCCTCTGTTTTTATGTCCCCATTCGGTATACTCAAAGAATTTTTATATTAAATGCTCATCATATTCTGTAGAGACTTAAAAGAGGAGGAGTTATGATTCAAGAAGAATTTGATTACTGGAGGGAGATAACTGCGAGAAGCTCCTGCAGGTGGCAGGAAGATACAATTACTATTCTAAACGGACGGGACGCGCTTTATTATATGGGTGGTGAATCAGGAGCTTTTATAAGAATATCACCAGAGGGAATGCTGCAAATGGGAACTTACAAGGAGGCTATACCTGATGTTGGTATATCCGATGATTTAGAAGATATAGTCCGATTCGTTAACAAAAATGAAGTGCGGTAAGAGGAAATCCTATCAGACCACGTCTAGTATTATGATATCCAGAAACAGGAGTTGTCCATCCATCAGGCAGGCGAGAAAATCGAAATGTACGCTGAGATGAGTGACGGATGGATTTTTTGAGTTAGATAAAGGATTAAATATGGAATATTAGGGAGGCTTATCGTGAAAAAGGCAATTATCTAACTGAAATATGATGAAGAGAAACTGTCGGCATTGGAAAAGTATACGATAAAGAAAGAGGTGGACTTGGAGGCGGAACTTCTGCATACACTGTAGAAATTATATGAAAAATAGGTACCGCTAGCCATCAGGGAATATATCGAAAGCCGGGAATCAAGTGAAGGGAGGACTGGTATGAGGAGCCAGGAACGGCGAAACACTGTCAATCGGGCGAATGATGAATAATGGAAACAAGGGGATGAACATGGGGCACGGAGAATACGCAAGACAGCGTATGGGTACAGGGGAGATGTGATTCGTCTTTCCATAGATATACCACGACGTAGGATAGTACCGGCAATGGGAAAGCGAATACTTGTAGAATGACCAGACAGGGTGCCGGATAAACCAGGCTTGTGACGCACGGTAAGGCAGCGTGTGGGCTTTTGCGGGGGAGAGTGGGAGTACTGGGCATGTTAGGAGAAAGCCACGGAATTTGGGCGGATTTGAGAAAACAGCGTAAAATCAAGTACAGAGACAGGGATATCATGGACTATCAGCATGCAGATTTCAGAGGTGATTCCGGCGTTCGATTTGTGTGCAGGTTAAAGGGAGGTGCACCTAAAGGCGCCCCTCCCGGCCACAATCGCCCGCAATGCGGGCGTTTTTCTGCTTCCATGGAGGTGCACCTGTTTGGAGCCTTGGTCACCTGGCAGGTGGTCTGTTTTTGCTGGAGACCACGCAAATACAAGAAATATGGCGCATTTATAGGTGTACCCTGTAGGTGGTTCTGACGTATTTGGAGCAGAATCTTTATGACATGTGGATAT
>ERZ791917.1896-NODE-1896-length-10223-cov-410.128836_pt1 | contig 10223 bp, 2 predicted proteins | sample MGYA00510138_ERZ791917 | MGnify/ENA primary metagenome ERZ791917 (study PRJEB30046, sample SAMN00792102) | human gut metagenome | study: EMG produced TPA metagenomics assembly of the A metagenome-wide association study of gut microbiota in type 2...
ATTGATTTTTGGAACATGAATAAAAGTTTATCTTTTTCGTTCATGCGGATATTATCAGAATAATCGCCTTTTGTTATTTGATACCCGCATGGCTTGACCATAAAAACGCCTAAGCCCTTAGTGTATGAACTTACTTCTGAGGCGTAGTCTTTACTTGTATTTAATGGAACTTTCCCTTTAATATGACACCACTCATTATTGCAACTGATGTCTTCAATCTCAGACATCATTTTTTGCAAATCTGTAATAGCTTTGGAACTTGCCGCTTGGGGTATCTGCAACTCAAAATAGAGCATCGGTTCGAGAATGTCCACACCTGACTGTTGCAAGGCCAGCCTGAAGACATAAGGGGTCAGCTGTCTGAAATCAGCAGGTGTACTTACCGGGCTATAATACTCGGCTTGAGTAAAAGTTACTTTCAGATCAGTCACTTCCCATCCATGTAAACCAGATTGGCAAGACATACGAATCCCTTCAAAAACGGCATTTTGAAAAGAATGGTTCAGATAACCATAGGAGATGTCACTTTCGATTTGCAACCCTGTCCCTAACGGCAAGGGTTCAAGCGTCAGCCCTATTGTGGCCCAGTAAGGGTTGGGTGGCACTTCGATCTGAATAATCTTATTGACCTTTTTTACAGGTCGTTCTTTGTAGATAGTCTTGATCTCATCAAAATGGACCTTTACGGAAAATCGTTCTTCCAGCAATGTCTGTATGATTTCCTTTTGTGTCAAACCATATAACGAGATTTCCAATTCATCACTATATGAGTTTATGGAAAAGGACAAAGACGGGTCTTCAATCCACAATGTATTCAGAGCGGATATCACCTTGCTTCTCTCTTCGGACCTGTCTGGCCGGACGGAGGATTTGAGAGCGGGATGCTGATGAGATAACCCTTGAATCAAACAAGGTTTAGTACCTAAATAATCTCCGATTCGAAAATCTTCCATATCTTCTACAATCGCGATATCATTGGCCCCCACTTCATCAACATTTATCTCTCTGCCCTGATAAATAGTCTTTAGATTTTTAATCTTGATGAATTTTTCCGAATCGTTGATTCTTACAATGTCTCGAAGTCTCAGACTTCCGTCAATTATTTTTAGAAAACTTCTTTTATGTCCTTTGGGGTCATGCTCTATCTTATAGAGATAAGCTGAAAGTCTGTTTGAGACTGATTCTGGAGGAAGTATAAAAGAAGAGATGGCGTCCAACAACTCATTGATACCGATATTGAACATTGCTGATCCATGTAGTACCGGATAGACTTTGGCTTTTGCCACAAGATCGATTATCGTATTCCAATAATCAGCCGGTGAAATTTCGCTATCCGCCAAATATCGTTCTAATATATTGTCGTCATGGTTGCATACAAATTCTTTGTATTCTTCCTTTATATATGTTTGGGAGCAAATCGGATAAACCAATCCATCGACAACAGTTTGCATAAACAGGACATCTTGAGACAGATTTGTTTTTATATCCAGATACAAACGCTCTAAATTCACACCGTCACGGTCAATTTTATTGATAAATATAATTGTCGGGATTTGCAGTTTTTGTAAAGTATTGAACAGCAACTTTGTTTGCGCTTGTATGCCTTCCTTTGCGGATAAGATGAGGACTGCTCCATCAAGCATTTTGAATGTCCGCTCCACTTCCGCAATAAAATCCATGTGTCCCGGAGTGTCAATGATATTGCATTTCACTCCATTCCAGATAATAGATGTCGTAGAAGCCCGAACAGTAATTCCTCTACGTTTCTCTATATCCATAGAGTCTGTTATGGTGTCACCATTATCCACACGGCCGCACTTTTCCGTTGCTCCACTGGCAAACAGCAGATTCTCGGTTACGGAAGTTTTTCCTGCATCAATGTGAGCAAGAATTCCTAAATTTATAATATTCATTTGGATTAAGCAATAATATACTACAATAGATGCATTGTCGAAACGCACCTTTTAATACCTCCTCGTAGCATGTGAGAACTACAGGATTACTAACTCGTATTAATATGTATATTATTACTGCCGCATAACGATTGCAAAATTACACAAAAAAAATATATCTAACAAAAGTGGGAGGATTTTTTAACTTTTTTTACCATAGACATTTTATTAGGGAAGCGTAGGTTCAACTGGTAAGTACAAATAAGTAGAAATGTTTGAACAACAACGTTTTAGGAAGTTGAAAAAAATCAAGTTTCTCTCTCGGTATAACGTTTATTTTGGCCAATATCTTCTTTAGTTTGGCATTTGAGTATTTCCCATTCGTGTTCTATTTAGCTCCTTATTATGAGTATGTAGCAAGTTGCTTATCAAATTCAGCCTCTTTGAGGGTCAAATATGGTTTTGCAAATGGTGACTGACAAGACATAAACAAGGTCAGCAGGATTTTTTACATAAATGGACATGAATGTATATAACCTAAAATAAGAATAAATTTTAATAAGGGCTGCCCAAAAAGAAAAAAAATGCAGTTGCCATCCTACAGATACTTGCAGAAAGGATAAAATTTACTTTTAGACCTTTTGGGATAGCCCTTATTAATACTTCAGATAAAATTCCTAAGGTTATATTTTCAATCCTTTGGACCGGGTTTCCTCCTTGGCATACAGCCCCGGATGCCCAGTTATGGTGTGATTGGCGATAATACTTTCCGATGGATTGCGTATTTGCGGTGATGTATCTTCGGGATATTGCCTGATACCGTTTCGCACACCTTTCGCTTCCGGTTTGACCTGTTGCCCTTCATGCTCCTTTTCGGTGATTTCGGGTGTAGGCGGCGCAAGTTCCAGCTGTATCTTGCGGTCAAGGGCGGCAAGTTCGGACTTCAACTGTTTCAGTTCTTCCTCCTTCTTCCACACCTTGCCTGCTATCTCCTGCAACTGCGGTATCTCACGTTCCAAGACCTCATTCTTCGCTTTATACTGGTCGATGATGGAGGGGATTCTCTCAATCGCGTTGAGGAAGTTGCGGGCGGCGGCCAACGGGTCAGCCAGCGCCAGATGCCCGTTGTTGTAGGTGTACTTGTAGTTCCCCTCGACCACGAAGCGGTTGTCGGTAAACTCCAATCCCTCTTTGAGTATCCTTTCGCTGACCACCTTTATCGGGAAACCGTAAAACTCTCCAACCTGCGTGTACAACCCTCCGGTCGTGGCATTCTTGGCTATCTCCTGCAAACGCTTTCCGATGACTTTCTCATCGGCGGAATCCACTCCGTCCACCTTTATTATATTAAGGTGATTGCCCTCCTTGTCGGTCTGCACCACAGAGAGGAAGCGGTTCCAGTCCTCCGTCATGGCATCTATGAAAGCTGTGTTGTTGCCCAGCTCGCGGGTCTTCGATTCCAGCTTGAACTCCGAATCACGCTTGCCCTTGTTGAACGACTTGCGTTCCCCTTCGAGCGAGGCGATACGTTTTTCCAGTTTCGCCTTGTCCAGCAGGTCGGTGTTGCCGGATAGCAACGCCATATATTCCGAGAAGTTCATGCCCGATTTCTCGTCCATTGCCCCCTCGTCGATGGTACGCGCTTCCATAGCACCGCTTTTAAGCTGGCTGATGAAAGTCTGCTTGCAGTGCAGGAGGTTGAACTTGTAACTGTCCAGTGATTTTTCCACCGCGTAGATTATTACGTCCACGTTGTTCCCGGCGAAATGCTTGGCTATCTCGTTGCCTGCTCTAACTCCCCGTCCGTCACGCTGTTGCAGGTCGGACGGTCGCCACGGCGTATCAAGATGATGAATTGCCACACACCGTTTCTGTGCGTTCACACCCGTTCCGAGCATGGAGGTGGAGCCGAACAGCACACGCACCGTCCCGGCGTTCATGGCGTCTATCACCGCCTTCCGCGCCTTGTCGGTCTTGCACTCCTGAATGAAGCGCACCTCGCTTGGCGGTATACCGTAGTCCTCCGTCAGTTTGCGCTTGATTTCCGAATAGACGTTCCACCCGTCGCCCGGCTGGTATGTCCCCAAATCAGAGAAAACGAACTGCGTGCCTTTCTGGGCGTCGTATTTTTGATAATACTCCGCGATCATCTTGGCACAGTGACTCGCTTTGTTGTCGGGATGATCTTCGTAATTCGGGTCTATCATGCGCATGTCGAGTGCCATTTTCCGGGCATAGTCCGTGGCGATGAGCATCTTCGCCTTTTCTTCCGTTTCCGAAAGCGGCAGCCTGCCCAACAAGGTGGCATCGCCCGTCTTGGCGAACTGCATCAGTTTCTGTATGAAGTCCTCCTGTTCCGGCGTGGGCGGTATATGGTGCAGTATCTCGTTCTTGGCAGGACGGTCAACGCCCACATCCTCCGCCGTGCGGTAGTCCGTGATTTCATTATAGAAGGCGGCAAGCTCCGGCACTTTGATGAAGTAGCGGAAACGCTCCTTCTGGACCACATTGTTCGTCACGTTAAATTCAAAATCCGTCGTCTTCTTGGCAAATATCGCCGCCCAAGCGTCGAAACACCTTATGTCCTGCCGTTCCAGCTCCTTCGGGCGCAGGTACTTGAACAGCAGGTACAATTCAGTCAGTGAGTTGCTGATAGTCGTGCCGGAGAGGAAGGTCGCACCCAAGTCTTTTCCTGTGCGCTCCTGTATGGTGCGTATGGCAAAGAGCATGTTAAGTGCCTTCTGGCTTCCCTCGCTGTTTCCCAATCCCGCCACACGGTCGTGGCGCGTGTTGAAAGTCAGATTCTTGAACTGGTGGCTCTCATCTATGAAGATGTGGTCGATGCCCATCTGCTTGAAATCCACCACGTCGTCCGTGCGTGACTTTATGGCGTGTTCCACCTTCTCCAGCTTCGCTTCAAGGTTGTGCTTGCGCTTCTCCAATCCTTTCAGCATCGCCCGCGACACGTTCTTTCCCTGCTGCCGTAGCACTTCGAGGTTTTCCTCCACCGTGTCAAGCTCTGCTTGCAGGATGCGCTGCTGCAATTCCGGCGACTGCGGTATCTTGCCGAACTGGTCGTGCGACATGATGACGCAATCGTAGTCGTTGTTCTTTATATTATTGAAGAAGCGCACACGGTTGGCGGTCGAAAAGTCCTTCTCCGAAGCGTACAGAATACGTGCGTTGGGATATGCCGCCTGATAGGTGGCTGCAATCTCCGCAACGTTGGCTTTCAGCCCGATAATCATCGGCTTGTGTGCCAAATTCAGACGCTTCATCTCATGCGCGGCGATGCACATTATCAGCGTCTTACCGGTTCCCACCTCGTGGTCGCAAATTCCGCCGCCGTTCTGTTTCAACATCCAGACGCAATCCATCTGTGAGGGATAGACGCTCTTGATACCCCGGCTTGCCAGCCCTTTCAGGTTGAGGTCGGGAAAGGTCTGATGGGAGCCGTCGTAGCGCGGGCGCACGAAACAGTTGAACTTGCGGTTATACATCGTCACAAGCCGCTCCTTGAACTGCGGCGACTGCTCTTCGAGCCATTCGGAGAAGCCGTTTCGTATCTCGTCAATCTTGGCGTTGGCGAGTTGTATTCCCTCGCTGTCGCGCATCTTGATGTCGTTGCCATGCTCGTCCTTGCCGATGGACTTCATCATGTCAGGGCAGGTGTTGTGCAGGGCGTGTTTTAGGAGGTGCATACCGTCATAGTTCCGGTAATACCCCTTCACCAGAAACTCGTCCGTGATTTTCATGGTGCGGTAGCCGCACACCACCGAAAACTCGTCCATGCTTGCGGAATAGGCGATTTTCACCTCCGTGTCGAACAGCCGGCTCATGTAGGCGGCATAGACACCCGTCGGAATCCAGCGTTCCCCGAAATTGAAGTCCAGATCCTCGAAGGCGATGCGCTGCGGCTCGGCATCTTTCAGAGCCTCCAACGCCTGCTTCACCTCCGGCATACGCTCATTTTCGGGATTGTCACCCATCCATGCCTCTATGCGTTCCGCTTTCTCTATGACATTTCCGGCGATGAAACGGTCTTTGATTTCGTAACCGGTCACGAGCGGATTGTAGTAGATGCGCCCTTGCAGGGCAGTGAGCAAATCCTCCGCCGTGCTGTCGGTTATCTCCCGCATATAGTCGAGATTGACCGTACCATATTTGTTGAGCGACGCAGACAGGGCTTCTTCGGGAGAGCCTACGTTGGCATGGCTCTCCACCGCGAAGGAAACAGGATGCTCGAAGATGTCCGCCTTGACGAACTTTCCGTTTTCCATCCGTTCCAGCGAAAGGATGTCGCGCCCGCCCGCATCCATCATCACTAACTTCACGTTCTGCTTGGCGTTGAGGTTGCCGTAGCGCATGACAAACTCATCGTAACAGGTATTCAGATGCTCTCGCCACGGAACATTTGCCTCGCGCCGGAGCGATTCATAACGGTACAGACGCTCGTAGGCGTCACGCAGCGACACATACAACAACGCCTTTTCCTTCTGGTATCCTTTCAGGTCGAGCGGCTGGAATGTCGCCCCGTATGGCGTGATGTCTTTCAGGTAGCCGATGTTATGACGCCCCCGGTCAGCCACCAGCGACCCTTCGCGCAGGTGCATCTCCGGCGTGCGGTGGTAGGCACGCGGAGAAAGGTCCACGACTTCCTCCTTCGGCTTTTCCGCTTCGATGTCGGGGAAAAGGAAAGTCCCCACCGCTTCCGATGGGGTATCTGTAACGGCAGGTGCGGCGACTGCCTCCGGCTGTGTTTCCTCCTGTCGTGGCTGCTCACGGGAAGTTTCCGGCACGGCTTTCACTTCCGTCTTTTCCGCCACTTGTTTCTCGTTATGCTGCCTTGCCAGTTCCCGAAGTTCTTTCCTACGCTCCGGCGTCAAACCCATCATCATTTCATAGAAACCGTTGATGGGAGGATTGGTATCCCAGTCCAGTGTGGCATAGATGTCGTCCGGGTCGGCAGGCTTGGCGGTGTTCTCCGCTTTCACCTCCTTATTCTCCATTGCGGGTTTTGCAGTTGGAGCTGTCGGTGTAACCGTGACTTTCGGTTTGGGCGGAGTGGACTTTGCCGTAACTGCCTTTTTCACCGTCTTTTTCTTTTTGGAGGTTTTCGGTTGGCTGACCTCTTCCGTCATCCCCCAGAGGTCAAGCAGGGTGAGCTGCACGCCTGCGGAATATTGCGGGCGCGGTTCTATCTCCGGCTTTTCATCTGCGGGTTGCGGCTTTTCTGTCGGAGTTTCCACCGTCTGCGCCGAGGATACTGTTTCCAATTTTATGGCAGGACGCTCTACTTTATTTTGAACGGCAACTTTTTCTTCCGTTCCTGCCTGCCGGATTGAACCCGAATACAAGCGCATGGCAAGCCTGTAATGGAAATCCTCGTCGAGCATACGGCGCAAATCCCCGGCGATGCCTGCTGCCTTGCCCTCGTGCAGATAAACCATAGCGGGCTTCCCGTAGGGGGCTGTGTCAAGTTTCGCCATCGTATGCACGATGCGTTCCGGGTGGTGGATGAAATAGGCGTTGTCGGTCAGGGCGGTTTTCGTGTCCGTCTGTATCACGGTCATCAGCCGCTCGTCCTGCGACATTTCCTTCTTGCTGAGGTTCTTTTGCAGGACAATCAGGTCACTGCCCACCTCCGTGCCCGCGTTGTCCGTGAACAGGTTGTTGGGCAGGCGTATCGCGGATACCAGATTGGCCTGACTGAACAGCTCGTTACGCACGGAGGTCTTGGTGCTATTCAATACCCCTTGCGAGGTGATGAACGCCACGATACCGCCGTCACGCACGGCATCCAGTCCTTTGAGAAAGAAATAGTTGTGGATGGTTTTCTGGGCGGAGCGTCTGCCGAAAGAGTCGCTCCGCTGAAACTCCGCGTCGAACACGGCAATGTCACCGAACGGAATGTTGGACACCGCCAAGTCGAAATAATTGTTGAACGGTCTTTCGATTTTCTCAAAACCGCAGGTGCGCATTTTCTGGTCGGGATAGAGATGCCTCAAGATTGTACCCGTGAGCAGATCCTTCTCGAAAGCCATCACATCCGCATTGGGGCTGTGCCGCAGCATGGAATCCACGAACACGCCGACACCTGCCGACGGTTCGAGCATACGGGCGGGGCGGACGCTGTAATCTGCCAGCACGTCCGCGATGGTGTCGGTTATCTCTTTGGGGGTGTAGAAAGCGGTCAGCACGGACGCTTTCAGCGAATCCACAAACCGCTTGTACTCTGTTTCGTCCTTGCTGTTCTCACGGATAAGCCTGTGCAGCTCCACCGTCGGGGCGAACAGTTCGAGGTCGGATTTCGCCCACCGGACGGCATCCGTCAGTTCCTTTGCAGGGTTGAGGATACATTTCAGACCGCCGAAACCGCAGTACCTTTGAAGTATGGCACGCTCTTCGGTTGTCGCTGTCCTATTTTCCCTGTCAAGGATGAATGCCGTCCGTATCGCCTCGATGTTGTCCCGCAGTTTCTGTTTGCGGTTAAACGCCATATTCGTCTAAGTAAAGGACGGTTGCTCCCGTCAGCTCCGTGTAGAGCAGGTCGTAATCGGAAGACAGGGCGAAATTGTCATCCGAGAGGTCATAGACGGAGAACACGTTGCCGACAAGCGGCAGCAGTTTCAGGACAAAGGCTTCACGCTTCTCTTCCGGCACTTCATCGGCAAACTCGTTTTCCACGACTTCGCGGAGGATGGCGTAACGGGAATAATGCAGCCCGCGCAGCAGCGTGTCCATCGCCAGTTCCTGCGCACCATCGGCGGGATAGCCTTCAAGCCGTGCCCTCTCATACGTTTCGGCGGCACGGTCGGCCCGTTCCCGTATGAAAGCGGTGTCGTCAGCCTGTTCAAACTTGTTCGTGCGGAGATAGTCCAGCAGGTACAGACCGTAATAGGAAAAGTCGGTCTGACCCTCGTTTTTCTTCTTGTTGTTCATTACTTTGGATTTAGCGGATTGATAATTAACGGGATAATCGGTTGGAAAAAGGAAGAAAAAGGCACTCGGTATCCCTCCGAGTGCCACCACTAAATCCAAAGTATGAGTGTAATCCGGTATCGAAGAACAATTCATTACTCTGAACAAGTGGCAAAGTTAATACTATTTCTTCCGTCCTGAAAATTTCTTGTCCTTTTTAGCCTCCGGGAACACAAAAGTCGTGTTATATTCCCCGTCAAAGGCGACAACAGCATCGAAACTCTTGCCCTGTTTGCTCTTGAACCCTTTGAGCAGCTTGGTATGCCCTTCGGTGAGCAGGTCTTTGATTTCATCGTCGGACAGGGTGCGTCCCGCTTTCAGCCGGAACACGGGCAGTCCGCACTCCGTGTTGTCGCAGCGTACCACCTTGCCGTAGAACCGCATCCTGCCCGTGCCACACTTGGGACACGCGCAGCCGGAGTCACGGCTGCCGAAGAGCTTGTCGCACGAGATCAGTTCGGAGGTTATCTCACGTGTGTACGCCTCTATCTCCTTGCGGAAGGTGTCGTCGGACAGTTCCCCGCGCTCGATACGCGCCAGCTCCTTTTCCCATTCGCCCGTCATGGCAACATCGGCGATGCGCATCGTCTTGACGACGGAATTGAGGGCAAGTCCTTTTTCGGTGGGAACAAGCGACTTCTTGCAGCGTTCCATGTAACCGCGCTTGAAAAGCGTTTCGATGATGGAGGCGCGTGTGGCGGGAGTACCGATGCCACAGTCCTTCATCGCCTGCCGCAGTGCGTCGTCCTCAATTTCCTTGCCCGCCGTTTCCATTGCCGAGAGCAGGGTGGCTTCGGTATGCAGCGGCTTGGGTTTGGTCTTTCCTTCGGTAATGGACGAGCCTTTCGGTGTCAGCGTGTCGCCTTCCTGCCAGCCGGGGATGGTAATTTCCTCTTTTTCCTCGCCATAGACGGCACGCCATCCGGTTTGCTTCACGACGCTGCCTTTTACGGTAAACTCCACTCCGGCACATTCCGCCGTGACAGTGGTCACATCCTTGACGCATTTCTCAGAGAATGCCTCGACCATGCGCCCGGCAATCATCTGATAGATGGTATTGTCCTCTTTGGAGAGGAAGAGCGGTTTCTCACCCGTGACGAGCAGGGCATGGTGGTCTGTCACCTTGCCGTCGTCCACGCTGCGGCGTGTCGGGGCGGCTTTTGCCCGCACCTTGTCTTTCCATTCGGGCTGTGTGCCGATGAAAGCGAGCAGTTTGGGAATTTCGGCAAACACGTCTTCGGGGATGTAGCGGCTTCCCGTTCTCGGATAGGTTATCAACTTCTTTTCGTAGAGTTTCTGCGCGATTTCAAGCGTCTGTTCCGCCGTGAAGCCGTGCTTGGCGTTGGCTTC
>ERZ791917.1898-NODE-1898-length-10213-cov-4.075802_pt1 | contig 10213 bp, 6 predicted proteins | sample MGYA00510138_ERZ791917 | MGnify/ENA primary metagenome ERZ791917 (study PRJEB30046, sample SAMN00792102) | human gut metagenome | study: EMG produced TPA metagenomics assembly of the A metagenome-wide association study of gut microbiota in type 2...
GCTGGGCTGCGGTTTGGCTGGCTGCGCCACCGGCTCCTGCCGCGGTACGGCCGTCGCTTTCTGTTTGCGGGCCATGTCATCGACGATCAGCCGATAGGCGATGTAATACTTATAGATATTGCTGACGTAGGTTACCGTCTCGGCGCCAATTTTTTCTGCCGCCATATTTCGACGTTACCGAACCAGACGTTCGGGTCAAATCCTCGCTGTTTAGTCATGGTGCGCAGGCGGGCGATACGCGCCGGACCCGCGTTATAGGAGGCAAAGGTAAACAGCGCTTTATCGAGCCGGGTCATGGGCTCATCGGCATAGTACCGATCCATCATCCAGCGCATGTATTTCACGCCGGCATGGATATTGGGATCCAGCTGTTTAATATCGCCCACCTTCAGCTCTTTTCCAGTGCTGGGCATCACCTGCATAACGCCGATGGCGCCGACGTGGCTCCGTACCGACTGATTCAGCCGCGACTCCTGGTATCCCTGGGCCGCCATCAGCAGCCAGTCGACGTCGTAACGATCGCCGTACTTGCGGAAGACATCTACCATCGCGAGGAATTTGCGTCGTTCCTTACTCGCCGCGGCATTTTTGACATATTTAGCATTTTTCAGGTAACGCAGCAGGAGAGTATTGCCCAGCGTGGTGCCCTGACGATTCTTTTTGACGAAGTTGTTCAGTACCGTCAGCAGCTGCGGGCTGTCTTTGCGTACCGCCCAGGCAATGTCGCCGCCGTCGCGCAGCACCACATTGTCATGGACCTGAATTTTTGGAAACACCTGTTTCCAGAACAACGCTTTATGCTGATCGACGACGATCAGCGGAATCAGCCCGGCGTTGAGCATTTCCAGCAGATCTTCATCCTCCAGCGCTTCCGGCGCCGCCTCCAGTATCACCGGTGGGCGCGACTCACCGGCAAATCGGGCGTTCAGCGCTTGCAGGCTGTCGTAATAGCTGGAGGAGCGGCGAACAAAGACGGTTTGACCAGAGAGTTGCTCCAGGCTGTCGACCTTCGGTGAAGCCGGGCCGGAGATCAGTAATTCTTTCACGTTGCTGTAGAGCGGCTGGGCGAAATCGACCTGTGCTTCCCGCGAGGGCGTGATAGTCAGATTGGCAGCCGCAATATCGCCTTTACCTTCATTAAGCGCGATAAAGAGATTGTCCCGACTGACCGGCACAAAAACGATATGCAGCTTCAGGTGGCGCTGTTTGAGCTTTTTATCCTTCGCTAGCTGTTTATTCAGCTCGTTTTCCAGCGCGATAAAAATGTCGTGCGTCGCCCCGCGCTGGGTGCCTTTATCAATAAAAAAGAAGGTCTTGCTGTAGGTGGTTAATACCCGAATGGTACGACGGTTGATCATGCCAGGCAAATCGCCTCTCCATGGCCGTAGCATATCGTCGATATGAATCGACAGCGTGTTGTCTTCGGCTGCTGCCGGCGGCGCTTTTTCCGCCTCTACTGCCGGCAGCAGAGGAGCGAATAACAGTGTCGCGAGGCAGGTGAGCCAGGCGATAAACAGACGTGATAGCGAGTAGGCGTTCATGGAGGAATACTCCGCAGGGGATGTGATTATTTTAGCAGAACGGCCGCCGTTAGCTGGGAACGACAAGGGCGTAAAAAACATAACGATGCCGACAAATAGTTTTCTCCCATTTTATCGCTTACTATTAATGTGTTTTTATCTTTACTTTAACTATGGAGATAATATGGCGGAAATGTGTGTTTTTAATGATAAATAGAAAATAATGATGATGTTTTTATTTTATCTCTCCCCATCTGTTTTGTTGTAACCTTTTGATTGTTAGTGTTTATTTTATTTTTCTCCGATATTGATTATTATCATCTTGATAATGAATCTCATTTTTATTACCGTAACACGGCACATTACTCTAATGACACGCTGTCTGGATTACGCTATCAAAGAATAGCGCGCAGCGCTTTTTCTCTAATGATGAAACAGGGCACTTAATTTTATTATGTCTCACGCTGTTTTTTTATTCCCATTAATGCCGGGAAGGCGCTGACCTGCGCCAAAATCTGGCGAGGCGCTGAGGCAAGTATTTTATCCCATTGTTTTTTCAATTGGGGAAGGCGTTATGCCCGACAGCAACAGAAAACAGGGCATATTCTATGAAATACACGTCTCACTTCCCGCTGGGGATCGTCATTCCTTTGCTCGCCTGTAGCGTGCCGCTGCAGGCGGCAGAGAACATGACCGAACAATCAACGCCTGACGAGAGCGCCGCCACTGCCGAAAATCACGAGGAGACGATGGTCATAACCGCCGCCAGGCAGAACCTGCAGGCGCCGGGCGTGTCGACCATCACCGCAGAAGAGATCCGCAAACATCCCCCCGCCCGCGATGTGTCGGAGTTAATTCGTACGCAGCCCGGGGTAAACCTGACCGGCAACTCCACCAGCGGGCAGCGCGGCAACAACCGGCAAATTGATATCCGTGGCATGGGGCCCGAGAATACGCTGCTGGTCGATGGTAAACCGGTGACCAGCCGTAACTCGGTGCGGTATGGCTGGCGCGGCGATCGTGACTCCCGCGGCGATACCAGTTGGGTGCCAGCGGAGATGATCGATCATATCGATGTGATCCGCGGCCCGGCGGCGGCGCGCTATGGTAATGGCGCGATGGGCGGGGTCGTTAACATCGTGACCAAACCGACCACGCGAGAATGGCACGGTTCGTGGAATACCTATATGAATGCTCCGCAGCACCGTAAAGAAGGGGCGACGAAACGTACTAACTTTAGCCTCAATGGTCCGCTGTCGGACAGTGTCAGCTTCAATCTCTGGGGTAATCTGAGTAAAACCCAGGCCGATGCACAGGATATTAACGCCGGGCATGAAGCGGAACGTACCGGTTCCTACGCCGGTTCTTATCCCGCCGGACGTGAAGGGGTGGTGAACAAAGATATTCACAGTAAGCTGCGCTGGGAGTTTGCCCCGATGCAGGCCCTGGAGTTTGAGGCCGGTTACAGCCGCCAGGGTAATCTCTATGCCGGCGACACACAAAACACCAATACCAGTACGCTGGTGAAGAGTATGTACGGGAAAGAGACCAACCGTCTCTACCGGCAAACTTACGGCGTAACATGGACCGGCGGCTGGGATAATGGCGTGACCAGCAACAGCTATGCCCAGTACGAACACACCCGTAACTCGCGAATGGATGAAGGGCTGGCGGGCGGTACGGAAGGGCTCTTCTCCAGTAGCGAGTTTTCAGATATCGATCTGGCCGATGTCCTGCTACATAGTGAAGTGAATATTCCGTTTACGCTGGGGGTCGATCAGAATCTGACGCTGGGGACAGAATGGAATCAGCAGCGGATGAAAGATGGCGTATCGACAACCCAGGCGCTCTCTTACGGCACTATCGATGGCGTATCGGCTACCGGTCGTAGCCCGTACTCCAGCGCCGAGATCTTCTCGCTGTTTACCGAAGATAATATGGCGCTAACGGACAGCACCATGCTGACACCCGCTCTGCGCTTCGATCATCACAGCATCGTCGGCAATAACTGGAGTCCCTCACTGAACCTGTCCCAAGAGCTGACAGACGACTGGACGCTGAAGCTGGGCATTGCCCGCGCTTACAAGGCGCCTAACCTCTACCAGTTGAACCCGAACTATATTCTCTACAGCAACGGTCAAGGCTGTTATGCCAGTAGTTCCGCCTGCTATCTGATGGGGAATAGCGATCTGAAAGCGGAGACCAGCGTTAATAAAGAGATTGGTCTTGAGTACAAGCATGATGGCTATCAGGCGGGGATCACCTGGTTCCGTAACGACTATCACAATAAGATTGAGTCAGGGTATGCGGCGGTGGGTACCGTCAGCAACGGCACCACCAATATCTATCAGTGGGAAAACGTACCAAAGGCGTTAGTGGAAGGCCTGGAAGGAACGCTGAATCTGCCGGTGGGGGAGGCGGTTAACTGGAGCAATAACCTGACCTGGATGCTGCAGAGCAAGAATAAGACGACAGGCGACCGGCTGTCAGTGATCCCGCAGTTTACCCTGAACTCGACCCTAAGCTGGCAGGTTCGTGAAGATCTCTCCCTGCAGAGCACCTTTACCTGGTATGGCCGACAGAAACCAAAACGCTTTAATTATAAGGGCGAGGCGGTCAGCGGCAGCGAACTAAACGAAGTCAGCCCATACAGCATTGTCGGCCTCAGTGCGACCTGGGATGTGAACAAAAATCTGAGCTTCACCAGCGGGATAGATAACCTGTTTGATATTCGCCACTACCGGGCAGGGAATGCGCAAACGACCGGCAACGCGACGACGGGAGCTTATCTGTATGGCGCGGGTGCCGAGACCTATAACGAATCGGGGCGGACCTTCTTTATGAGCGTTAATACTCATTTCTGATGATCCTGATGAGGAGTAAACCGGGTGCAATGCGACCCGGTTTTTTTATTTCAGATGACAGCGGAGGAGGCGGTTATAAATCGTGACAAAATCTTCACGCCCTCTACATTATTAGCTCAACATATCCTTTTATACTGATTTCCGTCGCGCAAGGTCGTTGATCCCGACCGGGTTCGATAATAGCATCCTGCTATTTCCCTTCTGTAATATCCCCTGTCCCCCTTCCATTCCCAACCGCAGCGATGCGGAGGAGGGGGACCTCCTTATTTTTGCCGCGTGATCTGATAGCGATACTGAGTGGGCGTGAGCGCATGATATTTTTTGAAGGTACGATTAAACGCACTGAGATCGTCATAACCGACCATCATACAAATATCGACGATTCGGTAACCAGGCGTCGTCAGCAATAAACGGCGACACAGCGACATGCGCTGCTGGCGGATATATTCCATTGGCGAACGATCAAAATAATGACGGAAGAGCCGAAACAAATGCCAGGGGGAATAACCAGAGATATCGCTCAGATCGTCGACGGTCAGTTTCTTATCCAGATTATTATCGATCCACAAGAGCAGGTCGCTTAATACCGATTGCTGGAGCGTTTTGCTACGCATAATTGCGGCCAATCCCATAACGCAGGGCTCCTCAGTGAGGAGCCCTGGGGTTTATTGAACAGTGAGTGTGCCGTGGCGAACCTGATAATTTTTTTGATTATCAGGGCCAATATAGTCGCTGGCGGGTTTTGCCAGCTGCAGATGACCAAAGGCGGATGTTTGCTCTGCATGATAATTTTCGCCGTCATTCACGTCGCCGCGCCCGTTATAACGGGCAATGGCCGGGAAGGGATACACCGGACGAGTCGCGATAACCGCTGGAGCGGCGTCAGCGTAAGGCTGACTGACTTTCTGCACGCCGTGAAACTGCGTTTGCGCATCTGGTTTTTCTGTCATCGGCGGCAGGTCGGCAGCGGCTGTTGCCCGTTTGCCGGCCATGATCTCCTGCGGCGCGATGCCTTCCTCGGTCCAGCGCATCAGCGGGGTAAGGAGATCAATTTGATCGTAACCTTCGCCATTACCGCAATGGGCTACCCCAGGCAGCAGGAATAACCGCAGGAAGGTATCCGTTGCGGCATGGCCCATCTCTGCTTCTACGCCGCGATAATAGGCGATAGAAAAGGCCGGACTGACGGAGTCATCGGCCAGACCGTGCCAGAGGATAAGCTTGCCGCCGCGCTGTTGATAGGCATGAAGATTAGTATTTGCCGCGTTATAGAGCGGCGCCAGTTGGGCGACGGCGTCAAAATTCTGCTGGTTAAGCGGGAAATCCCGCATCGATTGGATCTTCTGTTTTTCTCCTGGCAGGAGCACGGATTGCAGAGCCGGTAGTACCATCATTTCCGACATTGAGTGGCCGGTCGGCGTCTCGGGCACCGGCCAGCGTAGCTCGGAACCCAGCGGCAGACCGCCCGCGACGAACTGGGCGCCGTGGCTGTCGTAAGCCCCGCGGTAGAGCTTTTTCACCACCTCGATCTCTTCCTGCGTCAGGCAGGTAGAACGATCCCGAGCATCGGCAGGACAGCGGGGGAGCCATGACTCAGAGAACTGACAGGCATACGGATTTTGCAGGATACCATCCTGCACGCCGGAAAGCGTCGGGCAGTGAGCCAGCACGGCCTGGTGAATCAGAGGAAGGCGATTTTTCAGCAGGATAGCGGTACCGTCCGGGCGCTGATTGGCGGCCACATTCCAGCCGTGGAAGAAGGAGTTCTGAAACTGGAAAAAGGCCGCTGGCGCGCCAGCGCTGATACCGTCAAAATCCTGCGGAAAGCGCTGCGCTTCCATCAATGCTTCGCGACCGCCGTCTGAGCAGCCCATAAAGTAGGCATACTTTGGCGGCTGGCGGTAAAGCGTCTGCATCACCGCTTTGGCCAGCACGGCGGTCAGGTGGTTGGCGCGCCAGGCAAAATCGATGCGCTTTTGCGGATCTTCGGCCCATGACGCATCCATCATACTGCCATGGTGCCCCATATCGGTTGCTGCCACCACAAACTCGCCGTTCATTGCCGGCAGGCAGCCGCTGGCATTCGACAGACTCAGGTTAATACTCCCGCACAGTCCGCCACAGCCGACCTGCAAAAAACGTTGACTCCAGCGTTGAGTCGGCAGGGCAATCTGCACGCCAATCTCTGGGGCGATAGTGGCGCTCACCTTGCACCAGCTTCCCTGCGCGGAGGTCTGCATTTCAGTGTGATTGATAGTGACCTTTGCGCCAACGGCCGCGCTGAAGTCGGTAGCGCTTAGCGCATCGCATGTCAGCGCGGGAAGAACGATCGGCAGACTGGCGACAGCCTGTGTGGGTGAAGCGAACGATAACCCGAAGAGGGCGCAGAGGATGATGGGCAAGATTGTCTTGAGTAAGCGTGTCATACGCAGTTCCCTGTGGCTGATGATGGGAGGCGGCAGGATGGCGAAACCTATGCCTCACCTTCCCTGGCGAGGCGCCACTGCTTGGCTATTGTAGATAACGATAGACTTTCCTTGATGCCTTGATAAGGCGACCCTACTGTATTCTGCTATTTTGAGGAAAATATGGAGATGTTTGCCAACGGCGTCTGGCGGTGAATTCGGGGTAGAATGTTGTGATATCAGTTGCATAATTTATTCAATTTCTCTTCATTAAATCTGCTGGGTTGCAGGTTATTTTTCTCCCTGTTCCTGGTGATCCCAGAGAGCATCATTCCTAACGAGATCCTTCCCCCTTTCCATTAATAAGAAAGGGGGCTTTTTATTAATAAAACGTTCAGGAAAATCTAAATATAGTACTGGTGTTGGCCATTAGAACCATGCGCTTCAGAAAAAGTTCCATCATTAAATATATTTTTAAAGATGCTTTAACATCCATTTTTTCTCCATTTTGTCGCCATAATTGCATGTAATTCTGCGCCTCGCTCAGGTTATTTTCTGTCGCATATTTTAGAGATGCATCCTGAACAAATAAGCTCAACGCCAGCAGAACACTGCTATTGCTCATTATCTCGTAGACGACACATTCATGTTAAAAAAGACTCATATCATCAGCGGACTATTGATCGCCCCTTTAACGTTATATGCCGCAACATCATATCAAGTTGATGATATCCGTTTTGAAGGGCTACAGCGCGTGACCGTCGGGGCGGCGCTATTAAGTATGCCATTGCACGCGGGAGATGCGGTGACGCCAGAAGATGTCAGCGAGGCAGTGCGCGCGCTGTATGCGAGCGGCAATTTCGAAAATGTGCAGATCCTGCGCGATGGGAAAACGCTGGTGGTGCAGGTTAAGGAACGGCCCACTATTGCCAGCGTCAGTTTTTCCGGGAATAAGGCAGTGAAGGATGATGCGCTAAAGGAAAATCTCACCGCGTCCGGTATTTCTGCAGGTAGTGCACTGGACAGAAATTCGCTTAGCGAAATAGAAAAGGGGTTGCAGGATTTCTATTACAGCGCGGGGAAATACAGTGCGCAGGTTCACGCGGTGGTGACCCCGTTACCGCGTAATCGCGTTGACTTAACGTTCGTTTTTCAGGAAGGCATCTCGGCGAAAATCGCACAAATAAACATTATCGGTAATCAGGCGTTTCGGGAAGAGACGCTCCTGGACCAGCTTCAGCTACGTGATAATGTGCCGTGGTGGAACGTGGTAGCCGATAAAAAATACCAGAAGCAGAAGCTGGAAGCCGATCTGGAAACGCTGCGCAGTTTTTATCTCGATCGCGGCTATGCGCGCTTTGCTATCGAGTCCACGCAGGTCAGTATGACGCCAGATAAAAAATCCCTGTATATCACTATCGCCCTCAATGAAGGCGAACGTTATCGGGTCGACCGAACTCAGGTGACAGGCGATCTGGCTCAGCATGGGCCGGAGATCGAGGCGCTTGCCCAGCCGCTGGCGGGGGCATGGTATAGCGGGGCGCAAGTCACCACGGTTGAAAATGAGATCAAAAAGCACTTTGGTAAGTATGGTTATGCCTGGCCGCAGGTGACGTCCACGCCGGAAATCGATGATGCGCATCACCGCGTGGTGCTGCATATTCAGGTCAACGCGGGCCGCCGCTACTCGGTACGCCAGATCCGCTTTTCCGGTAACGACACCTCCCGGGACGCGGTGCTGCGTCGTGAAATGCGCCAAATGGAAGGGGCGTGGCTCAACAACGAAAAAGTCGATCAAGGGAAGGTACGTCTTGATCGAACGGGTTTTTTTGAGAACGTTGAACAGCAGATCGTTCCGGTCAATGGAACGGCGGATCAGGTCGATGTGGTCTACAAGGTGAAGGAGCGCAACACCGGCTCATTCAATGTGGGCCTGGGATTTGGTACGGACAGCGGCGTGAGCTATCAGCTTGGCGTGACGCAGGATAACTGGCTGGGAACGGGTAATAGCGTTAGCTTCAATGGGACGCGCAACAGCTACCAGTCTTATCTTGAACTGGGGGCGACGAACCCGTGGTTTACCGTAGATGGCATCAGCCTGGGCGGAAAGATTTTTTATAACAGCTATGATGCTTCTGATGCGGATGCCGGGAGCTATAACCAGCAGAGCTATGGTTTAGGTAGTACGCTAGGGTTTCCCATTAGCGAAAATAACTCCCTGAACCTGGGACTGGATTATGTCCATAATCGCCTGACCAATATGGATCCGGAGCTGACGACCTGGCGCTACCTCAGCTCTCGGGGAATCGAGCCCAGCGTGGTGACGAAAGATGGCGACAGCGGCGCAAAATATAGCGCCAACGATTATTTTGTGAGTCTTGGATGGGGCTACAACGATCTCGATCGCGGCTTCTTCCCGCGTGCGGGAAACAAGAGCAGCCTGAGCGGTAAAGTGACGCTCCCCGGTTCGGATAATAGCTACTACAAACTCTCTTTTGACACCGCCCAGTATCTGCCGCTGAGCGAGAACAAGCGCTGGGTCTGGATGGAACGCCTGCGCGCAGGCTATGCCGGCGGGTTAGACGGCAAAAGTGTGCCGTTCTACGATAACTTTTACGCTGGCGGTTCGTCGTCAGTGCGCGGATTTTCTTCTAACACCATTGGGCCTAAAGCGGCCTATTACCGCTGTAACGGTAGCGAAAGCAGCTATAGCGCCTGCCCGCTGGACGCCTCGTCTGATGCGGTCGGCGGGAATGCCATGGCGGTGCTGAACAGCGAATTTATCATTCCAACCCCCTTTGTGAATGATAAGTACGCCGATAGTCTGCGAACCTCGCTGTTTGTTGACGCGGGGACGGTCTGGAGTACATCCTGGCACAACACCGCGCAGACGCTGGCGGCAGGGATCCCTGACTACGGCGATCCGAGTCATATTCGTCTCTCCGCGGGGATTGCCGTGCAGTGGATGTCTCCCCTCGGTCCACTGGTCTTCTCCTGGGCAGAGCCGTTTAAAAAGTATGATGGCGATAAAGCCGAACAGTTTCAGTTTAATATTGGCAAAACCTGGTAGGGCTCCAACGGGGCCTGATAGACCGGCGTGGCTATATTCTGTGGACTGTCCTCCGACATAGCGATTGAGCAGAATATACTCAACCGCTATGTCGATATTATCGCTAAGGAATACGATTTGGCGGGACACCCGCGACATTTACCCGAGCGCGGTCTGAGGGCCTTGCGGACCTGGTGGCGTACGACGAGGTAACCGCGCAATAAATAGCTGCCTGCTACTATCCTCTCTTCTTGCCAAACCGCGGGTAATACTCAGTGCTGCATCATCTAATACCAATGACTGAGGCCTCATCCAGAGGGACTAAGACGTATTGTAAATTAAGTTTATATTATCTTATTTTTTATTATATTTTCT
>ERZ791917.1904-NODE-1904-length-10191-cov-5.330604_pt1 | contig 10191 bp, 10 predicted proteins | sample MGYA00510138_ERZ791917 | MGnify/ENA primary metagenome ERZ791917 (study PRJEB30046, sample SAMN00792102) | human gut metagenome | study: EMG produced TPA metagenomics assembly of the A metagenome-wide association study of gut microbiota in type 2...
CGCAGCGTGGAAGAGGTCTGCCGCAATGCCCGCCGGGTGGCCGTTCTGGAGGGCATTGTGGACTCCACCAATGTGGGAGCGATCTTCCGCAGCGCCGCTGCACTGAACATGGATGCCGTGCTCGTTACTCCTTCCTGCTGCGACCCGCTGTGCCGCCGTGCCGTGCGTGTGAGCATGGGCACCGTGTTTCAGGTGCCCTGGGCGCAGATTGGCACCTGCCCTGCCGACTGGCCGGAAAACGGCATTGCTCAGCTGCACAGTCTTGGCTTCAAGACTGCTGCCATGGCTCTGAGCGACCGCTCTGTAAGCATTGACGACAGCGCTCTTTCCGCTGAGCCGAAGCTCGCCATCGTGCTGGGCACAGAGGGTGACGGCCTTGCCCACAGCACCATTGCCGCCTGTGACTACACCGTAAAGATCCCTATGTCCCACGGCGTGGATTCCCTGAACGTTGCCGCTGCCAGCGCTGTTGCTTTCTGGCAGCTAGGCAACCGCTGATGAGCCAGGCTTTTGGCCCTGCCCAAAATACTTGACAAATCGCCCGAACAGAGTTACACTTACAGGGTCATCACATGGGCCTATAGCTCAGTTGGGAGAGCGTTCGGTTCGCATCCGAGAGGTCAAGGGTTCGAATCCCTCTAGGTCCACCAATTTGCCGCATCGTTTTGTACGATGCGGCGTTTTTTATGCCTAAAAAACTTTGGCAGACCGTGCCGGGCTCCGAACCCTGAAGTCGGATGCGAACCGGGTGGGGTCATCAATGTACTTTTTGAAAATCCATCGTTTTCACGTCTCTTTCTTTGCATTTTGCAGAGTGCTGTGGGCAAGCGCATCGCTTTTATGCCTCCTTCTCGGAAATTCCTTCAAAAATTTCCGCACCATCGTAGGATGACACAGCCTTGAGCTGTTCCACTTGGTTGAAGCTGGCATTCAGGGTGATCGAGATTTCATAGTCTTTTCGGACGCGAATCTCCTTAATGAACTGCTGCAAGATGGCGCGGCGTTCATCGTGGTTGGCTGTATCGTACACATCCGCCCATGTGAACAGCTCGTTGCAGATGTAGTTACCCTCGATTTTCAGCTTCGGGTTGATCTGCCGTCGGGCCTTCTGCACGGTCTGCAAAAGCTGTTCCAGACCCTTTGCAGACAGGTACTGTGCCTGCACAGGAATCAGGGCAGCGTCTGCCGCCGCCAGTGCGTTGATGGTCAGCATTCCCAGCGAGGGCATACAGTCCAGCAGAATAAAATCGTACTCTCGTTTGGCACTGTCCAGCACCTGTTTTAGCATCTTTTCCCGGTTCATGCTGTTCACAAGGGCAACTTCCAGCCCTGCCAGTTCAATGTTTGCTGGAATCAGGTCAACGCCCTCTGCGTGGTGCAGAATGCCCTCGCCGGGCTGGATGGGCTGGTCGTTCATGGCTTTCTGCATCAGGGTGGAAAGGGTGGTAGGCAGTTCATCGGGCTGCTGCCAGCCCATGCTGATGGTCAAGCTGCCCTGTGGGTCGGTGTCCACCAGCAGGACTTTTTTGCCCTCCATTGCCAGCCCGATGCCTAGATTTTCACAGGTGGTGCTTTTCCCTACACCGCCTTTTTGATTGGTGACTGCGATAATCGTAGCTTTCTTTGCGATAACATCACCCCGCCTTCGGTGAACCACGCGCAAAGTCGTGGTTCGTTTTGTTCTGATAGTAGAGGTTCATGGTGGTGGGCGCATTGTAGAGCATTGCCAGCAGATACTGCTTCATGTTCCGCACTGGGGCGGTGTTTTCTGCAAGAGAATCCAGCACAAAACGGATGTGGTCGGCGTTCAGCTTTTTCAGCCGACTGCGTACCACCTCGGTGGGCTTATCATCACCGGCAATCCGCAACATCTTGCGTTTGGTGGAACAGGTATCCACAAGCAAGTCTACGATCTGGTAGATGGTGTCCTCATCGTCCGGGCAGAGCCGGAGCAGGAGTTCCACCTCTAACGCTTGATAAAAATAATCCTCAAGCTGCTCCCGGACGCCCCCGGAATAGATAGGGTCAGGATCGTTCCACTCGGTTTTATTCTTATCAGTCTTATTTGCTTGCGGTTTTGGCTGCACCAGAATTGCGCTTTCGCCAGCGCCTGAATTGCTGTTTGGGCAATTCTGTACTTGCGCTTTTGGCAGTCCAGACGAAAAGTCCTTGACGTAGATCAGGCTGGGTCTGCCCAGACCACGGCGTTTACGCTCGATGAGGTTCATGTCTTCCAGTTCCCGGAACAGCTTGACCGCCTTGTGCTCGGCGCAGCAAAGGGATTCCTGCACTTCCCGGACGGTGTAGATGATATACACCCGCCCTTGCTCGTCTAGCCAGCCATTCTTTACGGACAGGCTCATGCGGTCCAGTAGAATGCCGTACAGTGTCCGGGCATCGGTGGAAAGCTGCCGGAAGCGGTGGTCTTGGAACAGTGCTTTCGGGATGCGGAAGTAGGAGAACAACTCGCCCGACTGACCATAGAAGTAGTCATAACTCATGGCATTAACGGATCATCATCTCACGGTCTGCGGCACCTTTTATATACATAGCTTCTGCGATGTCATCCATCACCCGGAAAAGTGCATCGTCCAGTTCAAGATATTTCCGCCCCAGTTTTTCATCCAGCAGCCTCCGGAACTCACGTTCAATTTTGTCGCGCTCACAGGCAGCCCGCTGGTAGCGAGGTGTTTTCATCAGTTCCGTCCATATAGGACGCACCATTTTGTCGTAGTAGTTCAGCATAAAGTCTTTATCCATTGGCATCCTCCTTTTTGAAATGTTTTGTGGGTAAAAATAAAAGCGAATCGTCTGTTCAGAGTAGAAATCGAAAGTATAAGTCATCTTATCGAATATTTGTTTTCTTTGCAATCTGTATCGTACTGTGTTAAAATAATATTAAAGATTGCCATGAGAATCTAATGCACAAAATCGAATCAGACCTAATAAGACGTATAAGTATCATGCGGTATCATGACTTAAGGAGGAACATATGGACGAGCACAATTTAGACCGTCATTTGAAAGCATATTGTGATATGCATGAAGAATATCAGAATTTGTATGCAACTTGGAGCCTAAATCGAAAAAGTTGTTCTGAGATTCTGAAAAATGTCTTGTTGCGCTATCCCCATTACAGTCTACACGATGCAAGCCATGCTGAGGCAATTCTGTCTAAGATTGAAATGCTTCTGGGTGACCGTATCGAACAGCTGTCTCCAACAGATACTTGGCTAGTACTTCATGCAGCCTATGCGCATGACCTTGGTATGGTTGTGCAGTGGAGAGAGCTTCAGGAAGCATGGTCCACGCCGAAATTCAAGGAATATCTTGATTTGCTCACTGAAAGTGAGGACAAAGATTTAAGAGAGGCGGTACTCTGGTTACGTCAAATGGAAAAAAATGGCGACAAAAGTGTACTGTGGCCGCTCCGTGCCGTTCGTAGCGTTCAACTAATTGATGCTGCATATTTCCGCAGTCAGCATGCATCTATGTCTAAGAACTATATCGAGCGTATTTCTCAGGGATTGCAGATTGATTTGGGCCACAGCGGACTGGTTAAAAACCGTTTGTTACAGGTATTAGGGGACATCTGCGCCTGCCATACGGCCAATGATGAACAAGTACTAGAATTACCGCATGAAACAAACGGTTTTGGTTCTGACTATGCACATCCTCGTTTTGCCGCCATGCTTTTGCGTCTGGGCGATTTATTGGACGTGGACAATGGTCGATTTAACATGGTCGCAGAGGAAATGATTGGTGGGTTGCCAGCAACCTCTGAGGCTCATAAGGAAAAGCATGAGGCGACCACACATCTTTTGATTACGCCGGAAAAAATCGAGTTTTCCAGCAACTGTCCCAATGAATCTTCTTATTTGGAAGCACGCCGTTTTGTAACTTGGCTTAAAGACGAGATCCATTTTTTGACAAACAACTGGGTTCGAATCGTTCCTAAGGGCTTCCAAGGCTTTGCACCACGTTTTGATGAAAGTAAACTATGTATCAACGGTGTGCCCGACTTGGAAGGATTGGCTGGACTTCGCTTTGAAATCAAACAGAAAAAGGCATTTGAAATTATTGAGGGTTCTAGTATTTATGAAAATAAGCTGGTTTTCATCCGAGAACTGTTACAAAATGCTATGGATGCTTCCAAAATTCAGCTTTGGCGGGATCTTTGTGCCGGAACTTATCAGGCGTGGATTGGTGAAAAAGCAAAGAGAAAGCTCCAGAATTTGCAGCCATATGACCTAAAAGAGGAAATCTACCATAGCTATCCAATCCAGATTCGATTGGATACAGATGAAAACAAGGTAACTAAAATTGAAATTGAGGATCGAGGAACTGGCATTACTATTGATACCTTTAAGCGTATGTGTAATGTGGGTGTCAGCCCCTCTGGTTCAGATGCGTTAAAAAAAGAAATCCAAAGTATGCCAAAATGGTTGCAGCCCACTGCTGGCTTTGGCATCGGACTACAATCAGTTTTTCTAGTGACAGACCGTTTTGAAATCGAGACAAACAATGGTACCGAAATTTTGACGGCGGTTGCATATTCCAGTCAAAATGGTGGATACTTGCAGATTAAAAAAGGGGGCAAGCGGCTTTTCCGAGGTACAACCATCCGCATTTACTTAAAACTGCCTAGCACATACACGATTCGCTATGCCAGTAATTCCTTTTACTATTGGCACTTTCAATATGACCCAATGGATGGTCAAAACTGTATAGAACAAATGCAGCTATTGGATGGCTTTTTGGAGAATTGCGGAAATTCCATTTTTCCGATTAACATTGAGAGCAAAGAACCTGCTATCGGAAAACAAGAAGTGCGTCATCCGATCCCGGTTTGCGAGGATTTCAAGGAAGACGAATGGAAAAGATATGGTGATTACAGAATTAAATTCAAAGAAGAGTGTTCTCAAGCAGAAATTTGGAATGAAAAAGATTTTGTTTATGCTGAATTGTCACTGAGAAACAAGAATCGACACCGTTCAGAGGCACGGTTTAAAGGCGTAAAGGTTAAGGAATCTGTTCGTTTTGGGGAACAATGCTTAGACGGTTCTATCGATATTTATGGCTTTGATACAAAGTGCTGTCTAAAATTAAACCGTTCCAATCTAACAGAGAATGGTATACATATTCTGGAATTGCAGTGCCGAGAATTCCATGATTGCTATATTAACTCTGTCCTAAAAATTTTGGATAATGAAGATGATATAGCGGCCGAAACACTGCTCCAAAGTAAAAGCTTCAAGCTGGTTGATTTCTGGCTTGCTTGTTCACCTTCTCAGAAAGAAAAAATTAGGTCGGAGCAGTTGCAAACATTAAAGGAAAAGGTTCCAGTACTGAAATATAATGGCACAGTCTTTTCTATGGAAGAGGTTGAACTTTGTAGTATTCTGCCACCGAACGATGACGTCCGTTTTTTGTACGGTACTAGCTTTCGGTCGCCAGATGGTTTGGATCACAAACAGATTAATACTGTTTGTGAAGAATTAACTGCTGCAGTGATAGAAAATTCTGAGCTAAGTCGCATTATTATTCCGGTCGATGAACGTTTGATTGGTGCATCGTATAATTGTTGGAAATCTTGTGTCCAAAAAATTCGGAATCGCTTTTACTATCAAGTATCTTTGCATCAAGTACCTTTTCATGTTGATGAGGAAACACGAAAAACTTTCCTTCTGGGGTTAGGTGAAGATGTTATCAAAGAGCCCATTTTTTATAATGATGAGGAACTTTTCCAACGTCGCCGTGCAATTTCGGCACTTCCCGGTTACGCGAACCTCGTTGTAATAGAACTTCCGGATGGTATTGCATATACAGGTCTTTTTGCTAATGGAGCTATCCTTTCTCCTTTCAATCATGATCAGAAATTGATTGCCGATACTGAAAGCTGTGAATACTTCATTTCACAGGTTCTGGAATCTACTGCATTCCAGAACGTTGTTCAATGGACTCTAGATTACGCACCGAAGAGCACAAAACGTAGTGCGGAAACAGTAAAAAAAGAATACAAAAAGTTGATGCAGGAGTATTATCAGGTTCTTCATTCCAATAATAAGTGAGTCATTCCTGAGAATAGCTAAAAGCCCCTCTGTGTAGAAAATGAACTGTTTTAGTTCCTATTTTTCTATGCGGAGAGGCTTTGGGTCTTGTAGCTATTTTATGTTGGTTCTTTATGTTGATTCAATTTTCAATAGAAGCTGTGCTCAAAGTATTTTCACAATTACTTGAACTTTTATGCTTCAATGCACTGCTTTAGAACATCACAGAATGCCATATCATCATCTACGGCAGCGATTGCGGCGTTGATCAAAGTTTCTCGGTCCGTGTTGCCCCAGTTGATGTGCAGACCATATTCTAACGCCATGCAGCGAATCAGTTCACGGGTACTGCGGCCATTTCCTTCACGGAAAGGATGGATGATGTTTAACTCCGCCATTGTCTGAGACAGATTTTGAATCTGCTTTTCTTCATCTTGTTCGGCAAGCAGCTTCTTGGAGTGAATGTTTTTGAACACACGCTCCAATTCTCGGTCGATCAGGTCTGGCGGGTAGAACATCGTGTCACCCTTGCTGATTTGCTCCTTGCGGATGTGCCCTGCAAACGGGTACACATCTTCAAAAAGGAAGCGGTGAATCCGAAACAGATGCGTTTTGGTAAAACGCCCCTTGATTGGCTCCTGCAACAGAGCCATCTGTTTTACCGCCGTAAATTCCTCTTCGGCCTGTTTGAGTTCGGCTTTGTCACGGATGTCCAGCTTGTTGATCAGAACATCCGTATCCGGGTAGCAGTACATGGATTGAACCGTGGTATAGACATCGTACTTCGAGAACATACTCAGCCTTTCTTCGCGTACTTTGCGCGCAGTTCATTCACGACCTGCTGATAGCTGGCCTGACCGCTGCCGATGCGGTCAAGGTTGCTGCGCGTATCTTTGCTGATGGTCATGCCCTCAATGGCAAAGGTGCCGTACACATTGCGGAGGTTGCTTTTGTGCTGGGCAGGAGTAGTGTGCTTGGCGCTCATGGTTTGGCCTCCTTCTGATTTACATAATACTATATAAAGTTTATCGTGTATGTGTCCTATTGTCAATCTATAACTTGTTGTCAAATGTAAAAAGCGCATCTTCCATTCATCAAGAGTGGAAGTTGCGCTTTTACGTTATATCGTATTTTATTTTGAATCGGGATGTGATACATCTGAACCCCATGTGAGTTACATCTCAATGGCCTGTAGCTCACTTGTCCGCCAACCATATTACGCCCCAAATCGCTTCATCCTGAAAATCAGCGACTTGGATGCCATACTTGCGACCGAGAAAGGTCGAGGGTTCGACTCCCTTCGAGTCCATAAAACGCCGTATCGTGTTAAACGATACGGCGTTTCTTTTTGCCATTCTTTGCAAAATCGTGCATCATTCGTCTTGACAGCGCAAAATTGCGTGTGCAGCATTTTTAGGCACAATGCTTATAGTTTCACCTGCTGTTTTGTCTAAAACGGCGATTCCGGCATTTGATGTACAACGCCCAACTTTTTGAGGATTTTGCGACTTATTTTTCTGTTTTTTGCCCCGTCCAGCCGATGCTGCGTGACGCTTAAACTCCTCGAACTCGTCCAGCGGCACATTGAGAACGATCTCGATATTATAGTCGCGTCCGACACGCACTTCCTTGATAAACTGTTTCAAAATACCGCTGGAATGCGAGATACAGAAGTCTGATTTATCTCCATACCTATTTTTATTGCTTCCTGAAACAGGGTAAAACAAAAGCCGCCCGAAGGCGGCAGGATGCATCACGGAAGCAAATATGAACGCGGCTCAGGGCCATCAGAACAGATCCAGCATGTTGTCCAGATAAATTTCTTCCCGGACGCGCAGCTGATACTCAGGCTTTGTCATGTAGTAAAGCAGAAATTCCAGTATCAACGCGCTGCCCAGTCCCCGCCCCTCGATCTTGAAGTTGGAAAAGCCGCCGGGCAGATAAATTTTGCGGATATCCCCGGCCCCGATGAAGCCGGGGTTTTCCATTGCCTTTGAAAAACGATAGCCCTGCTGTGCGCCCGGCGCTGTGCAGCGGTGGTCCGGGCAGTCCTCGCCCAGATTTTTGCGGCTGACATTCTCGTAGCAGTGCTTTCTGTCCCGGCAGCCGTACCAGCAGCATTCGTTGCACAGAAATTCCACCTTGTCCTTCTGGTCCTGCGACAGGGTATCCAGCTCTGCAAACGACTTGTTCAGGCGGAAATCCGGCACAACATAGCGGAACTCTTCCCGTTCCGTCTCTCTGCGGAGCTGCTGGAAATCTGTAAGGACTTTTGTTGTGGAGGACACGAAATAAAGGCCAGGATACTGCCTTTTCAGGTAGTCCAGCAGCAGGTCCGAATGGACGATGACACCATTCTGCACGCGGTTTTCTTTTTCAAACAGCGCACAGAGGGCATTGCATTTCCGGTCTGCAAGGTGCTCTTCCCGGAGCAGCGAATTGCTGAAGGTGAGCCGGGCCGATATGCCATATTCCTGCATCAGTGCAAGCACCCGGTGCGGCTGTGCATCGCCAAAGCCAGTGCGCCCCCCGCCCCAAATGCAGTCGGCCGGTGCACCGTAGACCGAACCGATCTCGCACCAGTCGTAAAAATATTCCCTGTGTTCACGGAACAGCGGCAGAAACACACGGTACAGTTCATAAAATTCAAACAGTCCCGGAAGATGATAATATGCCGTGCCGCGTTCGTGCTGTGCCATTGCCGTGTGTGTTCCTCATTTCTGTAAGTTTCAGCTTCCCTGCAGCAGCTTTTGCGCTGCACCCGGAGATCTTTTTTCCAGTATAGCACAGTCCTGCCGGGAAAGAAATCATCTTCCTCTTGACCTTGAGCACACTCCAAGTTTTATCATGTGCATAAAGGCTCCTTCGGTCCGTTTTTTTGCAGAACTTCTCCTTCTGTTTTTTATCTCTCCTAATTTCAGCCGGTCAGCAGGCATCCACATTCTTGGTGACCATCACGTCACTGTCCAGCCCGCAGACGTTGTGCAGCACGATGGTGCCCGCTTTGACCGGTGCTGTCAGCACCACCTTGCGGATCTCGTCCATCACCGGGAAGATCATATCCTTGGGGACGGCCTTGGTCAGGCGCACGCTGGTAACAGGCAGCTCGCCGCCCTTGACCAGCACCGAGCTGGCGATGGTGCGGCGGGGCGCAGTCAACTCCTGACGGACATACTGTTCGCCGCGGGGGCAGGTGTGACCGGTGACCGAGATCACCTGACCATTTTCAACTTCGGCTTCGATCTCGCAGCCGTTGGGGCAGACGATACAGGTAAATTGCTTTTTCATTCCACCGACACCTCCAGTGCGCCCGTTTCCTGCAGCTTGGCAGCAGAGACCTTGAACTGGATCATCTCCGCAGGAATAGCTTTCTTCATCTTCTTGGCAGCAACTTCCACACCGTTCTGGCGCACCACGATGCGGCAGTCACGGTAGTGGTTCCGCACGCGCAGTGAAAGGCTGAAGTCGTTCTTTCCGCTGACCTTCTGCGGAATGGTGTGGCCCACGCCCTCGCCGCACTTCACGTCCAGCGTGCAGGGGTCGATGCCCTTGCCCTCAACGTAGGCGGCAGCGTGGCGTGCCAGTGCCTCGGACTCCATGGAAACAAAGTCCACCAGATCATGCACATGCAGCACATTGCCGGCAGAGAACACGCCGGGCACGTTGGTCTGCAGGTTCTCGTCCACCACAGCGCCGTTGGTGTGGGGGTCAATGGCGATGCCGGCATCCTCCAGCAGCTTGTTCTCCGGGATCAGGCCCACGGAGAGGATCAGCGTATCACACTTGTACTCCTTCTCGGTGCCGGGGATGGGCCGACGGTTCGCGTCCACCTCGGAGATGGTCACGCCGGTCAGACGGTCACGGCCATGGATCTCGGTGACGGTGTGGCTGAGATAGAGCGGGATATTGTAGTCATCCAGACACTGCACGATGTTGCGCGGCAGGCCGGAGGGGTAAGGCATCAGCTCGAACACTGCCTGCACATGAGCGCCTTCCAGCGTCATGCGGCGGGCCATGATCATGCCGATATCGCCGGAGCCGAGGATGACGACCTCCTTGCCGGGCATCCGGTTGTAGAGGTTCATGTACGCCTGCGCGGTGCCCGCGGTGAACACGCCCGCCGGACGCTCGCCGGGAATGCC
>ERZ791917.1914-NODE-1914-length-10138-cov-2.112467_pt1 | contig 10138 bp, 10 predicted proteins | sample MGYA00510138_ERZ791917 | MGnify/ENA primary metagenome ERZ791917 (study PRJEB30046, sample SAMN00792102) | human gut metagenome | study: EMG produced TPA metagenomics assembly of the A metagenome-wide association study of gut microbiota in type 2...
ATACATCTCATTCCACAAAGCAAGTCCTTGGTTAAAGCAGTAGCGGCGATAGTCGCACGCCTCATCCAAAGCCTGTCTCATAACCTTGTTAGGATGCAACTCATAGACTCTCGTCTGGATTACCGTAGTAGGTTCTTCCGTTTCTTCTAGTTTCACTTCTTCTGCTTTCGCCGTCATTTGCTATCACCGCCTTTCAGATTAGGATCTTTCTCAATCTTGGTTTTGTATCTTCTCAAGCCGTATAAGCGGCAAGAGAAGACATGAATTATGCTTACTAGATCGTCAACCAGTTCTTTGTCGGGACTGGTCTTAGGGTTATTGACGACAACAATCTCGCTTCCATGGCGCTTGCAGAAATTAGCAAACCAATCAAAACCAAACCGCACAAAACGATCTTTGTATGTGACGTAAATTTTGTCAATCTTGCGGTCTTCAACGTCCTGCAGAAGCTGGTTCCACTTAAGCCGATTGTAGTTTAACCCGCTGCCAATGTCGCTTAGATGCTCATCCACAATAACGCCTTTGGCATTGCAGTACTCGATTAGAAATTCTTCTTGATCTTTTAAGTCATGCTTTTGCCCAACTGATGACACACGGGCATAAATGACATTTTTTCTGCCATCATTAGTAACGCCCAGATACTTGTTCAATTGTTCTTGGGTGTAGTAGCGCCGATTAGCTGCATTTCTGTATGACTTCAGCCGTCCTTCACGATCCCAACGCTGTAAAGTAGAAACCGATACTCCAAGGATTTCAGCCGCCTCGCCAGCCTTATATTTCTTATCCAAAAATAGACTCACCTCGCTTTATTGAGATGAGTCTATTTTAACATGGTTTACACACTAATAAACACTTTTGTGCATTTTGAGTATGATTTCTATTACTAGTCTTTAGCTCTTAGTGATGCAGATTGTTTTTATTTTTATCAATTTAGAATTATTATTATCTAAAAAGAAACATTTAATTTCCTAATGCATTATCTGCCTTGGCAATGCTATAATTATGACTTGTCGAATCAATCGTCTATGAAAGGAGTATGATCGTTGCAATGGCAAATTCAGAATATGAACACGCACTGCAGCATCTGCGTGAAAAACATGTTCGTCTGACCCCGCAGCGCAAACTGATTCTGCGCTATTTGATCGATCACCATACGCACCCTAGCGTCGAGATGATTTACGCTGATCTAAAAAAAGAAGCCGACAATATCAGCATGGCAACGATCTACAACACCATCAATCTGCTGGTTGAAGATCAATTGGTCATTGAATTGAAGAATGGTGATGGCAGCTCCCATTACGACTATTTTGGTCATCCCCACTATCACGTTGTCTGTGATAACTGCGGCTTAATTCAAGACGTTTTTGATGATCACTTTGCTGAATTAACCAAAGATCTGCAGCAGATCACTCGTCAGAAAACCAATTTTTTGGTGAGTCAAAGCGATATTGAAGTCCATGGCATCTGTCCAGCCTGCCAAAAGAAACTGGGCCTGGCATAGGCTAAACAGCTGAAAAAACGACTTTCTACTTAACTAAAAATATGGCGTCATCTCAGACTTTTGAGTTTGAAATGACGCCATCTGTATTTTTCAGCATCTTTTTACGATTGTATTTAAAGCGAGCACGTATCCATAGCCTGGCTCATGTGTTGACAAATCATCCCAGTCGCTAAGTAAAAATCAGCTTTAGAATAATTCAAACGTAATTGTAATGCTAACTTGCGACCGACAATACCTACATAATAAAACCCGGATGATCCACCATTGCTTAGCGAATCATCCGGGTTTTCATATTGAGAGGAAAAGTTTTTAGTTTCGTCCAGTTGTTCCTGCTTTTTTATAAATCAGACATTTTATTCTGCATCATCGCCATCATCTTCTGCAGCAGATGGCAGGCCCTCGGTTGGTTCGTGGCCCAAGAAGCTTTGTGTCAACCTGATCTGTTCCTTAATCCAGGCATACAGCTCTTTCATCAGTTGATTCTGCGCCTCATGCCCTTCTTTTTCGGTCAGCTTAATGGCCCGTGTAATAAACAATAGCTGCATATCAAAATCTTTAACCAGCTCAAACAGCTGATCTTTACCATCAGCATACTTAGTAGCACCATTTTCGGTCAGCATGCTGTACTTAAGCAGTTCCTCGCTGGTCGTTGGCACCAAATCTGCTTCGGCATGCAAGGCACGATTGATATCATCCCAAAAAGCCAGTTCTTTTTGAATCCAGGCCTGCCCATACTGATCTAAAAACAATGCGGCTGGCCCTTTGGCAAATAAAGCTGCCTGCTCAATCTTTAAAGCATGCACTGCCAGGTTGGCGGTAATGTGACCGATCATGGCACCAGCAGTTGGAACATGGTGCTCATGGTCGCTGCGTTCTTGTTCTTTTGCATAACGGATTTCAATTTCACTCATGGTTAAACCTCCTTAACGATGATCTTTTCGACTTGATAGCCAAGCTGGCTGACAACATCGCCCAATGCTTCTGGTGCAAGTTGGCTTTCATCAACTTCAGCCTTGACCTTGCCGGCATTAAACATTACCACGGCATTTGATACGCCAGGCTGTTGGCTGACGGCTTTTTGAATCTTGCTCATGCATGATGGACAAGACAGATCATTGAGTTTTAACGTTACTTTTTTCATGATTCATTTCCCCTTTGCTTATTTATGAATATAGCTTTAGTCGATTTACTCTAATAAATAATTGATTACGGTCAATTACGACGAATTAATCGCATACCATTTAAGATGACGATCAAAATACTCAATTCATGAACCAGCATCCCTGACGCCATGTAGATGTAGCCGGTAAACAGACCGATGAACAACAGTAATACCGTCAAAAGTGCAATTGCAATGTTTTCATACATGTTGTGCATCGTCTTTTGCGCATGACGAACGGCAATCGGTAATTGAGCCGGACTGGAGTTGACCAGGATAATATCGGCCACGTCAATGGCGGCTTCGGTACCACTGCCCATGGCAATCCCTAGATCAGCCACGCTTAATGCCGGACTGTCATTGATTCCGTCCCCTACAAAAGCCACTTGATGGCCATCTGATTGCAGCTGTTTGATGACTGCTGCCTTGTCGACTGGCAAAAGATCACCACGTACTTCATTAAAGTTCAGGTCGGCCACCATGTTTTCAGCAGCTGCCTGGTTATCGCCAGAAAGCAGGATGAGGCGATAGTCCTTGATTTTTCTCAGATTGTCCAATGCTGCTTTGGCCCCAGGACGCAGTTGATCACTGACCTCCAGTACCAGCCGCAGCTCGTGATCAACAGCCAGCAAAACGTGTGAGCTGGTCTTTAAAAGCTGATCGGTGGTCGTTTCGATTCCGGCTTCGTTTAACAATCTTTCATTACCAACCAAAACCGAGTGCTGGTTAACGACAGCCTGAATGCCGCGCCCATCAATAATCTGGCTGTCGCTAACCGGGTAGACGTCATCTTTTTGCCAGTAGTCCAAAATGGCTTTGGCCAACGGATGATTGGACTCATGCTCAATGCTGGCCAGGATCTTTAGATTTTCATTCTGATCGCCATTGACATTGACAACCTTTCCCACACTCGGCTGGCCCGTCGTCAGCGTACCGGTCTTGTCAAAAACAAACATATCAATCTTGGTTGACTCATCCAATGCAGCACTACCCTTGGCAATCATGCCTCGTTTGGCTGCACTGCCGATACCGGCAACCGTCGAGATTGGCACCCCGATTACCAGAGCACCTGGGCAGCCAAGGACCAGAATGGTAATTGCCAAGCGTAAGTCTTTGGTAATCAGGCCTACGATAATTGACAACAGTAATACCAATGGCGTGTAGTATTGTGAAAAGCGGTCAATAAAACGCTGGGTCTTGGTTTGACTATCTTGAGCCTCTTCAACCAATTCAATCAGCCGACCAAACGTGGTATCTTCGCCCACCTTTTCGGCTTGTACAACCAACGTTCCGCTGAAAAGAATCGTGCCGGCAAATACACTGCTGCCGATTTCTTTGTGGCTGGGTTTGGATTCGCCGGTAATGCTGGCTTGATCAACATGACCATTGCCAGCGACGACTTGGCCATCGACTGGAATCTGCGAACCAGTTTTGACCAATAGATAATCGCCTTTTTCAATCTCGTCAATGTCAACTTCTTCAAACGAACGATCACTGAGACTTTCAATCTTCAGTGCCGTCTTGGGTGCCATATCAACCAGATCTTGAATCGACTTGCGGGTTTTTTTAAGCGTAATCTCTTCCAACAAATCCCCAACCGAAAACAGCCAGACCACGATGCCGGCCTCACTGTATTCACCAATTGCCAGGGCACTGATTACGGCAATTGAAACCAAAAGCTCAATTGAGATAATTTTGAATTTCAAGGCCCCGACTGCTCGAAAGACCAGTGGCAGGCCACCGATAATGGCAATTGCGATCATTGAGACATCAAATAGCCAGATCAGATTGGTGAAGCGACCAATGTAGGCAATAATCAGCAAAGCCGTCATTAAAACGACGCTTTCTTTTTTATGCTTGGCAAAAAACATGATTTTTTCTCCTCTCCAAATGTTTAATCACAGTTTAAGGAGATTTTGCCGTTTGGTAATTGACAGCTATCAAGTTTGCTAAAAATATCTAAAGATTTGAGCAGACAATGAGCCAACCCCAATTAAACAGCGTATTATGTTGATAATTTCAAATATGGAGAGATGAAAATGGAAAAAGAATACTGCAAGGCTGGTATGACCTGCCAAAAAGGCTGTCCTTGTGCCAGTGCAGATGGCATCTGTCACTGCGATATGCTGGATGAGAAACGCTGCTATTGCAACAGTCACTGCCAAAGCCAACGTGATTAAACTTAAGAAGCAAAAAAAGAAACTTCCCGACCAAAAATCGAGAAGTTTTTTAGTTAGTTATATTTATATTCTTTAAACGTCATAGACAGAACCGTCATGAATGCCAGCCAAACTACCGCGATAATCAAAGCAATCCGCGTGTCGGCACTGAACATCAAGATCACGCCAACGGCAAACAGGAAAATCAAGACCATCCAGTCAGTTACTGGTGTCCCTGGCATCTTAAAGCCACTGCCTTCTGGGTGCAATTTACGATAGCGCAGGTGAGCTGCAACAATCGTTCCCCAGATAAACAGGAAGCTGGTCGTCGCCACACTGGATACCAACGTAAATACTTCAGAAGGAATCAGGTAGTTCAACAGCGAAGACAGCCCCATCAAAAGTGCTGAAATAACGATCGCCGTAGCGGGAACCGAATTCTTGGAAATGCGGCTGATCTTACGAATTGAAGGCCGTCGTGATGTTGACGTCAATTCGGCCAACATGCGCCCAGTCGTATACAAAGCACTGTTGCAAGATGAAGCGGCCGCCGTTAACACTACAAAATTGATGATTGAGGCTGCTGAAGAAATGCCAATATCCTTAAAGACCATAACAAACGGACTTGCATTGGGGTTCAGGCGATTCCATGGATAGATGCTCATAATCACAAACAAAGCGCCAATGTAGAATAATAGAATCCGAACCGGAATGTCGTTAATGGCCTTAGGAATGACCTTGCGGGGATTAGCCGTTTCGGCAGCCGTCATCCCAACCATTTCAATCCCGGCAAACGAGAAGATGACCATTTGAAAAGACTTCAAAAAGCCGTCCAGACCAGTCGCGAAAAATCCGCCATGCGATACCAGGTTGCTTGGCGAGGTAACAATGCCGTTGGGGCTTTTGAAGCGCACCAGCATCATCCCGACCCCGATTACGATCAGCAACAGGATCGCGAAAATCTTAATCAGTGCAAACCAAGATTCAACCTCACCAAACGCACCAACCGTAATCAAGTTGACACACAAGAGTACGGCCAGCGTAATCAGCCCCGGCACCCATTGTGGACAATTTGGCAGCCATAATTGAACGTACATGCCGATCGCGGTAACTTCCGCCATTGCGATTGCGACCCAACACAGCCAGTAGGTCCAGCCGGTGATAAATGAGACCCGTGATCCCAGATAATCTCGAATCGCATCAACAAAAGAATTGTAACGCAGGTCGGCCAGCAAGAGCTCGCCCAATGCCCGCATCAACAAGAAGCACATGATCCCCGTAATCAGATATGCCAGCAGAATGGAAGGACCAGCAGCGTGAATGGATTTCCCAGAACCCAAGAACAGTCCCGTACCGATCGCACCACCAAGAGCAATCAGCTGTACGTGACGATCCTTTAAGCCCCGTGACAGCGTTTGCTGATCCGGTTGCTTTTCCGCCATATTTAATTTCCTCCTTCTCTTAACCTGCCCAGCATTTTTTGCTAGACTGGAGGGTAAAACCTAGAATCTTTATTGTACCACGTTTTTAAATTTTAGTTAGAGTTATTGGGGAGATTTTTAATTTTGCGTTCTTGGATTCCATTTATAATACTATTAATCATCTGGGGCACCATGCTTAATCAGACTTTGCGTCTACCGCTCCATGGCTGGCAATGGTTTACGATGTTGAGTGCCTTAATCTATACTTTGGCAATCGCCTATCTCTGCTTTACGCCAACCCAGTATAACTGGGGCGGTCCGCATAAGATTTTTTATCACGTCTTAGGTGTTCCCTGCAACATCATTCCGTTTCAAGCCTTGTCGCCTGATTTTTTCTTAAATATCGTCATGACGGTTCCAGCGGGCATCTATTGGTATCTGCTGAGTGACCGGCATGATTGCAAATTTGTACTGCTGTTTGGCATCCTGCTGGGAATCTCAATTGAAACCACGCAATTTTTATGCGATCTTCTTTTTCATGTTGAACGCTTTGTCGATATTGATGACGTCATTACTAATACCGCGGGCGTTTTAGTTGGCTTTTATACCATGGTCATTTTAAAAACGACAGTTCTGGCTGGCTGGATTTCGCAGCTGACGATAAAATTTGTTAAACTGTAATTGAGGTGAATAATATGATCAGCAATGAACAACGCGCACATGATATTGCCATTGCACTTTTACAGGCAAACGGCAAGGACCGCAAGCCAATTGAGGCCTATCATGAATACATCAACACTTTATTGCCAATCTTAAAGGAAATCGATAAGGACTTTCCCAACGGCATTAAAGAACACATCTAAAGCAGACCCGATTTTCAAAAAAGCAGCCGCGAGCATAGACTCGTGACTGCTTTTTAATTTATTTAAAATCCTTTAGTCTACGCACAAACGCTTGACTGCTTCGGCAAAGATGTCCATGGCCTTGAACATATCCTTGAGCGGCCACTGCTCATTGGCTTGATGCATAAAGTCAGGTGTGGTCGGCAGCATGGCGCCAAAGGCCACGCAGTTGTGCATTGTCCGCGCAAAGGTTGCCCCACCACTGACTTGCGGCTGGGACTTAGTGTCGCCGGTTTGATCTTGATAAACCGCCATCAGTGTCTTAACCAGCTCAGTGTCTTTCGGAACGTACAGCGGTGCCACATAGTCAAAATGCTCGTATTTCAAATCATATTTGGCAACGTTTTGACTTAATTTTTCCAGCAGCGCATCTCGACCAATCGTCACCGGAATTCGCAGATCAATCTGCATCCGCGTTTCTTTTGGCGTGATCTTCAGACTTGAAATGTTAAACGTCAAGTGGCCGGATGCCTCGTCTTTGACATCACCCAACAGATTGGTTCCCGTCGCATCCTCTTTAAAGCATTGACCGATAAAGTCCAGCGGTCCAAAGCCTTTAAAGACGTCATCCAAAGCAATTGCCAGTCTTAAGACCGCGTTGACGCCTTGGGGAGCCAGCATGGCATGAATCGCTTTGCCTTCTACGACCAGCTTGCCGGCTTCTTCATGATACTTGAAATCGTGCTTTTCAAGAGCAGCCTTGACCTCATCTTGCTTTGGACCAGCATATTCTGCCCGATCTGGGACTGCGTTGAATGCTCCACCAGTCTCAACATACAGCAGCTCAGTTCCCGGCCCAACCAGGTATGACTGCTGCAGCCCTTTTTCAGCATAGGTAACCGGGAATTCAGCATCGGGCGAAAATCCCAGATCAATCGGCGCTTCTTTTTGATTGTACTTGGCAATCCCGCGCCACAGCGTTTCTTCATCAGTACCGAAGATAAAGCGGATCTTTTTATTAAAATGATAGCCGCGATTCTCCAATGCCTTGACCGCGAACAGAGCCGCGATCACGGGACCTTTGTCGTCTTGTACGCCGCGCCCATAGACCACATCGCCAAAGATCTCGCCAGAATAAGGATCATGTTCCCAAGTACTCAAATCACCAGCCGGCACCGTATCAACATGGCCAATAATGCCAAACGTCTCGCTGCCAGTGCCAGTTTCAGCATAGCCATAGTAGCCATCTGGATCCTCATAGGTTTGATAGCCCAGCTCATCACAGATCCGCATCAGCTCATCTAGGGCCTGACGAATCTTGGGTCCAAACGGCGCGCCTGGTGCTGGAGCCTCATTATACGATGGCTTGGCAACCAAACGCTTTAAAGCTGCCAATGCTTGTTGACGCTCATTTTCTTGAACCAATTCTGCTGCCATATTAATTCCCCCTGATATGATTGAAAAAAGCTAAAGTACCGCGGCAACGCCTAAGAAGACGCAGGTAACCAGGAACAGGATCACCATGAACTTGGCCATCCACTTCCACCAGATACTGATGTTGACGTGCGCGATTGCCAAGGCCCCCATTACGATTCCGGAAGTTGGCGTAATCAGGTTGATCCAGCCAGAAGCTGCTTGGTAAGCCGTGATAACCAGACTGCCGGAAACATGACAGAAGTGTCCCAGTGGTCCCATGATTCCCATCGTAGCGGCAGCCAAGCCGGAAGTTGATGGAATCAAGAATGACATTGGAATGTAGAAGATGTAGGTCAAAATGATGAAGGCACTGCGCGACAGGCCGCCCAGTCCGACTTCACCCCAATGCAAAACGGTCGCCGTAATCATGCCATTGTTCATGATAACCTGAATCCCACGCGCAACGGCCACGATAATCGCAACGCTGAGCAGGTCGCCCATCCCCTTTAAGAAGGCGTCGATAAATTCGCTTTCTTTCATATGCGCGACAAACATAATGACTACTGACATGAAGATAAACAGCAGCGTAATTTCGTTAAAGTACCAAGTCCCTAAGGCTGGGATGTCTTTACCGATCAAAACACCCAGGAACGGAATGCCATGCAGCCAGTTGGTAAACGTATCAAAGACCGTCCAATGCTTGTTCAGATCAGTCCATGGCACCAGCCCCATGATCATAATTACAAACGTGATCCCAAACAGCCACAGCACTCGTTTTTGCACCTTGGTTAATGGCTGCGTGTCCTGCGTCTTTTCGGAAATGTCAAACCGTTTTTCATCTTCAGCCCGCTGCGCGTAGACTAATGATTTGGTTGGATCTTTTTTGACCTGGTCAGCATAGTGCATCGTGTACCAGATACCAAGTGCCGTGACGATTACCAGCAGGATCAGCCGTGGAATCAAACCTTCACCTGGCGAGATCTTTAATGTAGCAGAGGCAACCCCAGTGGCAAATGGGTTGACCGTTGATGCTAGACAGCCCAGCTGCGTGCCGACCAAAGCCACGGCCACCGCGACGATCGAGTCAAAGCCGCAACCGATCATCACTGGAATCAGCAAGGGGTAAAAGGCCAGCGTCTCTTCACCCATTCCATAGGTTGTACCCCCCAGAGCAAACAAGATCATCAAAATTGGAATCAACGTCCGTTCGCGGCCTTCATAACGATGAACGACAGCCGAAATCCCATTGTTTAAAGCTCCAGTTTTGTTAACAACGCCTAAGAACCCACCGATTACCAAGATGAACAGTGCGATCTGAATCGCCCCTTCCGTCTTGCTGTCACCAATCATCCCGATGACCATTGCCATGAAGACATCCCAGATGCCTTGTGGGTGTGGCGAAACGGTATGGTAGGTATGAGCAATAATGTTGCCAGCTGAATCGGTAGCGTACTTACCGGCTGGAATAAACCAGGTTAAGACTGCCAAGACAACGATAATGAAAAATAAAATCGTAAACGCGGATGGCATCTTAAACCGGTGTTTTTTGGTTGGCTTTGCGTTTTCCAAAACGTTCCCTCCTTTAGCTATAAAGACAATAAAGTGATTATAGAATTGTTAAATTGTACAAATTAATTTTA
>ERZ791917.1915-NODE-1915-length-10135-cov-3.469048_pt1 | contig 10135 bp, 7 predicted proteins | sample MGYA00510138_ERZ791917 | MGnify/ENA primary metagenome ERZ791917 (study PRJEB30046, sample SAMN00792102) | human gut metagenome | study: EMG produced TPA metagenomics assembly of the A metagenome-wide association study of gut microbiota in type 2...
ACAGCTGCGCGAGGCGCTGGCGCAAGAGATAACCGTGCCGTGCGACGTTCTCGGCGGGGGAGGGGGGATGCACCTGACGGTGGCGATGGAGGGCGTTAATGACCGGACGCTTGCGCAGCAGGCGCGCCAGTTTCAGCTGGCGCCCGCCGCGTTAAGTCATTTCTATCTCGACCCGCAGCGAGCGCGGAGCGGACTGGTGCTTGGGTATGGCAATACCTCTGCTTCTCGCTATCTCCCGGCGCTGCGGACCCTAAATCGCCTTATTGCGCAGCACCGGCGCGCGTGAGGGTAAAGACATCGTAGAAGGAGAGCTCGCCTTTGGTGGCGACCATCTTTTTGAGCTGCGCCTTCTGCTCGCTATCGACGTCTGGCGACTGCAGGATACGGTCGATCAGCTGCCGGGGGACAAAGCGGGTGTTGTACCATTCCCCGTTGTAGCACACGCGAAAGTCGAGGACATCGATATCCTCGTAGCGATAGCGTGGATAGACGTCAAAGAAGAAAAAGGCGTTGAACAGAATGAACAGCACCACCAGCAACCAGACCGAGTCTACCAGCGTTTCAGAGCGCAGCATGACCACCAGCGTCGCCAGAAACGCGGCATACATGGCAACAAACAGTCCCGGATGGTTGCGGATAAAACTGATGCTAAAACGCGGGCGATTATCGCGTTTTTCCTGGACGTTGAGTTCGTCAATGGTGTGAATCAGCAGGCGTTGTATTTCTGTCATCTTGGTCCTCGAATTATGCAATGAGCCTGCCGCGCCCGGCGGACCAGGCGCGGCAGGCTCAGCCTGAAGGCTATTTTATGTTGCAATATTCTGCGGAGAAAGTAACAGATCAGTTACAGAAAAGCATAACAGTTACGGATTTGTCGGCGGAAGGCGCTTAATGATCTGCGCCGGGTTACCGCCGACGACGGTACAGGCAGGTACGTCTTTGGTGACTACCGCGCCGGACGCAATGACCGCATTATCGCCAATGGTCACGCCGGGATTGATCACTGCCCGACCCCCAATCCACACATTGTGGCCAATAGTTACCGGCTTGCCGTATTCCTGGCCGCTATTACGCGCATCGGCGTCCAGCGGATGAGTGGCGGTATAAATATGGACGCCTGGCGCCAGCATACAGTTATCGCCAATATGGATAGGGCAGACGTCGAGCATCACGCAGTCAAAATTGGCGTAAAAACCGGCGCCGAGAAAAATATTATAACCATAGTCGCAGCGAAAGCTTGGCTCGATATACGCATCGCCGGCGCGAGCGAACAGCTCGGCCAGAATATGCTGACGTTGTTCCTGGTCATCCGGGGCGGAATGATTATAACGGTGCAACAACTGTCTGGCGCGCAGGCGATCGGCGCGAAGCGTTGGGTCGCCAGATAAATAGAGCTCACCGGCGATCATTTTGCGTTTTTCTTCACTCATGGGTCTTCCTTATACCTGACTGTTGATGGCCGTAGCAGTATAAAAAAGAAACCGGTTACAGGGTTGCTGTTGGCTGAATGATGTGATGTCTATCACAAAGATACCCTATGGCGGCTGACCCGTACCGTCCGGCCAGCAGACCACGTAGTACGCGTAAATTAGCGGATAAATTTCCAGACAGAAGTCGGGATTTTATCGTATAGCTTATTCATGGTCAGTTCCGCCAGACGATGGTCGGCAGCTGAGTAAAATACCGCCAGCTCATTATCAGACAGTTCATATTTATTTTTTTCAATGACGCGCTCCAGCGTGTCAATTGTCTGGCAACGACGTAAGCGCATCAAATAGTCTGTTTTAGTTAATGGCTTATCAGACATAATTCCACCTTTTGATTGTAATAATTCTAACACGATAGACTGGCCGGGTTTTCCCGGCTGGCGTTGACAAAGCAACGAAATAGTCGGTTACCGGATTTTTTCCACTTTTGCAAATCCGTAGAGTTAATGCCGTAGTTACTGAACAACGTAAAAGTGTCGTCCAGATATTCGTCAACCTGAGCGATCAGCTTATTATCCTCAGCATACTTAATTTTATAATTAAGAGCGAATGTGGCAATGTGCTCGATCAATTCATTTAACTGGAGATTGACAGCCGACGTCGGGTCGTTGACCCAGCCATGGTTGCTCTCTTCCAGGTTTGCAAGGCAGTCATGATACAGCGTTTCGCAGAGAAAGCGTAGCTGTGCAATATCATGTCTTTTTGGCGAGTATTCGTCCATAACGCATCCCCTTTTGAGTGGTTTAAACGACGACTAGCAAACACCGTTGTGGGATGAACACGACTAACTGACCTGACACTAACTGAGTAATCCTGCTGATTTAACTATAATCCACTCTCCAACAGATTTCATCGTGCTATTACGAAAAATTACAATTATCAGCGAGAAATTATCTTAAAAATAGACGAATTAATTTCGCAGGCGCTGGCCCACAGCCGGAGAAATAGAGAAATCTTATGAATCATTGGTTTAAGGCAGGCAGCTGTCGCGTTCAGAAACCGCCGACCCGTGGATAATGATAGTAGGATTATTCCTGGTAAATGAGTGTTTGCCGATCCCGAGTTGTTGAACAAGCTGCTAAAAATAGCCTGCGCCATATCAATATATATTAAATGCAGAACGAAAAATAAACAATGGCAATATGTGCCTTGCCAGCCAGTGATAAAAAAGGGCCGCGGTAGCGACCCTTTGTTCAGGAGTGAAGATTAATGATGCTCAACCTGATGGCTGTGCTCTATATCTTCCGATTTTTTGCTAAAGCGGCGACGAACCACCACAAAGAACACCGGCACGAAGAAGATCGCCAGGATCGTCGCGGTCACCATCCCGCCCATTACGCCTGTACCGACGGCGTTCTGCGCACCGGAGCCGGCGCCGGAGCTGATAACTAGCGGCATTACCCCGAGGATGAACGCCAGAGATGTCATCAGGATTGGACGTAGACGCATACGTACTGCTTCAAGCGTCGCCTCAATCAGCCCTTTGCCCTCTTTCTCCATCAGGTCTTTGGCGAATTCAACGATCAATATTGCGTTCTTCGCCGACAGGCCGATGGTGGTCAGCAGACCCACCTGGAAGTAAACGTCGTTGGTTAGCCCGCGGAAGGTGGCGGCTAACAGCGCACCGACCACACCCAAGGGGACGACCAGCATAACCGAGAACGGAATCGACCAGCTCTCATACAGCGCCGCCAGACACAGGAAGACGACAATCAGCGAGATGGCATACAGGGCAGGGGCCTGGTTGCCGGACAGTCGCTCCTGATAAGACATCCCGGTCCAGTCGTAGCCGATACCGGAAGGCAGTTTACCCGCCAGCTCTTCCATCAGCGCCATCGCCTCACCGGTACTCTTGCCTGGCGCGGCCTGACCGAGGATTTCCAGTGACGGCAGACCGTTGTAGCGTTCCAGACGCGGCGAACCGTATTCCCAACGCGAGGTCGAGAAAGCAGAGAACGGCACCATCTGACCATCGCTGCCGCGAACATACCACTTGCCGATATCTTCCGGCAGCATACGGTATTTCGCTTCGGACATGATGTACACTTTCTTCACGCGGCCGCGGTCGATAAAGTCGTTGACATAGCTTCCGCCCCAGGCTGCGCCCAGCGTGGTGTTAATGTCGCTGATGGAGACGCCCAGCGCCTGAGCTTTCTCCTGATCGATATCGATTTTAAACTGCGGTGTATCTTCCAGACCGTTAGGGCGCACGCCGGTCAGCACGTCAGGATGCTGCGCCACCATGCCAAACAGTTGGTTACGCGCCTGGGTCAGTTTTTCGTGGCCCAGACCGCCCTGGTCAATCAGCTCGAAGTCAAAGCCGGTCGCGGTACCCAGTTCAACGATAGCCGGCAGGTTAAAGGCGAAGACCATCGCATCTTTAATCTGCGAGAAGTAGCCCATTGCTCTCGCGGTGATCGCTTCAACTTTGTTTTCCTCACCCGGACGCTGGCTCCAGTCTTTCAGCGAAACGAACGCGATACCGGTGTTCTGGCCGCGGCCGGCGAAACCGAAGCCGTTAACCGCAAACACGGATTCCACGTTGTCCTTCTCTTTGGTGAGATAGTAATTCGTCATCTCATCCAGCACTTTCTGCGTACGCTCCTGGGTGGCGCCGGCAGGCAGCTGCGCCATACTCAGGAATACACCCTGGTCCTCGTCCGGCAGGAACGAGCTCGGTAGACGGACGAACAGCCATGCCATACCCACCACGATGATCAGATACAGCACCAGATAACGACCGGTGCTGCGCAGAATGTTGCCTACGCTGTCGGTGTAATGGTGCGTGCTCTTATCAAACATGCGGTTAAACCAGCCGAAGAAGCCGGTGGTCGCGCCATGGCTGCCTTTCTGAATGGGTTTCAGCATCGTGGCGCACAGCGCCGGCGTCAGGATTAACGCCACCAGTGCCATCGCGGAAACGATAGTGATGGAGAACTGGCGATAGATGGCCCCGGTTGAGCCGCCGAAGAACGCCATCGGGATAAATACCGCCGACAGCACCATAGCGATACCTACCAGCGCGCCCTGAATCTGTCCCATCGATTTACGCGTCGCTTCTTTCGGCGGCAGACCCTCTTCCGCCATCACGCGCTCGACGTTCTCTACCACCACGATGGCGTCATCCACCAACAGGCCGATGGCGAGCACCATCCCGAACATCGTCAGGGTGTTTATCGAGAAGCCAAACGCCGCCAGCACCGCGAAGGTGCCTAACAGGACCACCGGTACCGCGATGGTGGGGATCAGGGTGGCGCGGAAGTTCTGCAGGAACAGATACATGACCAGGAACACCAGGATGATCGCTTCCACCAGCGTTTTAACCACTTCGTGAATAGAAATTTTCACGAACGGGGTGGTGTCATACGGGTAAACGATCTTCATCCCCGACGGGAAAAACGGCTCCATCTTCGCCAGTTCAGCGCGAATAGCGTTGGCGGTATCCAGCGCGTTCGCGCCGGTAGCCAGTTTAATACCCAGACCGGATGCCGGCTGGCCGTTAAACTTCGCCACTACGTCATAGCTTTCGCCGCCCAGCTCAATTTTGGCGACATCACGCAGACGAACCTGGGAACCGTCCTGGTTCACCTTCAGCAGGATGTTGCCAAACTCTTCCGTATTGGTCAGACGCGTCTGCGCGATGATCGAGGCGTTAAGCTGCTGGCCTTTCACCGGCGGCGTACCGCCTAACTGGCCCGCGGCCACCTGGGCGTTCTGCGCTTTCAGGGCGCTGATCACATCCACCGGCGTAAGCTGGAAGTTGTTCAGTTTGTTTGGATCCATCCAGATACGCATCGCATACTGGGAACCGAATAGCTGAACGTCGCCGACGCCGCTGGTACGGCTAATCGGATCCTTCATGTTGGCCGCCACGTAGTCCGAAATATCGTCCTGGTTCATGGTGCCGTTGGTGTTAATGACGCCGACAACCATCAGGAAGCTGCTGGACGCTTTCTCAACGCTAATCCCTTGCTGCTGTACTTCTTGCGGCAGCAGAGGCGTCGCCAGCGCCAGCTTGTTCTGAACCTGAACCTGGGCGATATCCGGATCGGTACCGGATTCGAAGGTCAGCGTAATGGTTGCCGTACCGGTGGAGTCGCCATTTGAGGACATGTACATCAGGTGATCGATACCGTTCATATTCTGTTCGATAACCTGAGTTACGGTGTTCTGCACCGTTTCGGCGTCAGCACCGGGGTACATGGCGGTAATGGAAATTGCTGGCGGCGCAATCGTCGGATATTGCGCCACCGGCAATTTGAGGATCGATAATCCCCCAGCCAGCATGATGATAATGGCGATCACCCATGCAAATATGGGGCGATCGATAAAGAAATTAGGCATGTCTTAACGGCTCCTGTTTAAGTTAAGACTTGGTTTGTTCTGATGGCGCGTTGCCTGCGGCTTGCTGTTTATCATCAGAAGCTACTTCCTGCGCTTTTACCTGCACACCTGGTTTGATTTTTTGCAGGCCGGTGACGATAACGCGATCGCCGGATTTCAGACCGTCAGTGACCAGCCATTTATCGCCGATCGCCTGAGAAGCAGTGACCTGGCGGACTTCGACTTTATCGCCTTCACCCACTACCATGACGCTGGCGTCGCCGCGCGGCGTACGGGTAACACCCTGTTGCGGTACCAGCAGGGCGTCAGGGTTAATCCCTTCTTCCAGACGGGCACGGACGAACATCCCCGGTAACAGGGTGTGATCCGGGTTCGGGAAAATAGCGCGTAGCGTGATTGAGCCGGTGGTCTGATCGACGGTGACATCCGAGAATTCCAGCGTGCCGGACTGCGGATACTTAAGACCGTCATTAGTCACCAGCTCCACTTTCGCTTTGCCGTTTTCCTGTTTCAGGCGGCCGTCGGCTAGCTCCTGCTTTAGGCGCAGGAAATCATTGCTCGACTGGGTGACGTCAACATAGATCGGATCCAGCTGCTGGACGGTTGCCAGGGCGGTCGTTTGACCATTCTGTACCAGCGCCCCTTCGGTCACGGCGGATTTACCGATCCGGCCGCTGATCGGCGAGGTGACTTTGGTGTAGGCCAGATTGATGCGCGCGGTTTCAACGGCAGCTTTCGCCGCGACCACGGCCGCATTGCTTTGCTGCGCCGTCGCAACGGCGGTATCGTAGTCTTGTTGACTAATATATTTGGTGCCCAACAGTTTCTGATAACGCTTGACCGTCAGTTGATCCATGTTTGCCGCCGCCTGGGCTTTTGCCAGGTCGCCTTTGGCGCTGTCATAGCTGGCCTGATAGGTGGCTGGATCGATCTGATACAGGGAGACGCCGGCCTGGATATCGCTACCTTCCACGAAGTTACGTTTTAAAATAATGCCACTGACCTGAGGACGGACTTCCGCAATGCGATAGGCGCTGGTGCGGCCTGGCAGTTCGGTGGTTATTTGTAGAGGTGCGGATTTGAGCGTCACAATACCGACTTCCGGCATGTGCTGGGCTCCCTGTTGAGCCGGTTTATCGTCACATCCTGTTAGCGCTAAGCTGCCTGAGAGCATCAGAACGACCGCCAGAGGCGTAAACCCTCTGTTTTTGTTCATATGTAAACCTCGAGTGTCCAATTTCAAAATGTTCAGTGGCTCAAACAACCACAAACCCACTACAGTCTTTCTATTATGGTCATGCTATGGTACATACATTCACAAATGTATGTAAACGTAACCTCTGTAAAGTCATTAACCTATGGCACGAAAAACCAAACAACAGGCACGTGAAACCCGGCAACTGATTCTGGATGTTGCTCTGCGTCTGTTTTCGCAGCAAGGCGTATCATCTACCTCGTTGGCAACAATTGCAAAAGCTGCGGGTGTAACGAGGGGGGCTATCTACTGGCATTTCAAGAATAAATCAGATTTATTCAACGAAATTTGGGAGCTGTCAGACGCCAGTATTAGCGATCTCGAAATTGAGTATCGGGCAAAATTCCCCAACGATCCACTCTCAGTTATCAGGGAGATTCTAGTCTATGTTCTTGAAGCGACAGTGACAGAAGAACGTCGACGATTAATGATGGAGATTATCTATCATAAGTGTGAGTTCGTCGGTGAAATGACCGTGGTGCAGCAGGCCCAGCGGCAGCTCTCCCTGGCGAGTTATGAGCGTATCGAGCAGACCTTGAAAGAATGCATCGCGGCGAAGCTGCTGCCCGCCAATTTACTCACCCGGCGGGCGGCCGTGTTAATGCGCAGCTACCTTTCCGGACTGATGGAAAACTGGCTGTTTGCCCCCGATTCGTTCGACCTGCATGCGGAAGCGCGGGACTACGTCGCTATTCTGCTGGAGATGTATCAATTCTGCCCGACGCTACGCGGCCCGGAGAGCTTGTCAGCTTAAAGGTAGCGCGCGGATGGGCGTGAATTTTTAGCGCCGTCCGCCGCTATTCGCCAGCGCTGAGAAGTGCTATTCTGCGCGCTTGCGACGACCCCCGGTATTCTCCGGCATTTGCATTCATTCATATTAACTATGCTGCACACGATCTCCAGGCAACGCGCCACGTTCATCTTTATTATCACGCTGCTCTGTTTTATTGGCCTTTTCAGCCCAGTCCAGGGCCGCGCCGCGGATCTCCCCGATCGGGCAGAGGTGCAGAGCCAGCTCAATACGTTAAACAAGCAAAAAGAACTGACTCCGCAGGACAAACTGGTCCAGCAGGATCTGACTCAGACGCTGGAAACGCTGGATAAAATCGAGCGTATCAAAAGCGAGACGGCACAGCTGCGACAGCAGGTCGAGCAGGCGCCGGCGAAGCTGCGCCAGGCGGTGGAGAGCCTCAATAACCTGAGCGATGTCCCGAACGACGACGCGACGCGCAAAACGCTAAGTACGCTCTCCCTGCGTCAGCTGGAGTCGCGCGTCACCCAGACGCTGGACGATCTGCAGAATGCGCAAAACGATCTGGCGACCTATAACAGCCAACTGGTTTCCCTGCAAACGCAGCCGGAACGCGTGCAAAATGCGATGTTCAACGCCTCCCAGCAGCTGCAGCAGATCCGCAATCGTCTGAATGGCACCTCGGTGGGCGACGAGACCCTACGCCCGACCCAGCAGGTGCTGTTGCAGGCTCAACAGGCATTGCTCAACGCGCAGATCGAGCAACAGCGCAAGAGCCTCGAAGGCAACACTATCCTGCAGGATACCCTACAGAAGCAGCGTGACTACGTCACCGCCTGGAGCAACCGGCTGGAGCATCAGCTACAGCTGCTGCAGGAGGCCGTGAACAGCAAACGGCTGACCCTGACCGAGAAAACCGCCCAGGAGGCGGTTACCCCCGACGAAACGGCGCGTATTCAGGCCAACCCGCTGGTCAAGCAGGAGCTGGATATTAACCATCAGCTCAGCGAGAAGCTGATCCAGGCAACAGAGAACGGTAACCAGCTGGTGCAGCGCAATATCCAGGTCAAGAACTGGCTCGACCGCGCGCTGCAGTCTGAACGGGATATTAAAGAGCAAATTTCAGTTCTGCGGGGGAGCCTGCTGCTGTCGCGTATTCTTTACCAACAGCAACAGACATTACCGTCGGCGGATGAGCTGCAGGATATGACCAACCGCATCGCCGACCTGCGGCTTGAACAGTTTGAGGTGAACCAGCAGCGCGACGCGCTGTTCCAGAGCGATGCCTTTGTCGCCAAACTGGAGGAGGGGCACAGCAGCGAAGTGAACGATGAAGTCCACGCCGCGCTACTGGAAGTGATCGACATGCGTCGCGAACTGCTTGATCAGTTCAACAAACAGTTGGGTAACCAGCTGATGATGGCCATCAACCTGCAGATCAACCAGCAGCAGCTGATGAGCGTCTCGAGCAGTCTGAAGGAAATTCTGACCCAGCAAATTTTCTGGGTGAACAGCAATAAACCGATGGACTGGGAGTGGATTAAGGCCTTCCCGGAGGCGCTGAAAGGTCAGTTTAAGGCGATGAAAATCACCGTGAACTGGGAAAAAGCGTGGCCTGCGGTGTTTGTCGCTTTCCTGGCCGGTTTACCGCTGCTGTTGATTGCCGGCCTCATCCGCTGGCGTCTGCAGTGGCTCAAGGATTATCAGGCAAAGCTTGCTTCCCAGGTGGGACAGCTGCGCAACGATACCCAACTGCATACGCCGAAGGCGATCCTGATCGATCTGATCCGCGCCTTACCGGTGGTGCTGTTGATTCTGGCTATCGGTCTGATCTTACTCACCATGCAGTTAAATATTAGCGGACTGCTGTGGGCGTACAGTAAAAAGCTGGCTATGTTCTGGCTGGTGTTTGGCCTGTGCTGGAAAGTGCTGGAAAAGAACGGCGTCGCGGTCAACCACTTTAATATGCCGGCGCAGTTGACCAGCCACTGGCGGCGGCAGATTGTTCGCGTCAGCCTGGCGCTGCTGCCGCTGAATTTCTGGTCGGTGATTTCCGAACTGTCGCCGCTGAACCTGATGGACGACGTGCTGGGGCAGTTGGTGATTTTCTTCAACTTACTGCTGATCGCGGTGCTGGTTTGGCCGATGTGCCGGGAAAGTTGGCGCGATAAAGAGTCGCACAGCCTGCGCCTGCTGACGATCACGGTGTTGTCTATCGTTCCGGTGGCCCTGATGGTGCTGACGGCAACCGGCTACTTCTACACGACGCTGCGTCTGGCGGGACGCTGGATCGAGACC
>ERZ791917.1918-NODE-1918-length-10127-cov-2.973590_pt1 | contig 10127 bp, 10 predicted proteins | sample MGYA00510138_ERZ791917 | MGnify/ENA primary metagenome ERZ791917 (study PRJEB30046, sample SAMN00792102) | human gut metagenome | study: EMG produced TPA metagenomics assembly of the A metagenome-wide association study of gut microbiota in type 2...
TAATGATAGTGCAGGTGGAGATATGATGAACGGTGGGCGGCTGTGTGAACTGTCATTTTGTGATTTTTATCCTTTGTAAAATTCACCGCATTAAGCCGATTGGATGTGTATAACAATCTGATATAGCCCCGGATTTCACCGGGGCTTTTTACAGAACCATATCTAATCTTGCTATTATATAGTTTAAGGCGGCCCACTGCGGACCGCCCTTTTCTTATCCTACCCGCTGCACCTCAAGATTGCCCTGGCTAAGATTATTCGTCACCATCAGCGCTCCGTATGTCGCCATATCAGCTTTTGACGGATTGAGCATATAAGCCAGGCCACCGATAGTCGCATAACCGGTTACCATGTTCCCGTCATCGTCCGCATAGAACCACTTATTCTTATACTTAATCCACCGCGCCTTCTGCAGCTCCCCATTAATCGTAAAATGCCAGTTCCCGGCGCCGTCCTCGAAGCTCTTCACGTCGTCTTCCTGGCCGCGGATCCGCAGGCAGAAGTCCGTCCATAACTCCGGATTGTCCATCATCTTACGTGGGCACCATTTGCGCTTGGCATCGTAGTGCCGGATTACCCGATCAGCAGGGATCCCCGTCTCCTGCATCAGATGTCGTACCAGATCCACGCAGTTAAGCCGCGCCTTATCGTAGTTGCTGTCCGGATTAACACAGATCTCGATGTTGATCGTGTTGTTGTTATTGACTCCAGCCACCAGCGGCGTGCCGTACTGCTTGCCGACCGCCCATGCTCCGTCTGTATGGTTGAGTGTCTGGTATATCGCTGCATCATCAACATAATAATGGACCGATGTAGACAGGTTGCCGTTATTGTGTGCCCTGGAATGAGCTGCCGCGCCTGCGCCACGGTTGAAATTGTCAGTCTCATGGATTACGATGTACTTTGGGTGATTCTGACTTGCATAGCAATTGATCTGTTTAATTTGTTTCGTAATAGGTAACATAATCGTCCTCCTTAAAAGAAAAAGGCCCAGGATCTCTCCCAGGCCCATAAAAAGTTGTGATATTACAACTATTTCTCCCCATCAGCTCCGGCGCTTATAAGCTTCTCTGTAATTGCCAGGCCCTTGATCAGGAACTCCGGAACATTGATACCATACTCCACCAGATTCTCCAGGATACTGCGGATCTCATTAATCAGGAGCGTCGCCAAGGTGAACCACCCCAGCAGCGCCAGAAAACTTAAATTGATGCCTAAGAGATCCTGCCCCAAGTGAATAAACAACTCTGGAATCATAAAGGCCACCAGGATAATGATCCAGTATCCGACTTTCTTGACAATGCCTACAATCCCAATACCGCTTGACTCCTTGTGTGTCTTCCTGGCCTTTGCCCAGCCGGTTATGTAATCCAGCACATTGCAGAGCAGATATCCGGCGAAGACATACCAGTACACGCCGAACAGGGCCGTTAATAGTGTTACCGCTGCACCTACTGCAGCATTGTATTTATCGATAAATTTCATGATCTTTTCCTCCTTACTCTACTGGTATTTCTGGGTTTTCGGGTTCTGGTGTCGGCTCCACTACCGGCGGTGCGTACACCGTCTCAGCCAGCAGAGCAAGTTCAGTCATCTGCTCCGCAGAGAGCATGTTGAAGGCGAAATATACGCCCAGCTTGTCCGTGGCCTCCTCTTTGGTTGCATAATACTTTTTGCTGATAAGACTGCTCATCAACGTGTAAATCACTGTGTTACTCATAATCTCATACCTCCTGTAAAAGTTTAGTTGTCTGGTTATCTACAATAGCCGCCTGCGTCGCTGTCGGCAGGGCTGCTACTATTGTCGCTATCTGGTTGTCGGTGTACTCTTTGGCCGCCTCATAGCACTGCTCCAGCGCCTTGTGGGTGTCCTTGACGTAGTCCAGAGTCACCGTAGGGGCCGGGCCGCCCGCGGTGATCGTCAAGTGTGTTGTGCCTGCGTAGGTCGTCAGGGCGTTGAGGGCCTGCTGGGTGGCGGAGGGGAAAGGCTCCCAGGTAGGGGTGGCAAGGGGATAGAGGGTGATTGCATCGGCTATAAATTCCCTAAATGCTTCGATCGTTTCGAAATCAGGGTTAAGCGTGCGAATAAAAATTTTTCCCACTTCATCTGTCGCCACATAATCGCCAATAGCGTTAAAGCTAGCACCCTTTGGACGTCTTGTATATTTAGAGCATATAACCATGCAATTTAATTTTTCGATCATATCTGTTGCATCATATACAAACCTATGTCCGGCGCTTCCTGATGCTACATTTAGCTTCCTCCATTGCCCGTTATCCACCACACCAATATACCGCTCAATCCCCCATTCCCCATCTTTGCACGCGATCCTGTCCCGGCACTCTCCGGTCCCATGTAATGGTTCTGTCAAAGTGACGGGGGCAGTTTGGCGGTCTTTGTACGGCTCCCATGGGAGCGGGGTGTCTCCGGCGTTAATCATGATATCCTTATATATTACATAATCATTTACGACGGCCGCGTCACCGATATCGGCATACAACAACAATGCCAATTTTGTAGCCATATCATTTTGAGGATCCTCTATTGTAATTGTAGTGGGAGATTTATTTACATACACCACATAGGATAATACGGATCCATTAATGTCTATCCAATACAATCGGATACCGGGTGTCAAACCGCTTTTACTCGGTATGATACTGCCGTACGATATTGTTAATGTCTTGCCAACAATATTACTTTTATCGTCCACAATAAATCCTGCATATTTTCCGCCATTAGCTCTTGTGTAAGTAATCTTAATGGCTCTTTTGTCCGTGATATCAGCTTCTGCACCTGTCCCCCGTAACGTCACAAGAGATTTGTAAAACATCTGCGCCCCTGTCACCACCAGCTCCAACGTCTGCGGATACTCCACCGACGGGCTCGGCTTGCCTCCGGTGTACGGCTCCCATGGTAAGGCTATGTCGCCTGTGTTGAGCATAGGTTTAAGTGCAACTACTTCCGATGGTATCACCGTTCCCTCCGCACCATCTTTGGCAATAAATCTAATTCTGATATATGCAGTCCCCTCTGTGACAGTAAATTTTCCGTTAGTTGGTTTAATTGACAAACTACTTTGTATTACTTTCTCTTGATTGAAATACATAACGTAATTTAAATATGACTTTAGTCCATCACCGCTTAGCACATAATCTCCGGGCTTAACTGGTATATAATCACTACGCACAAAATTAGAAGCATTATTCGTTGCTCCTGTATCCGCATTAATTCCGCCCTGTACAATCGTGTCAGCATTTAACATCTGCTTCCCCGTGCTCACCGTCCCCACGCTGATAATGTCCTGCGGGTAGTCCGGGCTGGGAGAGGGAGCGGCTCCGGTGTAGGGTTCCCAGGGGAGGGCGGTGTCTCCGGCGTTAAGCATGGGATAACAAACACTATCGGCGGTTACTCCTGATAATACTTTTATTTCTGCACGCGCCCATACATCATGGTCAATTGTAACGGTCGCGCTAGTAACATGGCCTACCTTTGCCAGCTCACCAACAAATTGACCACCCTGTGCACTTATTTCAACAAGCTGAAAATACATTTTACCAACGACCAAACCGGATAATCCCGACAGTGTATACTGCCCCGCCTGAAGCAGGATTTCCGCAACCGTAAATGTAATAGCGGCTGTTGCGGTTCCCGTTATGGAAATTCCACCGTCCGTCTGTGTTTTCACAGTGATACCGTTTTTAGTATCGTTGAATTGAGGCTGCGGTAACAACTGCGCTCCCGTCGTCACCACCTGCTCACTCTTACCTGCCACATCAAGCCCCAGCACCGGCGCCGTCCACGCGTCCTCTACGGTTACGCCGCCCTCACCTGTCGCGGTCTCTGTCAGGGCGTTGGCGTACTTGCTGTCAGACTCCCGTTTTGAGTAACCGGCAAAGGCGGCCTTCTGCGCCTCGACGTAATCCGTGACCTCCTGCTGAGTCTGCGCCGCAGCTATCTCCGATGTCTTAGCGTTGGTCTCGCTAACTTTGGCTGCCGCCGCCGCATCGACCGCTACCTGTATGCTGTCCGCTGCATCATTTGCACGCTGGGCCGCATCTCTGGCAGAGTTGCCCTGCTCCGTAGCGTACTGGGCGGCAATGTCTGCGGCTTCCGTGGAGGTTTTGACTTCTCTGAGCGCGTCCTTAAGAACCTGGAAATCGTCTGAGGAGGCCAATCGGTCTAAGTCTGTGACGGCATCTCGTACTACTACGGGAAAAGTCTGGGATCTAATGTCTCCATCATTGCCAAGAAAATACAGTTCCCCCAAATGGGTTCCCGCTACGGCAGCCATCTGGTCTGTTATTGGGGCAAGAACTGTACTTTCAGTTTCCCGCGTACACGTGGCATTGGCTAAAGTCCCGTCGGTCTTCCGGACGCTGATGTGTATCTGACATCCAAACGGGATAATCCATGGACTCTTGAATGCTACCAGAGATATACGCGCCCATCGGCTGTTCGTGTCGTACTGCTTGATCTCCAACGGATCCTTTTTCGTATCGGCCGCCATGTCAAGCGTATAGTTTTGGATTGTACCGTCCATCTTATCCCTCCTCTGTCACTGCCCGTAAGACCTCGTATTTCTCGGCATCGGTCAGGTTGCGGTATCCCTTCAGGATCTCTTCCACATCTTCCCCCTGCCCGCGCCTGATCTTAAGCGCATAGATAATTATATTTTTCGCCGCTGTACTAAGCATAGTACACACCTCCAATCACATCAGCCAGGATAAGGGACATGTCGTCGATCATGGCCTTGATTGTCTTGACCTCCTCGTGCAGATCGATACCATTGCTGTCGTACTGATAGACCGGCTGTGGACTGGCAGGATTGCTGACGTCCATGCTGGTAACTGCCGCGCCGTCTGGGATCGTGACGACCAGACCGAGGACTCCGGCGGGGACTGTATCCTGACCGTGGATTACCGACCAGATTGTGCCGGTGGCGTCGTAGATGATTAATGATTTCATAAGTTTTCTTCCTTTCTTGTCAGTTATGACGCCCAAATGCGATATACAGCGCCACGCCAACTCGCAAATTCAAAGCCGAAGAACGAGTTGATAGCCAATGTATTAAGGGCGATCGATACGGTTTGTGTTACATTTAATGTATTGTCCAGTACGACTTTGGCATATACGACTTTATTGTTGAGGTCTCTAATCGAAATATAAGAGTTGGCCTGTTTAGCTGTTTTGTGTATTTCAAAATTAACTCTTGTGTACCTGGTGAAGTCAAACGGCGCTTGCATTCCACCATAGTTAGTAACGAATGTAAGTTGTCCGCTATCAAAGTTCGGGAGATCGTACCCCTCGTATTTCGAGAATCCGACTATGTTATTACCTCTTACATACAAATCCGTCGGCATTGGTACATACCCCTCAAAAGTTCCGTCAACGTAGTTACTGCCTATCCAATACCGGTACCCCTTCTTAATCACATTCGCCGGCGGAAGTGATGCAGCTGCTATTTCCACGTTGCCTGTCATGCGTTTCCACGCCGACTGCACTGTCTGAGCATAGGTTTGCGGTGTAATCGTCACTCCCGCCATGGACTGGATCTTGCCCTGCTTTCCCAGCACGTTAATACTGTCCAGCATACAATCCGGGTTAAGTCCGATTGTGGCAGCCACCTCGTCGCGGCTCATATAGACCCACGACTTTCCAGATCCGTCTTGAATCCAGTAACCGGCGCCCATGTAATAATACAGGCCACTGTCGTTTAATCCGCATGATATACCTTTTGTTCCGGATATGTACTCCGGCATAGTCCCGGCTTTTTCTATTCCCTCATCGTTCGTAAAGGTTTTTCCCTTCCGGACATCCGCCGGCTGTGCATTCCCGGATCCCAATACAATGCGTCCGATATTTGCTGCCATCTCCTTAAATGTCGCTGTCGCCGCTGTTGCTACTCTCTTCGCAGTGATGGCTGCGGCAACAAGGGCTTTTCCATCACTGACAGATTTTTTTATCTCATTTACTTCCTCGCCAATCGTATTGAGTTCCTTCGCCCCGAAACTGTCTCCTCGCTGGGTATAATCCGTTGCGTCCTCCGGTGTAACCGTGCCGTCTCCGTTGTCTACCATGCGGAGCTTCCGGCGGGTGAAGATATCATCTTTCCAGTCTGTCTTCATAGTCCTCTTAAACCTCCTAATCTAAATGATAACCGTCGCTTGCCCTCTGCCTGGCCCTGTAAGTTATCGTGGATCAGCAGCGTGGCTGATTCCAGGCGGTTGAGCTCCTGCCAGTCGATAGTGGGGACGTTGCCGTAATAGGTCCGCTTCTGCCCCGTCCGGAACTGATACGTATGATTCCGGATTGTCTCCAGATTCTCCTCCAAGCGGTTGATCTCGGACGGATAAGGCCAGAGACTATAATTGTCTTTGTCCGGATCCACTGTGATGTCAAACTCCCGATACAACTGCGCCGCCAGATCCCGCAGATACGCCAAGTTGTTTTTGATCCGGTTGTAATCCACATAGTTAATCCTGTCCGTCTTAACCCAATTAGTTTTAGGTGTTACCCACGCCATTAACAGCCCTCCTTGCTTTCACGGTACCGGATACGGCTCCGCCGTCGTAATTGATCGTATGCTCCCCGATGTTGATTTGGAGCTTATCCACATATTGGTTCTGGAGGAATACGATATCCCCAGGATCCAGCCGGAAATCCCCACGGTAGCTGATCTCATAGTTGATATTGTTGTTCAGGTAATTTCCAGTCCACTCCGCTACCAGCTGCGCATGAGCCGCATCGTTGATTAGAGGATTAGTCCAGGTCTTACTCTGTCCAGACGGGTTAAGTCTCAGCACATAGTCAGACGGTGTCTGGAGGTATTCGCAGCCGGTGATTATCAACTCCACAGAGCCGGTAACACTGCTTAGATCCACGATCACCTTATAGGCCGTAGACTCCACAATAGATCCAATATTAACTGCATACCCGTGGCTTGCATTAAGCATCGTAGCCACATAACGGCCGCCGCCCTGCACCACGTCCTTAAACAGCTCCTTACGATCAGTGCCCTCATAGTAGTTGGTCATCTGCACCCGGAGATCCTTATACCTATCGACCTGGATACCTGTAGGCGGTTTCCGCATGTTGTGATAGTTAAGTTCATAATCGCTCACGTCCCCAAACTTAACATAGTTGACGATTACATCGTTGTTGGAGTGCGCCTGCGTAAATTCAAAAACTATGGTATCGAACTCCGGAAACTCATGTTCCACTACCATCTCGTTGCCGGTTATCCCCTGCGTATAGCTTTCCTGCAATGCACCGGCCTTATAGGTGTGTATCACCATCTCGACCGGGTGATTGCCGCCAAACTCCATAGACAGGCCGTAGTACTTCATGGCCGCTTCCAGTCGGATTGACAGCTTTGGAGGATCTGTAAATCGCCCATCATCTCCGGCCACCTGCTTGCTTATAAAACCGGTATTTAAGTAGTTGCCTCCGTCCTCTGGAAGAAAGTACATACTGCCATCTGCCACCCAGTAATCCTGTGTATACCTGGCATAATCGTACTTAACGCTCGGCAGCACAACCTCTTTAAGGTGCGAGTACTCCATGGCATCGTCCGACGTCACCGTCATGCGCTCCGGAGAGATCACCGTGGCGAATGCTGCCTTAATCCGGATCATACCCTGTCGGTCCTGGTATAAGATGCAGCGGCCTGCGTTGGCTATGATCTGTAACGCTTCTGCATGGGTGACTGCGGGCATCGGGTTGACAACCAGCACCTGCCGCAGATAATCGTCCAGTACGTAATTCCGAGGATCCACGTCTGCATCTGCCAGCACATCGACGGCCAGATCATACAACGTTGTGGTGCCATGCCTCCCCCGGTAATACGTCCCGTTGAGGTTTGCGACTGCATCACGCGCCCCGAAGCTCATGCGGTCGTCGTCGGCCTTCCACGTGTCCAGGTATAGCTTCGCTCCGTCCAGCCACTCGATGGAGCCGTCCGCCAGTGTCACGCCGTACTTGATCTCGACCTCCTGGCCGATCTCCAGATAATATAGGGCGCTGTCGCGGTTCTCGGTGTCAAACTTCCGGCCCTTGTTTTCCACGGTCAGGGATAGGTCTATGGTCGGCAGCTCCTCCGAAATCTGCGACAGATACTCCTTTTTACTGCTCGAGGTAATCTGTCTGCTCTTAAAGTAGATACCAACACCCATGGATATTTTAAAAATCCGGAGCCGCCCCTGGCCGTTGACCATGGCGTGAGGGACGATCCGGATGTACGTAGCGTCCTCGAAAATCTCCTCGGTTATGTATACCCGGCTGCTGTTTCCGATGACATTCAGCGTCTTATTGTCTGACACAACGTCAAAGTCAACCGGGAAGTAATCCGAAAAATCTATAGTCAGCCCCCGGATATCATAGGGGCCGCCGTGGTAATCGATCTGGATTGCCCCCAGCAGCTCCCGGCTGACCGCCCCCTGGTTGAAATAGGGGCTGCCGTCCTCTGGCAGGAATAACATGGAGCCATCGGCCCGCCAGAAGTCTTGTTCGTAAGTCGCGTACATGTACTCTGGGTCGTAGTTGTCCAACAGCTTCCGGGTGTTCGAGAACTCCGTACACTGGCCCGGATCCACGGAAGAGTTATTCTGTGCTGCCTGGTTGATAACACCGATGGTGACGTCCATGTACATCTGATCTCTGGTCTGCTTTGTCTGTGTCTCTTTATAGGCTCTGCTTACCGCCTGCATCAGTCAATCACCCCGCAATCCACCAGATTGACCTTGCACACCTTATACCGGGTGGGCCGGCCGTCACTGTCATATTCACACGGCGTACCGGTCCGGTTGCCCGGGTACATCTGGATTGTAATCCAGCCATCGTGTACCATGTCGGGGATCCGGGCCGTCACTACGAACTCCGAAAACGCCTGTAACATCTCCGCCCACGTAGCTGCGTCCAGATAGGACCATTGCAGGTTATCCACCTTGTACTGATCCCTACCGACGCGGTCCCCGATAAACTCGCCGAGGGCATTTTTACCATCGCTCACGTTCGTGGCGACAATTAAGTCGGCCATGTTGTCGGGAGGCGGAAACTCCCGACCGTTGATTGTAATAAAAGCCACGTCTCCACCTCCTTATCCAAACGAAAAGCCTGACCGTTTTTCGAGATCCTTAAGCTTCTGTCGGATCTCACGGATATCTATGTTGACCACCAGATCAAAGTTCTCGATCAGCTCGATAATCTTCTTAAGTAGATCGATCATAATGATTAAGTACTGCTCGCTCATGCCGTCCGGTCTGGCTGCCATTGCAACGGCCTTATCGACCATATCTCGTATTCTCCCGGTGTCTTCATAGCCAGGACTCGATGATCCCACCATAGCCAGACGCGGCGTTGCATTGCTTGTCATACTCCTTATGCTATTAACCAATGGTGTAAGGGCTGCTCTCATGCCACCCTGTACTGCCTGAGAGATTCCCTGAGTGATCTGCGTGTTATTGGCAACCGCCGCTTTACCGCCCCACTTACCAATCATCTCAGGGGTGCCGTTTTCATTGGCCACAAACATCTGGCCTGATTTCGGGAAGCCTCCGGTTGCATGGCCCTTTACACCTGGGCCACTGTCAACATAGTCGGAAGTGCCTCCCGGCCCGGAACTATCACTGTCACTTTCTTCAGCTTCTTCTTTACCTCGCTTGAACAGATTCTTTGCACCATCTACAATACCGTCCCAGACACTTCCTACAAAATCTGCAATGCCGCCCAGCCAGTTTTTCACGTCTTCCCAGATATTACTCATACCTTCCCACAGTTTGTTCATGATGTTCTTTCCGACTTGCAGCATTTCGTCAAGATTGAAAATATCTTTGATCTTCTGCCAGATTCCATCGAACCACTCTTTGATGGCATTCCACTTTTCCTCAATCGTGGACTTTACGCTATCCCAGATTTCAGACAGCTTATCCTTGATGCTATTGAATATCTCTGATGCTGAGTCTTTTAAACCATTCCAGAGTCCGGAAGCAAACTCCTTAATCTTTCCCCAAATAGATTCCCATACACCTTTAATAACGCCCAGCACCGTACTTATAATATTGCTTATTGCAGTCATCAGGGTATTTGTCAGGCTCTTCATAGCCTCCCATATTTGGCTGAAAAATGT
>ERZ791917.1938-NODE-1938-length-10023-cov-2.914426_pt1 | contig 10023 bp, 11 predicted proteins | sample MGYA00510138_ERZ791917 | MGnify/ENA primary metagenome ERZ791917 (study PRJEB30046, sample SAMN00792102) | human gut metagenome | study: EMG produced TPA metagenomics assembly of the A metagenome-wide association study of gut microbiota in type 2...
GAAGATACTGTGGATTAAGAACAATGAGCCGGAGGTATACAGAAGGACCTATAAATTTCTCACAGGAAGTTCTTTTATCACGGCAAAACTGACAGGCAGGTATGTGATAGACCAGTTTTTGGCCAAGGGTTCCTTCCGGCCTCTTTACCGGGCGGACGGAACGGTCAATGAGGAGGAATGCGGACTTTACTGCAGGCCGGACCAGATTGCGGCCTGTGCATATTCCACGGATGTGGCAGGCCGTGTCACCAGGGAGGCTGCGGCCCAGACAGGACTGGCAGAGGGAACACCGGTTATCTGCGGTACCGGGGATTCCACATCGGAGGCAATCAGCGTGGGGCTGACAGAACCGGGAACTGCATTTTTCCAGTATGGTTCATCCATGTTTTATTACTACTGCGTGGATCGTATGGTGCAGGACTATATATCCTCCGAAGGAAACGGTTCTGTAAAAGGCGGAAAGGTATTTACCATACCAGGCACGTTCTGCCTGGGGGACGGCACCAACGCAGCCGGTACACTGACCCGGTGGGTACGGGATACCTTTTATGGGGAAGAGCTGGAAATGGAACGTAAGGGCGGGAAAAATGCATATGCAGTTATGGCAGGGGAAGCCGGTGAAATTCAGCCCGGCTCAGAGGGTCTGATGATTCTGCCTTACATATACGGGGAGCGTAGTCCCATACAGGACCCGCTGGCCACAGGCATGATATTTGGGCTGAAGGGAAGTCATACGAGGAAACATATCAACCGGGCGGCGCTGGAAGCTGTGGGATATTCCACGTTACAGCATCTGATGCTGTTTAGGGAAATGGGGCTTCCGCCGCATACCCTGATAACAGCCGGCGGAGGTACGAAGAATAATGTCTGGATGCAGATTATCTGCGATATGACCGGAATGCCCCTTCATATACCGGAAACATTCCAGTGTTCCTCCTATGGGGATGCCATGCTGGCGGCCCTGGGAGCGGGATGTTTAAAGGATTTTCACCAGCTTAAGGAGAAACTTCCAGAGGGAAGAATTATTGGACCGGACAGGGAAAACCATGAATTTTATCAGAGAAACTATCCCATATACAGGGATTTGTATTTGAATAACAGGGAACTGATGCACAGGATGCATATGGATAAGGAATAGCCGGAGCAGTTCCTTTGTGCTGGAAATGCGATAGACAGGGAGGCAACAGACATGGTAATAGATACGCATATACGCCCCGCGCTTTTTGGACCAATCTGCCGGGACAGGGACAGATTCAGAAAACGGTGCGATGAGATGAATTATCATCTGATGGGACCTTCGGACATGGATTTGCTGAAGAAGCAGTATGCCCTGGCCGATATACAGAAGATTTTCATGCTGCCGGATGACAATTCATCTAAAACAGGGGAACCAGCCATATCCAATGATGAGATAGCGCAGCTGGCAGCCTGTGATTCTGATTTTTTTATCGGGTTTGCGGCGGCGGATCCGGGAAGTAAGGATGGGGCGGATGAACTCAGACGTGCATTTGGAGAGCTGGGACTGAAGGGGTTGTATGTCAATACGGCCAGGCTTCACATGTATCCCTATGATGAGAGATTGACGCCTCTGTATGACATATGCAGGGAATTTGGCAGGCCGATTATCTTTCACTCAGGACTTAGCCTGGAACAGCAGGCATTTTCAAGGTTTTCCAGACCAGCTGATTTTGAGGAGATATGCTGCAGATATCCGGATATCAATATCTGCCTGACCCATGTGGGATGGCCCTGGGTCCAGGAGACAGCCGCCCTTCTTCTGAAATATGAAAATTGTTATACAAGCACGGCGCTGATGAATTTTGACGGCCCTTACCAGATATACCATAAGGTATTTAAGGAAGATATGGGGGAGCTGTGGGTGGAGCATAATATTTCCCGTAAAATCATGTTTGGCTCCGGTTCGCCCAGAATCCGGCCTGTCCGGTGCAAGCGGGGACTGGACAGTCTGGGGTTCTCTTCCGAAACCCTTGAGAACATATATTATAAAAATGCCCTCAGGTTTTTGGGACATGCATAAAAATGCCGGGCATACCCTTTGGGGATTGGAGGAATAGATAGATGGAGTTCAAACTAAAGGAAGCAGCTGTCTGCGCGGACCGGGAATTTGAGATGATTAAGATTACCCCTGAGGTCAGAGCGTTTGTGGAAGAAAGCGGGATTGAGAACGGGCTGGTCTATGTGATCACGGAGCATACCACCACAGGCATCACGGTCAATGAAAGCCTGGACTGTGTGGAAAAAGACATTATGGAATGCTTAAGCCGCATTGCCCCGGAGGACTATCCGTACCATCATAACCATTACCTGCCCACATACGGAACCATCGGAGGAAACACACCGGGTCATCTGAAGTCCCTGCTGACAGGAAATCACTGTGTATTTCCCATTGTGCGGGGAGAGCTGAAGCTGGGCCATGCAGCGGACATTTATTTCTGCGAATACGACGGAATCAAAATGCGCCATTATATGATATACGCTGTGGGGGAAAGGAAGGAATAGAACATGAAGCGGGCAATTGCAATGGCAGATAACTGCATTGATGTGTACTATAAGCTGGACCGGTATTACCTCACCGGAAACAGCATTGATTTTGCGCTTAATTACCGGGATTTGGGCGGTGATGTGACGGAGATGACCATTCTTGGCAATGACGTATTTGCCATGGCTCTGGAAGAACGCCTGAAGGAGAGGGGAATAGCCCTTCGCGTGCTGAAACGCGCGGACCGCCCCACCGGAATGGCCACCATGGATATTGTGGATGGGGATAAGAAGCATCTTCACTTTGAAGGGAATGCCATGGAGGAGATTGAACTTTCAGGAGAGGACCTGGAATTTGTGAAATCCTTTGATATTGTATACGCTGAGCGCTGGTCCAGGATTGACCGCTATATTAAGGAGTTAAAGCAGCCCGGGCAGATTTGGGTGTATGATTTTTCCAAACGGCTGGAGCAGGAGGGCAATGACCTGATATTGCCCTATCTTGACTACGCATTTTTCTCTTATGACCGGGACGACAGCTATATCAGGGACTTCATGGTAAAAGTGAGAAAAAAGGGCACCGGTACTGTGATTGCCATGTTAGGAGAACACGGCAGCCTTGCCTATGACGGGGACCGGTTCTATGAAAAGGAAGCAGAGAAGGTGCCTGTGGTGAACACGGTGGGAGCCGGGGATTCCTATATCGCAGCATTTACCTATGGCGTAAGCCTGGGGGAATCCATATCCCAATGTATGGACAGGGGAAAGAAGCGGGCCACGGAAATCATCCGGCAGTTCAATCCATATAAATAAAAGAAAGCGGGAAATGAAATGAAGGATTACAAAATAATTGCAGTGGGAGATAATGTCTGTGATAAATACCTTTCCAGAGGCAGGATGTACCCGGGGGGCCAGTGTGTCAATACATGTGTGTACGCCAAACTCAACGGGGCTTATACCGCTTACCTTGGAAAATACGGCAGTGACCAGGTGGCTGAATGTGTCCGGGATACACTGAAGCAGATAGGGATTGACGACAGCCATAGCCGCTGCCATGAGGGTGAGAACGGATTTGCCCTGGTGACACTGAAAGGAAATGACCGGGTATTTCTGGGCTCCAATAAGGGAGGAGTCGCCAGGGAGTATGGCTATGATTTTACAGAGGAGGATTTTGCGTATATCAGCCAATTTAATCTGATTTATACTAATTTGAATTCTTACATCGAAGATGATTTAAAGAGTCTTAAAGAAACCGGAGTTGCCATTGCCTATGATTTTTCCACCAGATGGACAGACGCGTATCTGGAGAAGGTGTGCCCGTATGTCACGGTGGCCATTCTTTCCTGCGCCCATTTGACCAGGCAGGAGCGGGAAACGGAGATGAAGAAGGTACAGTCCTATGGAGTTAAGGTGGTCCTTGGCACCATTGGGGAGGACGGATCCTATGTACTGTATGATGACAGTTTTTTGTATGCGCCCGCTGTCCATGCGGACGATGTGATCGATACCATGGGCGCAGGTGATTCTTACTTTGCAGCCTTCCTGTGCTCTTTGTTAGAAACCTCGCAGACAGGTGCTGTGGTGGAGGGTACAGAGGAGCGCATGAAGGAAAGACTGGTGGAAGCAATGGAGAGGGGAGCTGCATTTGCGGCTAAAATGTGCGCCAAAGAAGGGGCATTTGGCTACGGCGTGCCTGTTCTTGGGAGGACTGAAATATAGGAGCCAGGTGCCAGTGACATGTATCGCACGTAAGCGTCTGAAGAACAGGCGCTAAGTGCTCATAACCAGCCACTGCGCTAAGTGCTCATAATTAGGAGGAAATGATAATGAGACCGGATGTGTATGAAAATAATGGTGAAGGTATCCTGTGTGTTTATAAAAATGAAAAGTGGCTTGTCAGTATCAAGAACTGGAAGCCGGACAATGACATTGACGGTATTGCCCACCTGGAAATCCATCATTCTACGGATGAACAGTTTATTCTGGCAGCGGGAAAGGCGATTCTGATTACCGCAGCGAAGGCGGATGACGGGTTTAAGATTGAACTGACTTTGATGGAGCAGGGGAAGGTGTATAATGTGCCGGCAGAGTGCTGGTTCTATTCCATCACCCAGAAGGATACCAAGATGATGTATGTCCAGGATTCCAACTGCTCCATGGAAAACAGCGATTTCTGCGACCTTTCCGGGGATGAGATTGCGTACATACAGACCAATGCCCGCAGGCTGTTCGCACTGTAGACGGAGCGCCTATGGGAACGGAGTTTGTGCTGTTTGACTTTGACGGTGTTATTGCAAATACAGAGGAGAGCAATGCAGCATATCTGGAAAAGGCCCTGTCGGCCTTTGGAATCCAACTGACGGATGATGAACGGAAGGCTTTAATCGGTACCAATGACAAAGCCAGAATCGAGAGCCTGCTTTCCAGGTCTTTGGTCAAGGTCACGGCAGAGGACCTGGCAGGAAAGCGCCGGCAGGTGGGAAATACATACGAAAACAGCTGTATCCGCCCCATGCCGGGGGTGGTATCCCTGATTCAGGAGATACGGGGCCGGGGAATGAAGACAGGACTGGTGACCTCTACCTCCACCCGGCTGATTATGATTGCACTGAACCGGATGACCGGGGTATCTCCGGCAATGGAGAACAACGGTTCCGGAGCGATATGTGCGCCAACCACAAACCGGATCCGGAGTGCTATAAAAAGGCAATGGATTATCTGGGAGCGGAGCCTTGTAAGTGCATTGTGTTTGAGGATTCCGCTGTGGGCATACACGCTGCCAGGCTGGCAGGAGCCCGGGTGGCGGCGTACCGCGGCTCGGGAATCCAGCAGGATGTAAGTGAAGCTGATTTGATTGTGGATTCATATGATGAGTGTAAGGATATGCTGGATGACATAATGCAGGGCAGAAAAATGCAAGACAGAATAACGCAGGGCGGAATAATGCCCTGTAAATAGAGTGACGGCAGATTGGGCCGGTTTTTCCTGTTGGGGAAAACCGGCTCTGTTTATTTTCATGGAAGCCGGAGAATAATGATTGGTAAATTTATATTGCCGGCGCAGGGGTTATGGGATAAAATATAGTAACGCTTAATATGGGAGGGAGACACTATGATTTTATCAGACAGGACACTATTTAAAATGCTGGAGGCAGGTACCTTGTCAATCACGCCGTTAGATAAAGAGCAGGTACAGCCGGCCAGTGTGGATATACGTCTGGGAAATACCTTCAGTATTGTGGAGGATTTATCCACGGGAGTCATTACTTTAAAGGATGAGGTCAGGTACAAGACCATACAGATACATACATCCTTCTTCCGGGCCAGTTTGTGCTTGCCACAACCATGGAGTATGTTTCCCTGCCTGACAACCTGACTGCTTTTGTGGAGGGGAGAAGTTCCCTGGGGCGTCTGGGTCTGTTCATACAGAATGCGGGCTGGGTGGACCCGGGCTTTCAGGGGGAGATTACCCTTGAACTGTTTAATGCAAACCGATGTGCCATTGAGCTGAAGGCAGGACGAAGGGTTGGCCAGCTTGTGTTTGCGGAAATGGATGACACAGCCCTGAAACCATACAATGGAAAATACCAGGGGCAGAAGGGTGCCACCGGGTCGCGGGTATATATGGACTGACGGCCGGGCCGGACTTCAGGCAAAGAGACGCTCTGACTGGAACTGCTGCGTATATGATAATACATGACGGAGAACGTCCGCTCATTGATTGACGGAAGATATGGGGGCATGATATGATAGTACCAGTTACAAGGTTCGGCGGAGAATAAATATAAAATTGAAAAGGAGAAATAACATGGCATTCTATTTTGAGGAACCTTCCCGCACGTTCAGCGAGTATCTTCTGATTCCAGGCTATTCATCCACCCAGTGTATCCCTTCCCAGGTGAATCTGAAGACGCCTCTGGTAAAATATAAGAAAGGAACAGAACCGGACATATCCATCAATATCCCCATGGTTTCTGCCATCATGCAGTCCGTATCGGATGACAGGATGGCTGTTGCCCTTGCGCAGGAAGGCGGGATTTCCTTTATATACGGGTCCCAGGCCATTGAGAAGCAGGCTGAGATGATTCACAAGGTGAAGCGGTACAGGGCCGGTTTTGTGGTGAGTGATTCCAATGTATCGCCGGATATGACGCTGGCAGATGTGCTGGCCATCACGGAGGAGACAGGCCATTCCACCATTGCGGTGACTGCGGACGGACAGCCCAACGGAAAGCTGTTAGGCATTGTCACCAATAAGGATTACCGTGTCAGCAGGATGGGACCTGACACTAAGGTAAAGGACTTTATGACAACGCTGGATAATTTGGTTTATGCCGACGAGTCCACTACCCTGAAAGAAGCCAATGATATTATCTGGGAGCACAAGATTAACTGCCTTCCGCTGGTGAATAAGAACCAGGAGCTGGTGTACCTGGTTTTCCGTAAGGACTATGACACCCATAAAAAGAATGAGAACGAACTCATTGACAGCTCCAAGCGGTATATGGTGGGAGCAGGTATCAATACAAGGGACTATGAACAGCGTGTGCCGGCCCTGTTGGACGCGGGAGCGGATGTGCTGTGCATTGACAGCTCCGAAGGCTTCTCTGAGTGGCAGAAGATTACCATTGACTACATCCGGAAGAATTTTGGGGATTCGGTGAAGGTAGGAGCCGGCAATGTTGTGGACGGAGACGGATTCCGGTTCCTGGCAGAGGCAGGAGCTGATTTTGTCAAGGTGGGAATTGGCGGCGGCGCCATCTGTATTACCCGTGAACAGAAGGGAATCGGAAGAGGACAGGCCACGGCCCTGATTGAGGTGGCAAAGGCCAGGGATGAGTATTATAAAGAGACTGGCGTATACGTGCCCATCTGTTCGGACGGTGGTATTGTACACGATTACCATATCACGCTGGCGCTGGCCATGGGCGCTGATTTCATCATGCTGGGACGGTACTTTGCCAGATTTGACGAGAGCCCTACCAAGAGGGTGAATGTCAATGGAAGCTACATGAAGGAATACTGGGGCGAAGGCAGCGCCAGAGCCAGGAACTGGCAGCGCTATGATATGGGCGGGGATAAGAAGCTGTCCTTTGAGGAGGGCGTGGACTCCTTTGTTCCATACGCCGGCAGCCTTAAGGACAATGTGAACCTCACTCTGAGCAAGGTGCGCTCCACCATGTGCAACTGCGGGGCGCTTACCATTCCGGAGCTCCAGGAGAAGGCAAAAATCACCCTGGTATCTTCCACCAGTATTGTGGAAGGCGGGGCACATGATGTTATGCTGAGGGATAAGAGATAAAAGACAGAAGCTGAGAGATAAAGGCTGAAGAACAGAAAACTGAAAATAAAAAACAAAAGTTAAGAGGACTGCTGCAATGGATTGTTGCCGCAGTCCTTTTGAACAACTGGCAGGTATTAGAAAATGTTAACAGGACATTCTTAACGTCATTCAGAATACCGTCAATGCCGCAAAACAGAGTTGAGTGCCTTGATTTTCCGCCTGCAATTGTTTATAGTAACGGAGTAAGGGTTTAAGAAGAATGGAAAATGATTTTACATAGAGGAAAGGGGATTTTACAGATATGGATATCAGGATACGGGAGTATACAGAGGCGGACGCAGAAGATGCAGTCAGGATATGGAACCATATTGTGGAGGAGGGAGCGGCATTTCCGCAGCTGGAGCTTCTTACGGCAGAGACAGGGAACCGTTTTTTTTCAGAGCAGTCATTTACAGGGATTGCGTATGACGGTGGGGGAGGAGAAATCGTGGGACTGTATATTCTCCATCCCAATAATGTGGGGCGCTGCGGCCATATCTGCAATGCCAGCTACGCGGTTAAATCCCAGCTGCGGGGACACCATATCGGAGAGGCATTGGTGAAGCATTGCATGGAGCAGGGGAAAAAGCTGGGATTCAGGATACTTCAGTTTAACGCTGTGGTGAAGAGTAATGCTTCGGCGCTCCATCTGTATGAAAAGCTTGGATTTACACAGTTGGGCGTGATACCAGGAGGATTCCTTATGAAGGATGGGAGTTATGAGGACATCATTCCCCATTATCATGTCCTGTGACGTGCAGTGCCTTATATAGTATCCTGTTATCATTTTTAAAAATGTTCTTGCTTTTCATTTTTAATCATTATATGCTTTTTTCATACACCGGTGTACCTATAAACGTGAAGGAGCTTATATGATGCAAAATGAAAATTGGCCTGTCCCGGAGTGGCGGACAACAGATCCCGGGGAGCAGGGCATGGACCGGGCATTACCTGAAAAACTGCGTTCGGTTATCACATCAGAATACGCAAATACCAATGGCATCGTGGTGGTCAGAAATGGCTGTATTGTCTGTGAGGAGTACTTTCATGGCTTTGGACCGGATGTTCCGGTCCATGTGGCATCGGTGACTAAGAGCGTGCTGTCCGCGTTGACGGGCATTGCGGTGGACAAGGGATATATACCGTCTGTCAGCCGGAGGATAATGGAGTATTTACCGGAGTATGTTTCGGAAACACATAACAGGAACTGCGGGAATGTGACCATTGAAAATCTGCTGACTATGACGGTGCCCTATGCTTTTGAGGAATGGAAGGAACCCTTGGAACAGCTGTGTACATCTCCCGACTGGGTGGGATTCACCCTGGATATGATGAGGGATGAGAGGGAAACCGATAAACCCCGCAGGCATTTCCAATATTGTACGGCAGGAGCCCATCTTTTGTCCGCGGTTTTACAGCGGGCGGTTGGGATGAGTACCAGAGAATTTGCAAACCGCTATCTGTTTGAGCCTGTTGGAATGACGGTGATTCCGGATTATCCCATGGAAACCTATACATGTGACAGTCTGTTTGGGGAAGGAGTCAGGGGGTGGGTGCACGATCCTGACGGCGTCACCGCAGGCGGATGGGGGCTGACCATGACTCCCAGGGATATGGCTCGGCTCGGCCTTCTGTATCTGAACATGGGCAGGTGGAATGGAGCGCGTATCATTTCAGAATCATGGGTCCGTCAGTCTGTGAAGAGAACCTTCAGCCGCTATGGTTATATGTGGTGGCAGTTTGAGAAAAAAGGAGTGGCTGTCCACGCCGCCATGGGAGATGGAGGAAACATGATTTGCTGGGTTCCTGACAGGAACCTGGTGGCGGCGATTGCGTCCGGTTTTGCGCCGGACGCAAAGAACAGGTGGCTGCTGGTCAGGGATTATATATTGCCGGCTGTTGAGGAAAACAGGGTGTGAGACGGGGCATATGAAAATCAGGGAAGAGTATACGTGCCCGCTGGAGCTGGTTGGGATGTGAGAAAGGGTAAGTATACAAATTAAATGGTAGGTGCAATTCACATAGAACAAAGGCTCAACGCAGCAGCGGCGGAATCCTCAGCATGTTTTCAGCTATAGGCTGTAGTGAAAAAGGCACGGCAGATACCGGCCAATGGTATCAACCAGTTCATCATTAGGGTGAACTGGTTTTTTGGCTCTTTGTCAATAGTTGGGGTGGGATTTGTTAAAATCCCGCCCCAAT
>ERZ791917.1956-NODE-1956-length-9954-cov-17.425093_pt1 | contig 9954 bp, 10 predicted proteins | sample MGYA00510138_ERZ791917 | MGnify/ENA primary metagenome ERZ791917 (study PRJEB30046, sample SAMN00792102) | human gut metagenome | study: EMG produced TPA metagenomics assembly of the A metagenome-wide association study of gut microbiota in type 2...
GAACAGATGTAAGAGTTGGAAGTTACAGATAGCTGCTTAATCAGCAGACACTAATTATTATTGACTGAATTTTAGGACCAAAGCACCCCATCAAATGTCTTGCGCTTACCTTATAAAAAAGAATTTTACAAGACACTGAAGAATATTCAGCAACTAACTGTATCGTTGGAATAGCAACTGCTAACGTACCTTGACAGTTCAAAATGACTCACTTGAATTTTGCAGAGATAGTTTATCATTTTTAAGAACATTCGATTGTTTGTCAGTCAGAAGAACTGGAACAAGATTTTAAATATTCACTTTAGATATTTCCCATCCATCCCGGACCTAATCGGCATTGATCTGCACATGAGCTCGTACACCCCACACAACTTAATATACATTCAAATGCACATCCACTATGACATGTTACTGCACATCCTTCACAATACCAATCACATGCCGTACATGATAAAAAATTATTGCCCTCTTGTTTTTGATTAATATTAAACATTTTACTTTTCTCCTCACACATTTTTAAGAAACTAATTGGTTAATAATAGCTTCTGGATTAATAATCTTAAACTTCTGTTTCCCATATATTTCAAAAATATACTCTGATTGATAAGCGGTTTCGTTTGCAATTCTAAAAAAATCATCAAAAGTAATATTTCCATCAGCTTGGCATGACAGAACATACATTCCCGCAACATAAGGAACAATAGAGCTCATTCCTCCCCAACATTCATATGTGTAATTGCTTTTTCCACAATTAGAAGCATAGGTGATTTTATCTGTCGGAACATATAATGTCCCATACGGATTGTCTGTTGGAAAATAAGGCTTGTAGTTGCAAAAATCCGTTACATCTTCATAGGAAGTTCTTGTCAAACTTCTAAATTTATTTATTTTATTTTTGGGGATTAAACATAATACCTCTATGTTACTTTCTTTTGCCTTCTGAATCGCATTATTCAATTCCACAATTCCCTTTATTCTTTTTTCATTTACATCTGCCTGTGAATATCCTGTAGAAATTGAAATCACACGAATTTTATTTTTTAGTGATTGATTTAACTCTACAACACTTAAGATATCCTCCGCGACATAAGTGAAATCTATCGTTTTTCCAATACTTCCCCCCCTTGAATCAGCTATATAATAGAGATCTGCATTTGGAGCAACGCCTACATTTTTCCCAACTGCGATGGACGCCATTGCGATACCATGCATACTTGCAATCTCATTTTCATTAGAATATGATTTATAAAACTTTAAATTATTTTTAATTTCGAGGTGATCGCCAAGCAATGTATTATCAATTATAGCAATTCCTACCCCTGTGCCATCATATCCTTTTTCATGTACTTTTTTCAAATTTAATTTTTTTTCCATCCCCTCCTCAATTAATTTTTTCGGATAAAATCCCTCTGGTATTTTTTGGGGCCACTCAGTTAAATCGTCAAATTTCATATTGTTATTTAAATCAAACACTGAAATTTTTTCAAAACAATTTTCGCTTATTTTTGTGCTTCTTAAATCAATGATTCCATAACTATCTTTTCCATATTTAAGGCTCTCATCTCTACTATTTTGAATTTTTTGCATATACTTAGATGCATTTGGGGGATAATTAGTAATTTTATTTACTATTGGCAATTTCTCAAATATAATACTTAAACTTAACGTCACTAATATACTAAACAAAATATAAAAATATGCTTTTTTTATTTTCATTTATTTATATCCCTTCGCAATTTCCTGCTTGAATATTGTACATTTTACAATATTTTCCTCTTAATTTCATTAACTGCCTATGGCTGCCACTTTCTACGATTTTCCCATCTTCTATATAAAATATTCGATCAACATGAACCACATTTGTTAAACGATGTGAAATCAATATAATTGTTTTGTCTTGACAAAACTTTAATGTCATATCAAAAATCTTTCGTTCAGCAATAGGATCTAATGCACTTGATGGTTCATCTAAAATAACAATATTACACCTTTTGACATATAACCTAGCTATCGCAATGGCCTGCATTTCTCCACCAGAAAAAAAAATTCCATTTTCATCAAATTCATTAGAATATTTTGTGTATATTCCTTCTGGTAAAGCTTTCACCTTCTCATATAATCCCACTTTTTTAAGAGCTTCCCACGCGATATTCTCATCCTTTTCCTTATCAACTATGGGACGCATTAAAATATTTTCTAAGATAGAAATTGACAATAATTGATAATCTTGGAATACAATTCCTATATGATCCCTTAGGGATTCTAAGTCATACTCTCCAATGTTTCTATTTTCTAATAGTACGCATCCATCATCAATATCATATAATCTTGTGATAATTTTTATTAATGTTGATTTACCCGAACCATTTTCTCCCACAAAAGCGACCTTTTCATTTTTCTTTATCTCAAAATTTATATTGTTTAATACGCTTTTTTTTGTATTCGGATAAGAGAAAAAGACATTCTTAAACTTAATACATTTTTCATCACTTACTAAAATTGCATTTTCTATATTTTTTACATTGGGTTCATAATTCATAAAATCCAAAAAATTTTCTATATACAGGCTATGTGTATAAAGTTGTGGGATTACTTGAAAAAGATTTGTAATTTGCATTGTCAACTGAGATATTGATGATGTTAATACAAAATAATCCGAAATTCTCAAATATCCATTTAATACTCTATACACTATATAAAGTGTCGTCAAAAACGTACTTAAATTAGAGACATAGTTTTGCAGTATAAGTAATATTGAAAATGTTTTGGCAAATTTATATGTTATATTTAAAAGTTTACAAACTGCGTCATTATACACTTTTCTAATTATTTGAGGAAGTTTATTAAACAACCTAAGTTCCTTTGCATAGATATTGAGATAAAAAACTCGTTGCGCATAACCCTGTTCACGAGATGGCTTTAATCGCTCTTCATAATACTGATGCTGCTTTTTGGAATTAACAATTGAAAAATACATATTGATGCTAACATTCATGGCCACAGCAACAAACAAAAATGGATCTAACGTTGAGATTAGTGCAGAAAAACTAGTTATTCCTAATAGACTTCCTATAAATGTCGTAAAAGTTTGCAATACCTCCAAAGCCCGCTGATTGGATTGATTGATTGCCATTGTGAAATCAGAAAAAAACTTAGTATTTTCATAACATTCATAATCTATCTTTATTGCTTGTTCAAAAATTTCATTTAGCATTCCTTGACTTAATAATTCCACATTTTTAGGAGTAATATATTGTGTTAAATATGCGGAAATGGATGTAAGCAATGTCTGAAACAAAAAAATACCTAATGCTATAAAAAAAATACTTACATACGATCTATTCTCTGTTAAAGAATCAACAACATATTTTGTATACAAAAGTCCCACTACAGACAAGACATTTACAAATACTGACTGCACAATTGATATAGCAATATAGCTAGGACAGTATTTGTATATGTATTTAATCATTAAGAAATTTTTTTTTAGAACATTACTCATCATCTACTACTCTTTTCCTTTTCGAAATTTAAAATATTCTCTATTTAAAAGCTAACTTCATTTGATGACCATCCTGGTCCTTGGCTACATGTACTTGCACATGCTTGTTTACATGAAGCGGCACAACCACTAACACAAGAAGTACAGCCAGTTCCACATGATGCTGCACACGCACCTGTACATCCTTGGCATCCTGAACATCCTCCAACACAACTTGTAAAACAATCATAAAGACAACTTGCCATACAACCAGATGAACAATCTCCATTACACATAGTATAACAAGATGTAGCACACATTAAACCACAATCAATACATCTAGTCTGTTGAATAGCGTTATTACTTCCATAATTAGTAAAATACATATGTTTTCCTCCTAGTGAATTAATATCTTCTCAGAATCTTAAGACCTTATTTTATAAGGCTTTCAGAGTCCATATTTCAAAAATCATCTATTTTTTTCCAAAAACAATTGACAAATTCCCGAAAATTTGCAGCGAAGCCGATTGGTAATATTTTATTTCAATCAGCTAGAGGTGATTTTTATGTTACCTGTTAATATTAGTAGCCATGACGCCAATCAATATAACCGCCTATCCAAATTTCTCAGATTTTATCCTCTCCTTTTGCTCTCACTCAGTGCACCTAGGATTATGTCGTACAATTCTAGTATAAAGTAAATTAAATAGCTGTCATATACTTCAGGGATAATGTGTGGTAAAATAGCGTTATCTAAAAAGGATTAACGCTATGAGAAAAACATATCTTTCCCTGTCAGATAAAGACAAGAATTGTCTTAAATCATTATCCAAAAAGAGAACGATTCAGACACAAATCGTAGACTGTGCCAGAAGCCTGTTATATAATAAAACTGATGAAATGACATTCCAGGAAATCGCTGATAAACTTACAATCAGTACCGCAACGGTACGCCTTTGTATTTCGAAGTTTCGCAAAGGCGGTGTGGATGCTACGCTTTTTGATATTCAGCGTTCTGAACCCCCATCAGAAATCACCGGTGATGCTAAGGCATGGATGATCAGCATTGCATGTCAGAGACCAACAGAACTCGGCTATGCACAGAAACTTTTACCTCCCTCCACAAATACATTCAAAAGTATGCAGAGGAGGCGGGATATCCAAGACTTTCAACAGTTACAAAGCCATATATCCAGAAATTTCTCAAGGAACAGGATACTAAGCCATTTAAAATCAAGTTTTACTGCGAAAAACGGAACCCTGATTTTAAATCAAAAATGCATGAGGTTCTGCTGGTTTACAAGCAGACTGAAATGCAATTTAATGAAACTGGCACACTCATTGTTCCAGATGATTATAAACTGACTATTACGATATCGTATGATGAGAAACCTGGCATTCAGGCAATCTCCAACACTGCACCGGATTTGTTTCTTCTATCATACTGACCTCTAATTTCTAATGATATAGACGTTTCCTGTAGCAAAGTCAACTTTCCAGTCAGTTCCTTCCCAATTATATGTATCCTGCATTTTTTTCCACCAATTATTAAACTTTTTAATTGTACTCGTATAATCATTTACTAACTTTTGATACATTTTTTCATTATCCGGATCTATACATCTTGACAAATTTTCAAGAGCAACTTTCTTTTCATACAAATTTTCAATTTCTTCTAACTCTTCTTCATTTAGGTTGTAGCATACTTTATCCATAATTACATTCTCCTTTTAATAATCATTTAATTTATAATATCCCTTACTTACTTTAGTTTCCTCAAAAAAAGTTTCAATTGGATCCATTACACTTGATACTTCGAAATTTTCACACACATATGTGTCAGTTTCTTTCAAAAGATCATACGATATACGTTTTTCTAAAGAGGCTTTTTTACATTGAAATGATGGAGACACATTAACCTCATTTGTAATTCTTTTATTTAAGAATACACAATTCATGCATTGAAAATTCAGACAGTCTTTACACAATGGACTATTTTCTATTTTATACAAATGACCATTGTTCATCCTACCCAACCCTATATCTAAATTACCAATAGGTTCTTGTTTGAACGAATAATACAATGGACAAACATAAATCTCACCCTTAGGAGACAATGCAAAACTACGATCCCCTGCTTTACAATGATTATGTTCATTGATACTAAAATTATCTGTAAGAACATTTATCTGTTTTTTTCTATTAGACTTTTTGTTCTCAATGATTAGTGTATCTTTCATTTTTTTCAATTCATTTTCATAGCATTGTAAATTAAAATTTTTAGATATATTCTGAATTACTACATTCAATCTGCTTGTTTTTGAAATCAAAATTTCTGTTAATTCATTTAACCTTTGAATATTTGCTTCATCTACTAAAAGAACTGCATTCTCTAGATTATTTATTGGAAGATAAACATCACCTTCATGAAATATAAAAATTTTCTTTTTTAATATAGATGCTTCCTTGTAAAATATAGCTGGTACATAATGTGTAATAGTGTACTTATTAAGAAAACTAAATTCACAATAGTTAAACTCATTCCTAGAATGTATAAAAATTGGCGAAAAAAAGTTGTTTCTTGCATATTCTAACCCTTTTTCTATTATATCTACCCCCATCACTTCATGATCTATAAGGCAAGGATTTGGGATAGAACAATAATCACCATAGTTACTATCCAATATAAAATATAACTTCTTTTCATCATGAGAATGCATACTTCTTTCGATACCATGCTCATTGAATAATCTGCTAAAATAATAATCATTGGCTCTTACTCTTGCTTTGTGCATTTTACAAATATATTTTGCCCTACTGAAATTTGTCGAAGTTTCGGCTTCATCATAATTAAATCCCTGACAGAAACCACATCCAACAGCTACTTCGCAATTTAAGCATTCATCATCACTCTGTATCGCATTCATAGCAACCATAAATGGACGAACCTTTTCCATATCTACCCCCTTTTCTACATCGCCTATGGTCCATTCTGGTTTATTATTAAGTGAATAGTCTTTATATCGAATACACGGAAATAGTTTTCCTTCTGGATCAATAGCAATCATTTTTCCTGCACCACAATATGTTCTTTGCTTATCTTCTTTATTATAAAATCCACCAATTCCTTCATCAAAAAGACTACACTTAAATTTATTAAATAAATTATGCTCTATTACATAATCCGCCAATTCAATTAATTGTCTTTCAAATAATTTGTCATCATCTTCTTTCCAAACATTTTCAAAAACAACATTGGCAGATATCTCCGTTATACCTAAATTGTACAAATTAATTATACTATCTTTTAAATATATTAAATCATCACTTGCAAAAGTAACTTTTGTACTTGGTGAAAAATGTTGTAACCATTTGGGAATCGTTTTTACTATCGAGTCATAAGACCCTTCTCCATTCGGAAATACCCTATTTAAATCATGCTTTTCTTTCGTTCCATCTAGGGTAATTCCCAATGAAAGTTTCCCTATGTTTTTTTGAATATAATTTTGAATTCTACTATCTTCATAATTCACACCATTTGTACAAATACTGATTCTATAGTTCCAAAACCACTTATCATCCATTAAAAAGCTTTTGACTTTGAAATAGTCTGTTATTTTATCGATCAGATCAATCTCTAACATAGGTTCGCCGCCAATAAATTCTATTATTACAGCATCCTGCTTTTCAAATTTTCCCTCGTATAAATAGTCAATGAATTTTTGAGCAGTATTAAAATTCATTTTTTTGTTTGATGACTTATGTGTAATATAACAATATTTGCAGCGTAAATTGCAATCTTCCGTTACTACAAATGTAATTGTTTGCGCTTTTCCATTCTTCCATGTTGAAATGCTTTTTCCAAATTGAAATTCTTTCATGTCCATACGCATTCCTCCTTTTTTATAATTATATCTTCTCAAAATTTTCAGTCCTTATTTCATAAATCCTTCACTTTTTAACACTTGACAAATCACCCCCCAATTTGCAGCGAAGCCACTTGTTTTTATTTTAATTGGCTGGCTAAGGTTGTTTTATTACCAGTTAACATCCTACTTATGCTACCTATCAAAATACCTTCATACATAAAAGAGCATTTCAGATTATAACGTGCAATTCTGATTCTTTACTCTCTACGACAGCTTCTATCACTGGAACAGATCCCAGATTCCATCCTCAGTTTACTGTTATCGCAAACATGAAAATATCGCACTTTTTATTTTCCTCAATTCTAGACATACTGAACATTTCTCCTATATAAATGATTCTCAATCGATGAATACGATACTCCTATTTGTAAGATAGGGTTACGCAAGCATCAAGATGGCTATGAAGCCACCAAACACTGAGTGAATTTCAAAATTCCTTATTAAGCATAGTTTCCACTTGTCCATTTCTCGCATTTTTTCTGAATGATATTTAGTTGTCAAATTTCAAGTGGAATCTCACATATTCAGATTCAGAGACGTTATAACTTTTTATTTAATTCCATCCAAAACCGAAGTAATTCTAACGTAGGAATCACCTATATAAAATTCAACATATTATTCTTTTAAGGAACCTTCTAAAACAGAATAAATAAATGCTAACTTATACTCTCTTCTGGTTAAAGTATTTAATATCTTTCTTCCTGTATTTATAGGTACATTCAGAGTTTCAATACCCGTGTCAATATCGTTATTTACATACCTTAGTTTAAACAATACAAACAGAACTTCCGTTTTATCATAACTTTTGGCTAATTCAAGACTTTTTTCAAATATTTGAAGGGTTATTTCACCTTTGCTATGTTCAAATATTTCAGACAATTCTTTAAAGAGTTTACTTTCTACTTTTAAGGCTCCCATCATTATTCATCCTTTCTTCTTTTAGTTTTTTCTAAATAAAATTTTATAACTTTCTTTTTTATCCTTCAAGAATCTGACCTTCATATGCAAATTATTGACCTGAAAAAGATAATCCCTTTATAATCACCTGACATCAGATAAGAAAACTCTAACTTTCGATAAACACTTTGATACTTCAAGTAAACAGACAGGATCAGTGTAATACCCTTGTGATATTTAATCCAATCTTCTGGTAATCACAGCTGGTCTGATGCAATGTCATTAACTTAACTTCTAATAATAGTGTGATCTGTTGCTTGTGATCAGATTTTCTATCAACTTAAGAAAAAGAGGGGGGATTTTTACTCCGAAATGCGGATGGAATGCTTTAAATTTAGGAGCAATCGCGATTCTATGATGCAATGTATAGATTTATGGGAATAAAAAGGTATCATAACAAGACGAATTTATGAAATTAAAAAAAATCATTTTCATTCGTCTCATTTTGAAGTATATTTATTATGTTTCGATCCGCTTTTGTTAATTTCGGTAACAGAAGCTGATTGGAAGTTTGAACCTTGCTTGGCGAGGGAATGTTCGTCCGGGCCTGACTGGCAGAATATTCTGAGCAATCAGGCCCTCTACGTCTAATGTTGTTCCATCATGTATTCTCAAAAAATCCCTACATATTTTGATTGCTTCCGAATAATTGACCTGATAGACATATTTCCTCTTTTTTTCAGGGCACTCTACCGCCATAGCGATTTCCGAGCAGAAATTGTACAAGATTGCCCTTGCCCATACTTCCTGTATAATGTATTCATATTTTTGGGAATGAAATGCTTTGAGACACAGCGGGTATTTCAGGTCACGGAAAGAAATTTCCTCATCCCATCTCAGATGGTACAAGTCCTTGAGATCATCGAAGTCGAAATCAAGCTCCGGACAATTTGTGATCAGGTTTTCGTAACAGCTATCTGACAATTCAATCCGGATGATTCGCAGGGACAGTCTGTATTCGGGATGGCCTTGTGTAATATAATCCATAGGGACATTCTTGCATGCAAACCGGTATTGTTCCTCCTGTTCAGGATGAAGTCGTTTTTTCTTTGACTGAGATCTGGATAAAATACGTTCCACATGATGATCAAGTTGCTGGATATTATCTAAAGGAAACCCCAGGATTTTTTCCGTCTTGTCGTCAGTACAGCGCATGACAAAGAACTGCCCACTTTCAATGACATGTGCAAACGCATTATAAGAGGCATATCCTCTGTCACACAAATAAATGACAGGGGTATCTGATTCGGAGCGATCAACCATCTGGCAGAATGCGCTGTATTCATTACGTTTGCGGGCAGGCTGGATCAGGAGATCCGTAAATTTTTTGTCCAGAACAGAAAAGAAAGCATTGATATGGATTTGGTTAAATCCTCTGGTGGACTTTCCGTTTGGTTCAAAGAACGTATCCGAATTATCGGGATTCCTGAAAATATCAGCTGCAGAACCATCGCATGCGACCAGGGAATATTTGCCTTTCAACAACTTCTTTTGACATTTTTGAATAAAAGAAACGAGAAGGCTTCTAAAGGCAATGTCATTTAGTTAAGACATTAAGCAGATGTATTCCTATCAGGCAGAGGTAGA
>ERZ791917.1958-NODE-1958-length-9941-cov-4.935464_pt1 | contig 9941 bp, 8 predicted proteins | sample MGYA00510138_ERZ791917 | MGnify/ENA primary metagenome ERZ791917 (study PRJEB30046, sample SAMN00792102) | human gut metagenome | study: EMG produced TPA metagenomics assembly of the A metagenome-wide association study of gut microbiota in type 2...
ACGGCAACTTCGAGAAGGCAATCGAGATCCTGCGTGAGCGTGGTCTGGCTACCGCTGCCAAGAAGGCAAGCCGTACCGCTGCCGAGGGCATGGTCTACGCTGACTACTGCCCCCAGTGCAAGGTGGGTGTTGTCATCGAGGTCAACGCTGAGACCGACTTCGTTGCCAAGAACGACAAGTTCGTTGCTTTCGTCAAGGAGGCTACTCAGGTCATCATGAAGCAGAACCCTGCTGATGTTGAGGCTCTGATGGCTTGCAAGACCGAGAACGGTGAGACCGTGGACGAGGCTCTGAAGAACCTGATCCTGGTCATCAAGGAGAACATCAAGGTTCGCCGTTTCGTCCGTTACGAGGGCGTTTGCTCTGCATACGTCCACGGCGGCGGCACCCACGGCATTCTGGTCAACTTCGAGACCACCAACGGCATCGAGGCTAAGGACGAGTTCGTTACCTACGGCAAGGACATCGCCATGCAGGTCGCAGCTGCTAACCCCGGCTATGTCGATGAGGCTTCTGTCCCCGCTGAGGTCGTGGCCAAGGAGAAGGAGATCATGCTGGCTCAGATGGCTGGCGATCCCAAGACCGCTAACAAGCCCGAGGCTGTGAAGCAGAAGATGATCGAGGGCAAGATCAAGAAGTTCTTCAAGGAGAACTGCCTGGTCGATCAGGAGTTCGTCAAGGACGGCGACCTGACCGTTGCTCAGTACACCGCTAAGGTCGCTAAGGATCTGGGCGGCGACATCAAGATCGTCAAGTTCACCCGTTTCCAGAAGGGCGAAGGCCTGGAGAAGCGTGCTGACGACTTCGCTGCTGAAGTTGCAAGCATGGTGAAGTAATTTAACTTCCAAAGTTGAATTGGGAGCTGCAGTACCCGTAACAGGGCGCTGCGGCTCCTTTTTTGTTTGTGTTTGGCGGGTGGATGTGCTATCATAGAGAAAACGGACAGAAGGGAGGACGAAAGCAATGCGCAGTGTAAACAAAACGTCTCTCCGAATGGAGAGCATGATCGGATAAGGAGAATCCCTTATGAAAAAACAAACCATGACTCTTGCGGGCATCCCTGCCATCCTGTACGGCAGCCGGAGCCGGAATGTTTACCTCTATCTCCATGGTAAGAACGGCTGCAAGGAAGAGGCAGAACGTTTTGCCGCTACAGCCTGTGAAGCGGGCTGGCAGGTGCTGGCTATCGACCTGCCCGAGCATGGCGCACGGAAAAACAGCCCGGAGCGGCTTCTGCCGTGGGTGGCTGTGCCGGAGATAGAAGCCGTCTATGCCCGCATGAAGCCGGTGTGGGCGCATATCCGGCTGTATGGCGTGAGCATCGGCGCGTGGCTTGCCATGCAGGCGCTGCAGGGAGACGCGCCGGAACAGGCCCTTCTGGTCTCTCCGGTGGTGGATATGGAAGCTCTCATCACGAATATGATGCAATATGCCCATGTGACCGAGGAACAGCTGCACCGGGCAGGGGAGATCCCCACGGATCTTGGGGAGACCCTCTCATGGCCGTATCTGTGCTGGGTGCGGGAACATCCGCTGCACTGGCATGGCCGCACGCAGGTGCTGTATGGTGACAGGGATGCCCTGACCAGCCGCACCATGATCGAGCGCTTCCGTCAGGAAAGCGGGGCGCATCTGACGATCATGGAGGGCGGGGAACACTGGTTCCACACCCCAGTGCAGATGGCGGTCCTTCAAACGTGGGAAGAAGCAAACCTTTGATTTTTGATTTAGAATAGCCGCCGCGTGCGCTATGGCTATTTCCAGCGGAAGTATTATTTTTATATTTGCAAACCAGCAAAGCCTGCGGGCTTTGCTGGTTTGCTTTTTCACGGGAAAGGTCGTGACCGTACACTGCATTTTTTGTGGTGACTATGCATTTTATCTTTGGGACTCTTTCTGTGAAAAAATGGTTTGGAAACGACCGCAGTCGTTTCCAAACCACAATATCAAATAAATTTTCCTCTGCTTATGGCCAGAGCGCACGCGGAGGCCATTTCAAATCATAGAAGCTTACAGCAACAAAAACTGCCGCTGACGGTTTTTACGCCGTCAGCGGCAGTTTGCATTTACAGATTCAGTTCAGCAGGATCTGAAACTCAAACCTTTGCCTCGCTGTTGTGCTCAGCATTCTTATAGGCCTTGAAGGAGTGGAACACGATGTTCAGGCCCAGAACGATCAGCAGCACGGCCAGGATCAGCTGCAGGCCGTTTGCAATGAACACAGCACCCCAAGTGGTCTCGCCAGCGGGGATGGTGACAGCAGCGGCATTGCTGATGGCCTTGACCATGGCGATCAGGCGCTGCACCAGAGCGGTGAAGGTGACGCACAGCATGATGACCAGCGGAGGGAAGATCATCTTGTTGCTGCGGCCGGTGACCTTCAGGAACACGCACAGGGTGGCCAGAACCAGAGCGCTCAGCAGCTGGTTTGCAGAACCGAACAGGGGCCAGATGTTGGCGTAGCCGATCTTGGTCAGCAGGAAGCCGAAAGCCAGAGTCAGGAAGGTGGAGAAGTACACGTTGCACAGCAGCTTGCGCCAGCCCTCAGCATGCTCCATGTCATCCACGCTGAACAGCTCCTGAAAGCTCATGCGGCCGATACGGGCCACAGCATCCAGACTGGTCAGGGCCAGTGCGGAAACGCACATGGTCATAAACACAGAGGCAAAGTGCTGGTCCAGGCCGAAGCCCACGAAGAAGCTGGCAACGCCGCGGCTGAAGACCTGGAACGGAGTGCCGTCTGCGGGGGTGCCGTCTGCAGCAGCAGAAGCACCGGCAACACACAGGGCGATGACAGCCAGCAGGCTTTCCAGCACCATGGCACCGTAGCCGACCTTCAGCATATCCTTCTCATTGGTAACGGTCTTGGAGGAGGTGCCGGAAGACACCAGACTGTGGAAACCGGAAACAGCGCCGCAGGCAACGGTAACGAACAGGATGGGGAACATGGTGCCCAGCTTGGCGTTGGTAAAGCCGGTGAACACCGGCAGGTTCATGACGGGATGGTTGACGATCAGGCCCAGAACAGCACCCACGATCATGGCCACGAACATAAAGGTGGTCATGTGGTCACGGGGCTGCTTCAGCAGCCACATGGGCAGGACAGCGGCAAAGAAGATGTACACAAAGGTGATGTAGCTCCATGCAGCCTTGCCCAGAATGATGGGGAAGTTTGCACCCACCACAAAGGACAGCACGATGAATACGATGCTGATCACATTCTCTTTCCAGCCGGTGAAGTGCAGGTTCTTCTGCAGCAGGCCAAAGATCACGGCGAACACCATGAACATGATGGAGACCATGCCGGCAGCACCGTTGGTCTGGGCAGCCTCCACCAGAGCACCGTCAGCACCGTAGGCATTGAAGGTGCCGGCCACCATGTCGGCAAAGGCGGCGATCACGATGCCGCAGAACAGCCAGCAGAACAGCAGGAACAGCTTGCGGCCGGTCTTGCCGATGTACTTTTCGATCAGCATGCCCATGCTCTTGCCGTCGTTCTTAACGGAAGCATACAGAGCGCCGAAGTCGGTGACAGCACCGAAGAAGATGCCGCCCAGCAGCACCCACAGCAGCACCGGCAGCCAGCCGAAAGCAGCGGCCTGGATCGCACCGGTAACAGGGCCTGCACCGGCAATGGAGCTGAACTGGTGTGCAAACACGGTCCAGCCGTCGGTGGGAACGTAGTCCCGGCCGTCCTCATGGACAACTGCCGGGGTCTTGGCAGAGGGGTCGATGCCCCACTTGTTTGCCAGCCAGCGGCCATAAAGCATATAAGCGCCAAACAGACACACGGCTGCGATCAATACGATGACCAGCGTATTCATTGTTCTTACCTCTTTCCTTTTTGGCATCCGGCAAATGTCAGCGGCATGGGGGGCGGCAGGGTGTAAAAAAGGCCTCGTCCTCCTGCGTTCGTTCCATTTGGGACGAACCATCGAAGACGAAGGCCTTCACATACACGGCACATCGTGTATGGAATACTCCGCGATACCACTTCGTTTGCTGCACAGGGCAGCCACTCCCAGCGTACATACATACGCAGCCCCGTAACGTGGGCAAAACGGCCATGCATTACTGGAAGGCGGGGTCAGCGCCTTTGTTCACACAGGCTGCTCGCAGGGGAGAACGCTTTGCTCCTGACTGCTGCCCTTGCATCAGATGGGCGGCTCTCTGGGAGAGGGTGCTGCAAAGAATCATGTCCTGTTCATCGCATTTGCCGAATGATTGTCCGTATTTTAGTGCGGGATTCACAAATTGTCAATATCATTGGCACAAGTTCGGAGGATACACTAATTCAGGAAAGCGTTCTGCAAGATTTTTTAGATGATTTTTGTTCATGCGTGAAACGAAGAAAACTATACACACAAACGGATGAAAAGAGTTCACGCCAAGGGCTTGACTTTCACACTTTGATGTGCTAAAGTGATGATGCAGGAAAGAACCGGAACATTTCCGAAACATTTAAAAGAGGGAACGCTCCCAAAACCGGACAGGCCGCTACGGCGGCAAGGAGAACATTCATGGCAGATAAAAATTCCAGAAGAAACCAGACCACCGATGCACTGTTCGATGCCATCCTCAGTCTGGAAACGCGGGAGGAGTGCTACAACTTCTTTGAAGACCTGTGCACTGTAAAGGAGATCTCGGATATGGCGCAGCGGCTGGAAGCGGCAAAGATGCTGCTGGACGGCAGAACCTACGATCAGATCGTGAAGGCAGTGGAGATCAGCACGGCCACCATCAGCCGCATCAACCGCTGCATCCAGTACGGCTCCGGCGGCTACCGCGAGACCATTGAAAAGGTGCGCGGCACCCAGAACCCTAAAAAGCAGGAGTAACACCGGCGTACCCGGCAGACATAGAATGGGGCGTACACCGCCCCTGACCGGATGAACGAAAGGAAGGTTTTATCATGTCTGCTGAGAACTGTATCGATACCACCCGCTGCCCCTGCCCCTGCCTGCCCAAGGTGACGCTGGAGCAGGCGGTCATTGACCTTGTGGAGAGCATCGCTCTGCAGGAAAATGCCCTGAGCCACATCCTGTGTGCCGAAAGCCGGAAGATGGACGCCGCCATGAAACTGGACGGTCTGGACCTGTGCAAGCTGCTGGAAGTAAACGATTCGGCCACCAACATGGTGCACGCCGTGGCAAACCTGGAGCTGGTGCTCAAGGATAAGCTGGAGTTCGTCTCCAACAACCTGTACTACCCGCCTGCGGATGCCGCAGCGAAGTAAGAAGATGCTGAAAGGCCTGTCCGGATGCCGGGCGGGCCTTTTCTCTGCTTGAATGCATAATTTTTGTAAAAACCATTTGTTGGAATTGCTGATAACGGGATTCTGTGCTATACTATACAATGTATCACCATGAAAGTGAGGAAATTTACAAATTGCTGAACTACGATGCGATCCTGTTTGATGTGGACGGGACCCTGATCGATTCCGCTCCCGGTATCATAAATACATTAAAAGAAGTCTTTGCCGAAATGGGCGTGGACACCACAAATGTGAACCTGCGCCGCTACCTTGGCCCGCCGCTGCGCAAGAGCTTTGGTGAGCACTTTACCGACCCGGCCCTCATTGAAAAGGCCACCGACCTGTACCGCGACAGCTACGCCGTCAAGGGCAGCCACGAGTGCGCCGCCTACCCCGGTGCAGCAGAGATGCTGCAGCGCCTGAAGAACGCGGGACTTGTGCTGTGCACCGCTACCTCCAAGCCCACGCAGGTCGTCACGCCCATTCTGGAAGAAAAGGGCCTTGCAGGCTATTTTGATTTTATCGGCGGCGCGTCCATGGACGAGAGCCGCGACACCAAGACCGACGTGGTGCGCCATGTGCTGGCCCAGCCCATGATGCAGGGCAGGCGGGTGCTGATGGTGGGCGACCGCAACGACGACATGCGCGGCGCTGCGGACTGCGGGCTGGATGCCGCCGGTGCGCTGTACGGCTACGGCAGCAGGGAAGAGCTGGAACCCTTCCACCCGGTGCTGCTGGCCGAAAGCTGCGCCAGCCTTGCAGACCAGATCCTGAACGGACAGGCATGACCGGAAGGCCCTGTGCCGGAAACGAAATGAATGGTGAGAGATATGAGAAATACACGACCGGAAAAGCAATCGCTTACTCCTATGCAGAAGCAGGCTGTGCTGGTGTGCAGTGTGTGCGCGCTGGCAGCCATTCTGACCATTGCCATTACCATGACGCTGCTCAAGCGCGGCAAGAACCCTGCGGCCCCGGTGGAACAGCCCTCCAGCGAGGTGCTGGTGCCGGGCGAAGAGGATATCTCGGATCACTACCAGATCAGCGAGACCTCTGCCGCCCTGCTGCCGGAGACCGCCGACGCGGGCGAGAGCTACCAGAAGGAAACGCTGTTCCTCGGCGATTCCAACACGGTGCGCCTGTACGCCAACGGCCTGATCAGCCTGCAGCAGTTCTGCGCCAAGGAGGGCATTGGCACCCATGCCGCCCTGAACGAGGGCATCGTTACCTTTAAAAAGGACAGCAGCACCTACACCATCGCGCAGGCCGTGGCCAAAATGAAGCCCCGCCGCGTGGTCATCATGCTGGGTACCAACGATACCGGCATGAGCGTGGACGAGTTCATCAGCAGCTACACCGCGCTGGTGCAGGCCATTCAGGAAAGCTACCCCTACACCGACATCATCGTGAACACGGTGCCGCCGGTGCCTGCAAACCACGCAAACTACCCCCACATGGACCAGACCAAGATCGACGACTTCAACATGGCCCTGCTGTCCATGTGTGAGCAGATGGGCCTGAAGTTCCTCAACAGCGCCGAAGCGCTGAAGGATGCCAACGGCTATGGCCGCGAGGATTACTACCAGACCGGCGATATCCACCTGAAGCCCGTGGGCCTGAAGGCCATGCTGAGCTATCTGCGCACCCACGCTTACCAGACCGACGACCGCCGCCCGGACACCGCCAACATCCCCACCCGCGCCGAGTATACCCCGAACCCCAGCTCTGCGGTGACAGCACCCAGCAGCTCGGAGGCTGCAGGCTCTTCCGAAGAGCAGGGTGTGCTGTATCAGGCCAGCTACCGGGTGGACAAGACCGGCGGCACCCTTTCCAGCGGCAGCGACAGCGGCAAGACATCCCTCTCCTATGAAGTGACCAGCGCCGCCCAGTCCATCAGCGTGACGGCTGTGCCGCAGGACGGCTATGTGTTCGTCAAGTGGAGCGACGGTGTGACCCAGAAGACCCGCACCGATACGAACTTCAAGCAGAACGTGGACGTGACCGCTGTGTTTGCAGCGGCTTCCGTGCATATCAGCAGCACCGGCAAGGCCGTGCTGGGCGATTCCTACACCTTTACCGCAAAGCTGAGCGGCAAGCACCTCACTGCCGACAGCATCCGCTGGTACGCCAACGGTGTGGAAGTGCCGCAGGCGGCGGGCAAGACCACCGTCAAGGTGGAGATCGACCCCTCCATGCTCGATGCGACCTTTAAGGTGTATGCAGTGGCAAGCTACAACGGCTGCACCGTTACCAGCAACGCCCTGAATGTGACGGTCAGCGGCGTAAGCTCCGGCAGCTCGTCTCACAGCTCCGGCAGCTCTGGCAGCTCTGGCAGCACGTCGGGCAGCAGTTCTTCCGGCAGCACCAGTTCTTCCGGTGCATCGTCCGGCACCACCTCCGGGGCATCCTCCGGGGCTACATCCACCTCCGGCAGCTCGTCTCACAGCTCTTCCAGCAGTGAGAGCACGGCTTCCCCGGCAGGCTCGGCTTCTGCTTCCAACGGAACAGCCAGCTCTTCCCACAGCACCAGCTCGTCCCACGCGGACTCTGGTGAGAGCAGCTCGGCTTCCCATAGCAGCTCCAGCAGCGAGAGCAGCTCTGGCAGCTCCCATGCGGCTTCGGAATCCAATGCCAGCAAGGAAGCCGCCAACGAGCAGTCCGCATCCACGGACTCCGCGTCCTGAGGCTGTCACCCCGGCCTGCTGTGCCGCATAGGCTGGCAGGAAGGGAGGCGTTTGCATGTACTACGAGGAACCCCGCATCCCGGCGCTGCCCGGGGAAGAGAACGTGACCGACGGCAGCGTGGACGATTACGGCACCGACTGGGAGAACGTGGACAACGGCGCGCTGGAAGAGGAAATGGCAAAGTGTGCTGCCACCCCCTGTGATGTCAAAACCACCTGCCCGGACAACGACCCGGAGCAGACGGACGTACCACCGTACGAAATTGTAACAGAATGATGTGAAGCCAGCTCTGTTTACGGCAGGGCTGGCTTCTGCCTGTTGTTGAGCGCATGGCAGCTGAGGCCATGGCAGAAGGAAAAGAGGGAAGGTTTATGGCAAAATATTATTGCGTGCTGTTCGATGCAGACAACACCCTGCTGAACTTTGACGCAGCCGAAAGCAAGGCACTGGCCGAAACGCTGGTGAACTACGGCATTGAGCCGGACGCAGAAACGGTGCAGACCTACCGCACCATCAACTCGGAGCTGTGGCGGCAGCTGGAAAAAGGCCAGATCAAGCGGGAAAAGCTCATGGCGGAGCGGTTCACCCGCTTCCTCAAGGCCATTGATGCCGCCGGTGACGGAGCCGAGATGAACCGCTTCTATCTGGAACAGCTCTCCACCCACCCGGACCTGATGGGACCGGAAGTGCTGGATGTGCTGCGGGAGCTTTCCGAGGTGGCAACGCTGGCCGTTGTGACCAACGGCTTCCAGAAGGTGCAGACCCGCCGTCTGGCCGAGAGCGGTGTGCTGAACTTTATGGAGGACGTGTTCGTCTCCGAGAAGATGGACAGCGAAAAGCCCAACCGGAAGATCTTTGATGCGGCCCTGCGCGCCCTTGGCGTGGAGAACCGCGAGCATGTGCTGGTGGTGGGCGACGGCCTGAGCAGCGACATTCAGGGCGGCGTGAATGCGGGCCTTGACACCTGCTGGTATAACCCCAGCCACGCCGAGAATCCCGGCAAGGTGGTGCCCACCTACGAGATCGCAGACCTGAAAGAGCTGTACCCGCTGGTGATGGAGCAGGAAGAGCTGGCCAATGTGGGCCTGAAGAACCGCCGCCACCAGTGCTGAGCCAATAAGCGGATGGAGAACGGGATCATAAAACTATGCTGATACATTTGGAAAAACTAGGCAAGAGCTTTGGCGAGAAGATCGTGCTGCACGATGTGACCGCCAGTGTCGAGCGGGAGGACCGCATCGGCATCGTGGGCCAGAACGGCGCGGGCAAGACCACCCTGCTCAAGATTTTGACCGGCGAGTACCAGGACTACGAAGGCGAGTTCAGCGTGACCCACGGCGTGACGCTGGGCTATCTGGAACAGAACGCAAAGCTGGATGCCACGCTGGATCTCTACGGCGAGATGCGCTCCACCTTTGCCCCTGTGCTGGATGCCATGGCCCAGATGCAGGTGCTGGAACGCAAAATGGCCGCGCAGCCGGACGACACGGAGCTGCTGGCCCGGCACGACCAGCTGCAGAACATCGTGGATGCCGCCGACGGCTACAACATGGATGTGAACATCAAAAAGGTGCTGTCCGGCATGGGCTTTGCGCAGGATACATGGCAGAAGAACATTGCGGTGCTCTCCGGCGGCGAGCTGACGAGGCTGCGGCTGGCAAAGCTGCTGCTGGAAAAGCCGGACGTGCTCATTCTGGACGAGCCCACCAACCACCTGGACTTTGCCACCATGGAATGGCTGGAAAACTACCTCAAAAGCTATTCCGGTGCGGTGCTGGTGGTCAGCCACGACCGCTACTTCCTCGATAACGTGTGTACGAAGATCTGGGAGGTCTCCTTCCAGACCATGACCACCTACAAGGGCAACTTCTCGGCCTACCTGCCCCAGAAGGAAGCCGCCGATGCCCTGCGCCAGAAGCAGCACGATGCAGATGTGGCACTGGCCGAAAAGCTGCAGGACTATGTGGACCGCAACCTTGTGCGCGCCTCCACCACCAAAATG
>ERZ791917.1962-NODE-1962-length-9929-cov-3.433462_pt1 | contig 9929 bp, 18 predicted proteins | sample MGYA00510138_ERZ791917 | MGnify/ENA primary metagenome ERZ791917 (study PRJEB30046, sample SAMN00792102) | human gut metagenome | study: EMG produced TPA metagenomics assembly of the A metagenome-wide association study of gut microbiota in type 2...
AAGTCATCATCCATTTCCATCGCAGCGGGCACAGATACCGGCGCTGGAGGGACGGTGTAGAGCGGCATTACCTCAATATTGAAGATATCCCCCTCGCTTGGACACGCCTCTGCGCTACCGTAAACCCAAGGGTGAACGACTCCGTTACGCTTGTTGATTAATCTGTGCGCCCACGCCACAGGCTCCGCTTCGAGCGATGCCAGCGCGATACGCGCATTATTAATCAGGAGGCTATCAGCAGGAGATAAAACAACATGAGCGTTACCCTCCGCATCAATTTCAGAATTCGTAATTTTTCTGAACAGCTTTGCCAGTTCTCTGGTAATATTGCTCATGGGTTAGTCCTCACCTTTCTGTTGCACTACCGGAACCGATAAATCGACGCACCAGGAGATAACGCCGAATTGATCATCGTTCTGCGCTTCACCCCAAACGTAATATTTTGATCCTGGCCGACCCATTGCCGGGTCAAATACTTCTATGCCGCGTTCTGCCGTTAACGACATCAGAATCTGATGCAGGCCGCCTTTGATGTTCAGTGACGGAACGGTCAGGAAGTAAATAAACCCGTAAAGCAATTCGGCCTTGCGCTGGCTTCCGTAAAAATACGGGATTTTGTAATAATCCAGCGCGTCGTCGAGCCAGTCTGTTTTGTCGTGGAATTTCTGATGCCAGCGTTCCACTACCTCATCGACAGGTTGACCGGCAACCATTGCAACGCAGGTAGCCATGCAGGTGTTAAATGTTGGCTGCATTTGATGTTGAAGCATCACTCCCCCTTACCGATGCCAGCGGCGCGGTCTATGCGTTCGATTTCAGCCAGAATTAAAGCCCCTGCTTTTACCAGGTTGCGACGGCGGGCATTTGGCTTCCACCATGAAGCATCCCAAGGCCACCCCCACGGCTTGCCACCATTGCGGTTAACAGTTCCTGTTTCGTTTATGTAACAAACCGCCGCCATTGCCAGTTCCCCGTTGCAGTGTTCGTCATCATGCTCTGGCATCCACCCCTCAACCGATTGTTGCCGCTGGCGCTCTGCTATCACATCCAGAATTGCAGGATTGAATGCACGCGCTTCCAGCTCAGCAATCCGCTTCTCTGCGGCATGGTATAGTTTCATCCATTCAACACCAGATGTCGCAGCTTTATCTGCGCCTACAGATTCAGCCTCTGCCAGCTTTTCCAGCTTGAGAATTTTTCTGTCTTTGGCTTCCAGCTCATCCAGCAGGGCCGATAGTTCATCCGTGGTGAGGTGCAGTAGTTTCATACCTGAAATCACCGCCGTGTTGAGATAGTTGCGCATCTTGTGCGCCTGTTTGTCGATGTTGCTCATTGCGCGTCCCCCTTGCGAATCTGGGCGGCGATGTCTTCGAGTACACCATCAGCGAACGAGCGATCGAAATCGCCTTCCGGCGCATCATCCATAAACTCTGTGGAGGTCAGTATCATTCGTGCGATGTCCGCAGCGTTCTTCGCTGTGTCTTCGATAAACCCAGCCTCCCATGCAGCCAGCATTCGGTTGGCAACAAAGTGAGCGCCTTCCTTGTGGGCTTGCGCCCGCACTTCAGCCAGGAAAGCCTGGTACGCAGGAATCTGCAGCACAGCCAGAGCTCCGATAATCTTCTGTACTTCTGGATGGCATTGATCGTAATGAGCATCGGTGATGAACACCGCGTCATTGTGAATTGCTTCAATTGCACTCAACTCCGCAGCCAGCGCCGCGCACTTGGCTTCAACCACGTTAAGGAGAGTCGTAACTTCTGCCGGTGACATGTGCTCACCACAATCGGCATTCATCCTGGCGCTTTTAATCAGATCTTCGTATTTATTGCTCATACCCCTGCCCTCCCCCAAACCATCAATACTCGCTTCATCGCCGCGCTGTTGCGGCACTCCTGGCAGATCACGTTTGCCTCTGTACGCTGCACCAGCTTCTAATTTCCCTTCGGCATAGCCGGGATTGTTTCTGGTGCGTATTTCATGCCGTAATCGGTCAGCCGATAAAGCCGCTGTCCGTGCTTGCCTTCGAACTCGATCAAGCCGTCTGCCAGCAGCGTGCTCACCGTTCCGGATATCTTTTTGGTGGTCATGCCGATCATGCTGGCAATACGAGCACTGTTCAGGCCCGGGTTGTTACGCAGGGCTGCAAGAATCTGCCCGCGGATTGTTATGGTCATGCTGCCCCCTTAGAACGGTAAGAATCCCACGTGAATGACAGAGTGCACCCGCCGCCATCGCTCATGCGGTCAAGAACGCGCTCGCCGATGAATGCTGCCAGCTCTTCCCTTGTCTGGTTGCTGATCAGGATGGTCGGCTTCATCCGCTCGTACCGGGTGTTGATGATTTCGAACATGATCAGCTTCTCGGCCTCGCTGCCGAACTGGACGCCAACCTCGTCGATGATCAAAAGGTCCGGAGTGGTGAAGTGCGCAATCACGTCGTTCTCGCTGCGCGTCGCAGTTTTCGACCACGTTGATTTGAACTCACGGGCAATCTTCAGCGCGGTGGTAAAAATTACCGGGCTCTGGTGTTTCTCGATGACATCACGGGCGATCGCCAGGGCAAGGTGGTTTTTACCGGTTCCCGGCTTGCCGCACATCACCAGACCACCTCCCTGCTTCAGCCGCTCGGGCCACTTCGCGGCATACGCCTGACAAACCCGCAGCGCACGTTCTGACTCCTTGCCAACCGGCTGATAGTTTTCCAGCGTGCACGTCACAAAGCGCTCATGGATTTCGAGCTGACGCAGCAGGCGATCGATGTTCTGCTGGCGAGTGCGGTCTTCCCAACGCTTTTTCTCGTCATACAGGAAGCTCAGCTCATCGCGAAGGCAGCCCGGACAACGAGTCGGCGGCGACGGCAGCTTGATTAGGCTGCTGGTAAGCACGCGTTTACGCTGTTCGTATTCGCCGTGTTTCTCGCAAAGCACCGTTTCGAAGACGGTCTCGCAGTTAGGGAGTTGCTCTGGCGGCCTGCCGAGAACTTCCAGCATTTTTTCGATAGCGTCGATTTTTTCGAGCAGCTCCATACTCAGTCCCTCGCCCATGACGGGATTTCAGTCTGGCCATAGTCCTTGCCAGCGAAGTTCTCGGATACGCGAGTCTGATTGCGGGCTGGCTGCTTGATGCCTTTCGGTTCAAACAATCCCTGCCAGCCGTTCGCAATGCTCTGGTTGATGATTTCTTCAGGCTGATATCCGCTGCACTTGCAACGCTCGAGCAGGTTGATGGCCTGGGTAACCGTCTGCTGAGACTTGATCGGTTTCTTCAGGTCGCGACGATAATCGACCCATGACTTCCAGACTGAAACTGACAGCCATTCAGGAAGGTCAACACCGGCCGGATCGAACGAAGCCGGTTTGGGGGATTTAGGGGGTTTATTAATATTGTCTTTATTGTCTTTTGTATGTTTGTCTTTTGTGTTTACCTGATTTGGGTAAGTGTCGTTACCTGATTCGGGTAAACATTTCTTACCTGATACGGGTAAATTTACCTCTTTCAGGTAAACTTTATTTTCGTTACCTGATTTGGGTAATTTCACCCATTCGCTGACCGCTTTGTTAATCCCCACAGTTCGCCCGATTTGGGTAAATACCCCGCGCTTAACTAACGCGCTTTTAGCAGCAGAGCATTTGTGTGGGAGGATGCCGGTCAGGGCAGATAACTGATCATTGCTTACCCAGTCTGCCTTTTTGTTGAAACCGTATGTTTTGCGCATTACTGCCATGAAGACCAGCAGCTGATGCTGAGACAATCCAGCCAGCATGACAGCCTCCAGAAGTTCATTGGCGATGCGCGTATAGCCATCATCAAGATCTGCCACGCGCGGCTCCTTAGGTGCCACGTCAGGCACAGGGAAATTGATTACTTCGGCAGTGTTTGCCATAATTGCTCCTGTGAATTGATCCAGTTAATTCCACCAGAAAGCTGTTGGTGTTCGAGCACCACAGCTTTCGCCATTTCTGTTGTTCTCACATAACCCCCAGCATCGATGTCACCATCGTCATCAGCGGCCCTACCTGCTCCGGCATGAGGCGAAACAATGACGCTATGCCCTCGCTTACCTCCTTCATTTTCTGGTGCTCAGGCGCGTTCAGGAGAACGGCTTGCTTTGCTTCTGAACATTCCTTCATGGCAGATGCGATCAGCGACATGGTGTCGTTCTGCGGCGCCAGGCGTGTACGAAACTCAACAGGAAGAACAGCCATGATTGCCGGGGTCAGTTCTCTAACGTTCTCGCGGTACTGATCGGAGTCGAAGCGGTTATCCAGAAAGCGAAAAAGTTTCTGGCGCGCCCTGCTGATGTCTTCTGGGAAGCTGATGGCGGTACCGCCCTGCTCCCGGTATTCGTTGATGATCAGCGCTGACACTACGTCCTGATTGTCCAGGGACGACGACCATGCACGGACCGCATCGCGGATTTTGTCGTGACCTGGCTCCGCCTTAGGTTGAGCGCGGTTTATCATCGCTCCCGGGTGTATTCCGGTATTGTGTTGATACGCAAGTGAATGCATTGCTTTCCCTTTCGTGGTTAGGGCCGCCGGTCAGGCGGCTGTCGATTCATTTTTAATTCGGTCAGGGTTTGCAGCCTGTAGTAGCCACTCTGCCGTAAACTGCCCTTTTGATGCGTCAGCCAAAAGCTGTGAATAGTTGGTTTTCTCTGTGTACTCAGTGCGAGGCAACGCCGCGTTCTTTACCCACTTGTGAATAGCAACATTCGACAGACCACATAGGCGTGCCGCTGCGGTTTGTCCGCCTACAGCTTCGATTGCAAATTGCATTGGGTTCATAGTGTTTTCCGTTAACTATATTAACTACGAGTTAAGGTTATATCTTAACTGACAGTTATGTCAACTCTAATTGATAATTAACACATGGTTAAAAAAGACGATTTAAAAGAAGAATTCTCGAAGAGACTTCGCGCTGCATTGCTTGATGCTGGCGTGGGTGGGCGTGGGCAGGCTGGCAGGATCAGGGAAGCTATGAAGTCCCAAGGGATTGCTGTATCTGAGCCCGGGATCTGGAAGTGGCTTAACGCATCAGCAATACCAGACCAAACCAATATCCTTGCACTTAGCCGCTGGCTTGGGGTTCGCCCTGAGTGGCTGGAATACGGAAGGAATGATCCTGAACCTGAACTGCACAGGGTATCATCCATCCCGCCTGAATCTGAGTGGGGAACTGTCGACGCTTGGGACAAAAATACCCCCATACCTGACGATGAGGTGGAAGTACCGTTTCTGAAGGATATCGAGTTTGCGTGTGGTGATGGACGAGTACACGATGAGGATCACAATGGTTTTAAGCTCAGGTTCTCAAAGGCAACCCTCCGCCGCGTTGGAGCTAACACAGATGGGTCTGGCATCCTGTGTTTCCCTGCTACTGGCGACAGCATGGAACCTGTGATACCGGATGGTACGACTGTAGCCGTCGATACGAACAACAAACGCATAGTTGATGGGAAACTGTATGCCATTGGTCAGACAGATGGCGGGAATGGTCAACTCAAGCGCATTAAACAGCTGTATCGTAAGCCAGGTGGGAAGCTGATCATCCGCAGCTACAACAATGAGGCCTACCCTGATGAAGAAGCTGACATTGATGATGTTGAGATAATCGGCCGCCTCTTCTGGTACTCGGTACTGCTGTAGATACAAAGCTGCGGCTGGTCTGATCGGCAAGGTGTTTTGGTCGGCGTATAGTTGGTGATTGGCTATGATTTGTCATTTCGATGGCGGCAAATCAAGCTAAAGCTTAGAATGAAGGTATGAAAATGATTACAGGAATCGAAGCGCTAGCTTTACAGGCTACAGATATCCTTGCAGCCTCCAGGGCGGCGCAGCAAATAGTTTCCCCACTTGCCAGAGCTAACTCGAGACTGGCACAGTCTGCCATGCCTGAAAATCCTGATGAAGTTAAGCACGCCTTAGATCGTGCCTCTATTGCGATTGCAGGTGTAGAGCGCAAATTAGTTGAGTGCAATGAAATAGTTAATTCATTAAACACACTTTCTGATGAAGATCTTCATTTCACCAATGAGTTTCTCATTGAATTAAAGGTTAGGGCTGAAATGCTGACTGGGCACATAGAGAATTTACGCGATGTGTTTTCTCTAGTTGAAACGTCGAGCGCTTGGAAGCCTTACATGCCATTGGTTTATGAAAAAAAACGCAAAGCAATTCGCTCTGTTTCTGATCTGCGAAATGCATATCTAAACATTGCTCTCCTGGCAGAGCAATTTGTCTCACCCGTGCCGACCGTAAGCAGTAGTGTTGAGGGTAACTCAGAGGAATTTTCATCTGCACTCTCCGCATCACGCCAGCTGCTAAAAATCGGCTCGGAGTGGAGATAATGGCAAGAGTTAGTATCCATTCATCATTAAATAATTCGGCGTTTATACAAGGGCTTGCCAGAGAACTATCTCTTTATCTTAACGGCATCTCTTTATCCGGACGCCTTGGAAGAAATGGCGGCTTTGAACGTAATAATTCAGCGCAAACATCCGGCATCCTCAAAATCCACTTCAAAGCACCAGGAGAAGGTTTTTGGACTGATGCTATGCGACAATCAACCAGAACGAGCAATAACTACATAGTATATGCGCGTCACTGGGATAAGGCTGATGCATTTCAAATCATCGCTGTGATTGCACCAGACGCTCACGAAACGGCTGACGCACTCCTGCCCAGGATTATTGATATTACGGAACAAGATTTTCACTCGCTAAGTGAGAGTCAAATAGATCGCCTAGAACATTATTAACCCGGCCACCGCGCCGGGTTTTTTGTGCCTACTTCACAGCTTTACTACCCTTCCTGACTATCTCCGCCGCATCCCTGTTCACCCCCTTCCCTATCACGTTTCCCGTTTCCTTCCGGTACCGTTCCAGCTTGTCGATGATGTTTTGCTGGGTCATAGGTAAATCTGCCAGTGACAACTCCATGACCGCCCGCCCCATGGCGTGAACCATCATGTTCACTCTTTCTTCATCCAAGTCCATTACCCACTCCTTTTTGATGTTTTTTTCAGCATATCACGTGCCAAGCAAATCCATAACAAAACTAAATTAACCAATAAATCATAACCTTAATAACCAACACAGAAATAATTAACCATTGGTTATTGACTGAAAATAACCATTAGTTAATAATCAATCCATCGAAACGAAACATCGACAGCTGAGCGAAGTTAGCCAGCGGCGGACAGCAAGTCGCCTGCTTCTTTAACAAATCAGACTGAGTGACAGGCAAGCCGTAGCTCTCCTGGCAAAAAGAAATGGCACCCGATGGGATCGAGGTAAGCACTGAGTCCGTATGCGTACGGTAGGTGTAGAGGACCACGCTGCGATGAGCTGATAAGTCACTCAATTTGAAGCGCTCCGATGATGGGGCGCTGATTCAACTTAGAGGAGTGATTCCAATGAAGAACTAAAGCGGACAGACCGCAGCCTAAAGGCAATGCAGCAGTAATGATGCTGCCCTGAGTCGCCGAATGGCGAGCCTGTGTAGTGATGGGTCAAGGTTCTTATATCAAAACAAGCTCCGGTAAAGCAGCGCGAACGCCAGACGCGCACCGGTTATGAGCGGCGATGAGCGACAAGGTCTCAAGGGCATGTGCGCGGCCACTGCGAGAGTGTGGCGAAGTTTACCAGCAGCTCTTTACGAGGGGCTGACGGCAAATCTACTCCACTTATTTAAAAGAGACGGTATATGGATAATCAGGATAATGAGTTAAGAAAGGTTGTTCAGGAACTTGCTGATGAAGAAGGCATCAGCTTTTCCGATGCCCTAGATGTTTCGATTAAAGCGCTGCGTTATGAGGTAGAGCGCAGAAAATCGTTTAACGGTGAAGCTGCTTGTGATGGCTCTGCAATTACTTCTTAGCCAAGTACCAAGAGGTGTCTGCGGCTTCGGAAACCAGTACGTAATAGCTTTGCTTTACACTACTAGCTATACCTCTGACTTCCTCTCTAACGTTATATGCAGTTGATGTTTTTACGGTTGTATATTCAGCTGTTGGGAGGTTAAACCAAGTGCCATTACCATCCTGTATCTCACGCGAATAACCCTTTGCTTTCATCTTTTCATGAAGATTTTCATAGTCTTCAGAATCAGCGCCGCGCAACTCAACTCGAACAATATATCTTGCCATAAGAAGATTCCTATATTGACTGTGGAATGAGCAACATATCAGTTTCCTTTGACTGTGGAAAGCAAAGGGACACGGGCCGGGCGTGGATAAAAATCCCGGCACTAACTGGAATGTTTTGGGCTGGCAGACGGTTATCAGCTAGTTGGTGAGGTAATGGCTCACCAAGGCGACGACGGCCTTCCCTGCTGCTTGAAAGTGGGGAGCCAGCACCAAAACATTTCTCCCGCATCAGCGGGTAACGACAGAGGGTAAGGGGATGATCGACGACATCAAGCGCATCGACTCAATGATAAATGCGCTTCGCAATATGAAACAGGACATCAAGCGTCAGCAGAAACTAAGTGAAATAAACAGTTTAGACCTGTCGCCGAAGCAAGCTCAAAAGCGCAATGCCGATGCTGACTGGATTGCGATGGAACAGATTAAGCGTCGGCATGAGCTGCACGCTCTGTCTGTTGAGCTTGGGTTCGCTGAGCGCCGGGAAAGTTATGCTCCATTTGAATTAACTGACGGGTGGCACCGATTCGACCACAAGCCGCGCGAACCTCAATAGCCGCCTAACCAGCGGCTTTTTCATACCTGGAGTCATTTACGAGTGGCTCAAGTTATGACAACCGGCGGCCATCCACCGCCCATTAGCGCAGAAGTCTTTGTTAACGTTCAGCGGCGCGGCTTAAGCGCGGAGATGATTATGACTCTTATCGAATTGACCAAAAAGAAAATGGCAATTGAAGCCGAACTGGCTCAGTTGAAGGCAAAGTTTGTTGATGACACCTCACGCATCGGTAAAGAGCTGATTGCCGTGTCTGAAGGTATCAACCAGGCCAATAAAGGCCTAACGGTTGAGATGGTTAGGCATGGCATGACGATCATTAACTTCGGTGACCCGAAACAAAGCATGGAGCGGCGCGGGTGTGTTGAAGACGCGATTAACGACATTGCGTCGGGGTTCACCCGCCTGAGCAAGCGTTATTTTGGCACCAAAAACTACGCCCAATGGATCGATCAGCGTGAAGACCATCGCTATGGATATGGACCTAAACACGGCTCTATCTGCTTCAGGATCGGCTTAACTGGCACCGCACTTAATAAGCTGGCAAGCGGCGGGTTGAGTGATTACGACGCTGAATGCGCAATCTACTGCCTGATGAACATTGATGCCATCAATGCGGCAAATGCTAAAGCCCGGGAGGCATCATGACAGTCACCCACAACGGCAAGCAGTACACCGCCAAAAAGCTCAACGATAACGAGTGGCAGCTGACGTCGGTATCAAGCCCGCGTGAAAAGCTGGTGCTGAACCGCTGGCAGATGCATATCGCTGGCCTCCTGGAACAGGTTGAGGTGAAGGTATGATGCATCACTACGGCACCACCCCGCTCATTCGCCAGTGCGTCACGCCCGGCATGATGGCAATGCATGAAGGTCGCACCTATCGCGTTTCAGCAGTCATTCAGGAGCGTAAATGGGTATACCTGCACACCGATGCAGAAATCATCCGACTCAGTGACTGCGTGATTGACGTCCTTCTGGACGGTCACGGCAACCCTATCCAGCACTAACCACCCTATTCAACCGATCGGCCTGGCTTCTGCGGGCGGGATCTGCACATCCAAATTTCAGGAGTTCAGCCATGAACGCATACCTCACTTACGACCGAATCGAAGATCGGCGCTGGGTTGAGCAGCAGCTCACCGACGAGAAGGAGAAGTGGATCGACGACCGGGCGAAAGAACTGATCGCCATGTTCCCGATAACACGTGCCTTGCCGGAATCCGT
>ERZ791917.1966-NODE-1966-length-9905-cov-3.334315_pt1 | contig 9905 bp, 10 predicted proteins | sample MGYA00510138_ERZ791917 | MGnify/ENA primary metagenome ERZ791917 (study PRJEB30046, sample SAMN00792102) | human gut metagenome | study: EMG produced TPA metagenomics assembly of the A metagenome-wide association study of gut microbiota in type 2...
CGGCGCGCTGGGTTACGCGGGCGGCGGCTGGCTGTTTGATGCCGGGAAAGCCGTCGGCCAGCCCGAACTGCCGTGGCTGATGCTCGGCGCCATCGGGGTTATCACCTTCCTGGCGCTATGGTGGCAATTCAGTCCGAAACGCTCTGCCTCCGGTATGCTGGAGCCGCGCACCTGATGCGCGCGGCGGCGGTTTCTCCTGCTTTCAGCCTATTCTGCTGGCGCGATGGGTGCTGACAGGTCATGATGCTTTGTGTCAGGATGAAGGAAGGTATGAGCTTGAGGAACCCCATGAAAAAGATATTGATCGCCGCCGCGCTAATTGTCAGCGGCCTGCTGAGTGGCTGTAATCAGCTGACCCAATACACGGTAAGCGAGCAGGAGATTAACCAGGCCCTGCAGAAGCGAAACCATTTCGCCAAAGATATTGGTCTGAAAGGCGTTGCCGACGCCCATATCGAACTGCAGAACCTGACCAGCGCTATCGGGCGCGAGGAGCCGGGCAAAGTCACCCTGAGCGGGATCGCCAACGTCGATCTTAACTCCCTGTTCGGCACGCAGAAAGCGACGATCGATCTGAAGCTCAAAGCGCTGCCAACCTTTGACCGAGAGAAAGGCGCCATCTTCCTGCAGGAAATGGAAGTGGTCGATGCCAAAGTGGCGCCGGAGAAGCTGCAGTCGGTTATTCAGGCCCTGCTCCCCTACCTGAATCAGTCTCTGCGCAGCTACTTCAGCCAGCAGCCGGCTTATGTCCTGCGTGAGGACGCCAGCACCGGCGAAGCGCTGGCGAAGAAATACGCCAAAGGTATAGAGGTGAAGCCAGGCGAGATTGTCATCCCCTTTACCAATTAATCTCCAGGGCGCTACGGCGCCCTGAATTTTTTACGGAAATGAGTGCAAAGGAAAACGTTTACGCTTATCCTTAGTGCCCGGCAAAAAACAGCCCTGATGACTGAACCTATTAGCCGGAGCCTTCCATGACAGCACAATCCCAGGTATTGAAAATCCGCCGCCCAGACGACTGGCATATCCATCTGCGCGATGACGATATGCTGAAAACCGTCGTGCCTTATACCAGTGAGTTTTATGGCCGGGCGATCGTGATGCCGAATCTGGTGCCGCCTGTCACCACCGTCGCGGCGGCTATCGCTTACCGCCAGCGCATTATGGACGCCGTGCCGGCCGGGCATGATTTTACCCCGCTGATGACCTGCTATCTGACAGACTCTCTCGACCCAGCGGAGCTGGAACGCGGCTTTAACGAAGGGGTGTTCACCGCCGCCAAGCTCTACCCGGCCAATGCCACTACTAACTCCAGCCACGGCGTCACCAGCACCGACGCCATTATGCCAGTGCTGGAGCGGATGGAAAAACTGGGGATGCCGTTGCTCGTTCACGGCGAAGTCACTCACGCCGAGATTGATATTTTCGATCGTGAAGCGCGCTTTATTGAGACGGTGATGGAGCCCCTGCGCCAGCGCCTGCCTGGCCTAAAAGTGGTTTTTGAACATATCACCACCAAAGACGCCGCCGAGTACGTGCGTGACGGTAATGAACTGCTGGCTGCTACCATCACCCCGCAGCATCTGATGTTCAACCGCAACCATATGCTGGTGGGCGGCATTCGCCCTCACCTGTACTGTCTGCCGGTACTTAAACGCAATATTCATCAGCAGGCTCTGCGGGAGCTGGTCGCCAGCGGCTTCAGCCGCGCCTTCCTCGGCACCGACTCCGCACCGCACGCGCGCCACCGTAAGGAAGCCAGCTGTGGCTGCGCCGGCTGCTTTAACGCCCCGACCGCCCTCGGCAGCTACGCCACGGTGTTTGAAGAAATGAACGCTCTGCAGCACTTTGAGGCTTTCTGCTCGCTGAACGGCCCGCGCTTCTACGGTCTGCCGGTCAATGAGAGCTACGTTGAACTGGTGCGTGAAGAGACGACCGTTGTGGACAGCATTTCCCTGCCTAATGACACCCTGGTGCCCTTCCTGGCGGGTGAAACCGTTCGCTGGACCGTGAAGAAATAAAAACGCAGCCCCCTGTTGTCAACGCTAACCGGATACTGTATAAATAACCAGTATCGAACGCAGGGGGCAATTATGCGCATTGAAGTGTCTATCGCCAAAACGACCGCCTTACCTAACGGCGCGCTGGAAGCGCTGAATAACGAACTCTCTCGCCGTATCGCCGAGCAATTCCCGGCCATCGATAGCCAGGTGAGCGTCCGCTACGCCACCGGTAATCAGCTCTCGGTGTTTGGCGCCCTGAAAGAAGACAAAGACCGGATAAGCGAAATCCTGCAGGAAACATGGGAAAGCGCGGACGACTGGTTTGTCCACGATCTCTCCTGAAGCATGGCGGGATCCAGTTACTCTGGTTTGCTCCCTCATTGTGCTTTTTTTGCCGGGTCGCCCCGGCTTTTTTTATCCCCTCTTCTGTTCAGAATAGTCCTGATTATTCTGCTCAATATCGACTAAAGTGGCCATTTTACGCGCTTATCTTGAGTAAAAAAGCGGCAAAAGAAGAAAATCATGCTGCCTTTCATTTAATTTCTCGAGTTTATTCTTGATCCCTGATATAATTAACTTGCTTCAAAAAATATGCATTAAACCTCGAGAATTGTTGTCTTTTAACATATGAATAAGGGGTTATGATGGAAAAAAATAATGAAGTCATTCAGACCCATCCCCTCGTTGGATGGGACATCAGCACCGTTGATAGCTACGATGCGCTGATGTTGCGCCTGCACTACCAGAACCCCACTCAAGAAAACAGTAATGATGCTGAGATCGGCCAGACGCTATGGCTAACGACGGACGTCGCACGTCAGTTTATTTCAATCCTGGAAGCAGGCATTGCGAAGATTGAATCTGGCGAATACCAGGAAAACGAGTACCGCCGACATTAACGCGGCTTGCGAATGACTTAACATTAAACTTAACAGGCACCTGCGGGTGCCTGAATTATTTTCGGGCTTGTATAAGCACAGGGAGTTAATTACCCTGCTAACAAGGCAATTACCCGGAACTCACCATGCAATACGATCTTATCATTATTGGCAGCGGCTCCGTCGGCGCCGCCGCTGGCTATTATGCGCGCCGTGCCGGACTCAATGTTCTGATGACCGATGCCCATCAACCTCCCCACCAGGAAGGCAGCCATCACGGCAGCAGCCGTCTTATCCGTCACGCCTATGGCGAAGGTGAGAAATATGTTCCGCTGGTGCTGCGTGCCCAGCAGCTATGGGACGAACTGGCAGAGATCAGTGGCGAAGCCGTGTTTGAACGCACCGGCGTCATTAACCTCGGCCCCGCCAGCTCCGCTTTTCTCGCCAACGTCGCCGCCAGCGCCCGTGCGTTCCAGCTTGAGGTGGAAGAGCTTGATGCCCAGGCCGTGATGCAGCGCTGGCCGGAGATACGCCTCCCCGATGACTATCGGGCGATTTTCGAACCCGCTTCCGGCGTACTGCGCAGCGAACTGGCCGTCGAAACCTGGATCCGTCTGGCGCGGGAAGCAGGCTGCGCGCAGCTATTCAACTGTCCGGTCTCGGCTATTCATCACCATGCTGACGGGACCACCATCGATACCCTCGACGGTGAATATCATGGTAAAAAGCTGCTGGTCAGCGCCGGCACCTGGGTCACCCGCCTGCTTCCGGACCTCCCTATCCAGCCGGTACGCAAGGTGTTCGCCTGGTACCAGGCCGATGGCCGTTACAGCAGCAAGAATCACTTCCCGGCCTTCACCGGCGAGTTGCCCAATGGCGATCAATATTACGGTTTCCCGGCGGAAGATAATGAACTGAAAATTGGCAAGCATAACGGCGGCCAGCCGATCTCCACCCCGCAGGAAAGGGTAGCGTTTGGCGCTGTCGCCAGCGATGGTTCCGAATCCTTCCCGTTTTTGCGTAACGTCCTGCCTGGCATCGGCGGCTGCCTGCACGGCGCCTCCTGTACCTACGACAATACCGTCGATGAGGACTTTATTATCGATACGTTGCCAGGCAGGCCAGACACGCTGCTGATCACCGGGCTGAGCGGCCACGGCTTTAAGTTTGCGCCGGTGCTGGGCGAAATTGCCAGTCAGTTTGCTCAGGGCGAAGCACCGAGCTTCAATCTGGCCCCCTTTTCTCTGGCGCGCTTTAACGCGTAATGGAATGCGGCACTTTTGCCGTTGGGTAAAGAAACGGCCTCTGCTGAGGCCGTTAGTGATTGAGAGCGGTTATGCGTCGCCTGTTTAATATGCTGGTCAACAACGTGCGCGAGCATTTTATGATCTACCTGGCGCTCTGGCTGCTGCTGGCGATCATCGATCTCGTCTGGTTATGGTTTTTCTGACGGCTCCGGGTCGAGGATCCCGAGTTTGGTATTCAGCCGGCCACGGGATTTATTAAAGATTTTGTTGCCGTTTTCACGCCCGGCGCGCAGCTTACGCTGCTCCTCTTCCGGTAGCTTATGCTCTTCCATGCAGGCTTCGCTACAGCAGCCGGCAAACTTCTCGGCGCAGCTCGGGCACTGGATAAACAGCAGATGGCAGCCATCGTTCAGGCAGTTAGTATGGGTATCGCACGGCGCGCCGCACTGATGACAGTGCGCGATAACGTCATTGGAGATCCGCTCGCCCATCCGCTCATCAAAGACAAAGTTTTTACCAATGAAACGCACCGGCAGCCCCTGCTCGCGGGCGCGACGGGCGTACTCGATGATGCCACCCTCGATGTGCCAGACCTTATTGAAGCCGTTATGCTTCATCCAGGCGCTGGCTTTTTCACAGCGAATGCCGCCGGTGCAATACATGACAATTTTCTTGTCTTTATGGTCCTGCATCATTTCCACTGCTTTCGGCAGCTGGTCGCGGAAGGTATCCGCCGGGATCTCCAGCGCGTTTTCGAAATGGCCCACCTCATATTCATAGTGGTTGCGCATATCGATAAACACGGCATCCGGATCGTCAAGCATCGCGTTGACTTCCGCCGCCTTGAGATACTCCCCCACATTGGAGGCGTCAAACGAGGGATCGTCGATGCCGTCGGCGACGATACGATCGCGAACTTTCAGGCGCAGCACCCAGAAAGACTTACCATCGTCCTCCACGGCGATATTGAAACGCAGCCCCGCCAGCGCCGGATCGAAGCCATAGAGAAACTCACGCAGAGCCTCAACGTTGCTTTGCGGCACGCTGATTTGCGCGTTGATCCCTTCCCGGGCCAGATAGATGCGGCCAAAGACCTTCAGCTGGGTTAAGGCAACCCACAGCGCATCACGGGTCGCCTGCGGGTCGACAATGGTGAAATATTTATAGAATGAGATCGTCGTGCGCGGCTCGGTCTCAGCCAGCATTTGCGCCTTTAACGTCTCATTTGAAATGCGGTTGTGTAACACTGGCATGGTGTACCTGCTCGACATAGAAATGAGGAAATAAACGGCGGGCATGATATAGCAAAGCTAATTAATTTACATCCCTACATTTTACGCTACATTTCTCTCACCCGGTCGCGCCCCGCTTAACAAAACGAGCTGACTGTCGCCGCCTTTGGCTGGCCGGTAAAAAAATGCGATAATATAAGACGTTGCTCACTGATACGGGTATGAAATGACTCATTTGCCTAAATTTTCTCCGGCGCTGTTGCATCCGCGCTATTGGCTGCTGTGGCTGGGTATCGGCCTGCTGTGGCTGGTTGTCCAACTGCCCTACCCGCTGATCTACCGCCTCGGGAACGCCATCGGCCGTCTGGCCATGCGCTTTATGAAGCGCCGGGCGAAAATCGCCTATCGCAACCTTGAGCTCTGCTTCCCCGAGAAAAGCGAGCAGGAACGCCACCGAATGGTGGTGATGAACTTTGAATCGGTGGGCATGGGGCTGATGGAGACCGGTATGGCCTGGTTCTGGCCGGTTCGCCGTATCGCCCGCTGGACCGACACCATCGGCTTTGAGCATATTCGCGATGTGCAGGCGCAGCAGCGCGGCATTCTGCTGATCGGTATTCATTTCCTCACTCTCGAGATGGGAGCGCGGATGTTCGGTATGAACGAGCCGGGGATTGGCGTCTATCGCCCCAACGACAACCCGGTGATCGACTGGCTGCAGACCTGGGGCCGCTTGCGCTCCAACAAGGATATGATTGACCGTAAGGATCTGAAAGGCATGATCCGGGCACTGAAAAAAGGCGAAGTGGTGTGGTACGCACCGGATCACGATTACGGCCCGACCGCCAGCGTCTTTGCCCCACTGTTTGCGGTCGACCAGGCGGCGACCACCTCCGGCACCTGGATGCTGGCGAAAATGTCCAAAGCCTGCATCGTGCCCTTCGTCCCGCGCCGCAAACCGGACGGTAAAGGTTATGAACTGATTATCCTGCCGCCAGAGTGTTCCCCGCCGCTGGACGACGCGGAAACCACCGCCGCGTGGATGAACAAGATCGTTGAGCAGTGCATCATGATGGCCCCGGAACAGTATATGTGGCTCCATCGTCGCTTCAAAACCCGCCCCGAAGGCATGCCCTCCCGCTACTGATCCCTTTCCCGGCCGCGCTCATCCCGGCCGGGAAGCTTCGCCGCTCAGGCTTTAGGCTCTCCTTTAGCTTTAAAAGCTCTCCTCCATTGCGGCATCTATTTCTCAGGCGCATAATTAGCAGGCTCATATTTTCTCTTAATTTGACCTGCCGCGCAGGCCAGTGGAACCCTATGTCGTCTGCTGAAACCCCCATTAACTGGAAACGAAACCTGACCGTGACCTGGCTTGGCTGCTTTTTAACCGGCGCCGCCTTCAGCCTGGTCATGCCCTTTCTGCCACTCTACGTCGAACAGCTCGGCGTCACCGGGCATAGCGCCCTGAACATGTGGTCCGGGCTGGTCTTTAGTATTACCTTTCTTTTCTCTGCCATCGCCTCGCCGTTCTGGGGGGGGCTTGCTGATCGCAAGGGGAGAAAAATCATGCTGCTGCGTTCCGCCCTCGGGATGGCCATCGTGATGATGCTGATGGGAATGGCGCAGAATATCTGGCAGTTTCTGCTGCTGCGCGCACTGCTCGGCCTGCTGGGCGGCTTTATTCCCAACGCCAACGCCCTGATTGCCACCCAGATCCCGCGCCATAAAAGCGGCTGGGCGCTGGGGACACTGTCTACCGGCGCGGTAAGCGGCGCCCTGCTCGGCCCGCTGGCAGGTGGCTTCCTGGCCGACCACTGGGGATTGCGCACCGTCTTCTTTATGACCGCGGCGGTACTATTTATCTGTTTCTTGTTTACCCTGTTTTTAATCCGCGAAAATTTTGTGCCGATCGCCAGGAAAGAGATGCTCAGTGCCAGAGAGGTGTTCTCTTCGCTGCAGAATCCCAAACTGGTGCTCAGCCTGTTTGTGACCTCGCTGATAATCCAGGTGGCCACCGGTTCCATTGCGCCGATCCTGACGCTTTATGTACGCGATCTCGCGGGCAACGTCAGTAACATCGCCTTTATCAGCGGAATGATCGCCTCGGTGCCGGGCATTGCCGCGCTGATGAGCGCCCCGCGGCTGGGCAAACTGGGGGATCGCATCGGGCCGGAAAAAATCCTCATCGTGGCGCTGATTATCTCGGTGCTACTCCTGATCCCGATGTCGTTCGTTCAGACCCCGCTGCAGTTAGGTATCCTGCGATTCCTGCTCGGCGCCGCGGACGGCGCGCTTCTGCCGGCGGTGCAAACCCTGCTGGTGTACAACTCCACCAGTCAGATCTCCGGGCGAATCTTCAGCTATAACCAGTCGTTCCGCGATATTGGCAACGTTACCGGCCCCCTGATTGGCGCGTCGGTTTCCGCTAACTATGGCTTCCGCGCTGTATTTCTGGTCACCGCAGGGGTGGTATTGTTTAATGCGATCTACTCCACCCTCAGCCTGCGTCGGCCAGCCGCGGATACTTCGCATTCAGTAAATTAACGTCGAGAGTGGCTCTGTCCCTTGACGCCGTGCGTACCGCCTTCTATAGATTGAATCGTGTTCAATTCATATTCTTCTCAGGAGATTCGCTATGCCAAAGGATTCGATGTTCTACGCCACGCTTGAAGAAGCTATTGATGCAGCACGTGAAGAATTTCTCGCCAACAACCCTGACAGCGATGAAGAGAGCGCCAACGTTGAGCAGCTCAACATTCAAAAGTATGTGCTGCAGGATGGCGATATCGCCTGGCAGGCCGAATTTTTTGCTGACGAAGAGGAACAAGGCGAATGCCTCCCGATGCTCAGCGGCGAAGCCGCGCAGAGCGTCTTCGACGGGGATTATGATGAGATAGAGCTGCGTCAGGAGTGGCTGGAGGAAAATACGCTCCACGAATGGGATGAAGGCGAATTTCAGCTCGAGCCCTCGCTGGACACCGAAGAGGGGCAGACGGCAGCCGACGAGTGGGACGAGCGTTAATCAGTTATAGGGTCCGTGGCTGGCGTCCAGAGGCAGCAGAAGCGTATCAAATACCAGCGAGAACGGCAGGTCGAGAATGGTGAGATAGCGCCATGCCGAATCGCGAACATCCCACTGTACGCCCGGGTAATATTGATTGCCATGCCCCTGCCCGGGCACCGTACGGCTGATAATGCTGCCGCAGCCGCTGAGCAGCAGCGCCATGGCAATGATCGGTAGTATTCGCATCCACATCCTCGTATTTCAGATAAAAAAATACCGGCATCGCTGCCGGTATTTTCCTTAACGTACGGCTTATTTCGTTTTCAGCGCCAGCGGGTTAAGCGCCAACTGCTGATAGGCGTTCACCCATGAAGAGTATTTCTCCGGCGCGGCCCATACGCGATAGTGCAGACGCGACATGGTTACCGGGTCGCTCAACAGCACCAGTCGGCGATCGCGGTTCAGCTTATCCGGCGTTTCATTCAGCGCCTGCTCGACATGGCGCTCGCGGGCGATCTCCAGAATATGACCCTGACGGTGGCGCGCAGTGGCCATTGCGGTGGCGAGGGCGTTAAACGACGGATTAAACACCGCGTGCATAAAGCCATCGTCCAGCGAACGCTGACGGTTCATCGTCAGGTACGCATCGGTATCCTTGAGCACCTGCGGCGGCGAATACTCTTCCGGGATCAGGAACAGCTTCCAGCGCTTGGTGCGCAGGCCCACTGTCGCCCGGCTGGAAATCGCCGATACGAACGGCGAGAGGATCAGCGAGACAACAATCGGCGCCAGCCAGAACAGGAAGCGTAGATCCAGCCATGCCATCCCGACCGCCCACACCAGCCCCAGCAGCAGCTGCGAGCCGTGGCGCATAAAGGCTTCCCCCCACGGCGTGGAGTCATCATCACGCTGCGGCGAATTCCATACCACCTCCCAGCCGAGGAAGGCGCTGACCACGAAGACGGTGTGGAACAGCATACGGACCGGCGCCAGCAGGACCGAGAACAGGACCTCCAGTAGCAGTGAAAGCGTGACGCGGATAAATCCGCCGTACTCTTTCGGCCCTTTACACCACACCAGAATAATACTCAGCAGCTTCGGCAGGAACAGCAGCACCATGGTCGAGGCGAACAGCGCGATGGCCAGCTCAGGCCGCCACTGCGGCCACACCGGGAACAGCTGACGCGGCTGCAGGAAGTACTGCGGTTCGGTCAGGGCATGCACCACCTGCAACGCCGTCGACAGGGCAAGGAACATAAACCACAGCGGCGCCGACAGGTAGGACATCACGCCGGTAAGGAACACCGCCCGGTGAACCGGGTGCATCCCTCTGACAAGGAACAGGCGGAAGTTCATCAGGTTGCCCTGACACCAGCGACGGTCGCGTTTCAGCTCGTCCAGCAGGTTCGGCGGCAGCTCCTCATAGGAGCCCGGCAGATCGTAGGCAATCCACACCCCCCAGCCGGCACGGCGCATCAGCGCGGCTTCGACGAAGTCGTGAGACAGGATCGACCCAGCAAAGTTGCCCTCGCCCGGCAGCG
>ERZ791917.1970-NODE-1970-length-9891-cov-18.633693_pt1 | contig 9891 bp, 10 predicted proteins | sample MGYA00510138_ERZ791917 | MGnify/ENA primary metagenome ERZ791917 (study PRJEB30046, sample SAMN00792102) | human gut metagenome | study: EMG produced TPA metagenomics assembly of the A metagenome-wide association study of gut microbiota in type 2...
TCACTTTGACCCGATTTCTAACCTTTCTAGGATAGCGTAGAAAGTGGTTTCGGATGGTTGCTTGGGTTCTTCCGTCGAGAATGGCGATGACATTTAGGGAGTCGAAATCTTGAGCGATGAAGCTCATTTTCTCCTTCTTGAAGGCATACTCGTCCCAACTCATCACCTCAGGTAGGGTATTCCAATCCGTTTCAAACTTGAACTCATTGAGCTTTCTCATAACTGACGATGTTGAAATTGATAGCCTGTGTGCAATATGTTTCATTGCTTGATTTTCGATGAGTAATTGAGCGATCTTCTGGTTAACAGCGACAGAGATTTGGTGGTTTTTCTTGACAAGAGGAGTTTCAGCGACCGCCATTTTTCCGCACTCTCTACACTTGAAACGACGCTTTCGAAGACGGATAAGTAAAGGGTAGCCAGCTGTTTCTAGGTAGGGGATCTTAGAGGCTTTCTGGTAGTCGTACTTAGCCATTTGTCCCTTGCATTTTGGGCATTTAGGGGCTGTGTAATCCAAGTAACCGTGGAGTTCTAAGTGAGTTCCCATATCATATTCATCAGTGATAGTGATATTTTTGTCTTTAATTCTGAGAAAATTTGTGATAAGATTTAGTTGTTCCATATGAGTCTTTCTAAAATGATAGTTTGAGCACTTTTCATTATAGGTCATATGGGACTTTTTTTCTACACTAAAAAAGGCTCCATAATCTCTACAGTGGATTTACCCACTACAGAAATTATAGAGCCTCTTTTGACAGGTCCTGTTTTTCTCGTTATACTGTGACAAAACAGTTGAGGAGGACAGGAGATGACGCCTACGATTCGTTTGGCTCGTTTAGAAGATGTGTCAAGGCTGCGGGAGATTTACCGTTATTACGTGGAAGAAACGGCTGTGACTTTTGATTATGAGGTACCCAGCCAGGAGGAATTTGCAGCGCGAATGCAGGATATCCAATCGTTTTACCCTTATTTGGTTGCAGAAGAGGCTGGGCAGATTGTGGGCTATGCCTATTCAGCCCCTTTTCATGTCAGACCTGCTTATGCTTGGTCAGCGGAAATGACGATTTATTTGGATCACAGGCAGCGTCATAAGGGGCTTGGACGTTTGCTTTACCAGCAGTTGGAGCATTATCTGCGTCAAATGGGTGTGCTAAACCTCAATGCTTGCATTGCATCGACGGCGGTGGAGGATGCTTATTTGACCAATCATAGTTCGGGATTTCACCAAGCCTTGGGGTATCAGTTGGTTGGGACTTTTCATTCATCAGGTTATAAATTCAACCGTTGGTATGACATGATTTGGATGGAAAAAATGTTGGGCGAACATCTTGAGTTGACTCCTCCTGTCCAATCCATTCACACTATTTTGAAACAAAATCTTTCTTAGGCATACCAAAAAGCCCCACAAAAGCAAATGCTTGTGGGGTGTGCCCTTTTTTGAGCAAATTGGTAAAAAAAGCTTGCGAAAGTTTTCGTGTCGTGTTATTATTATATGGTAGCCGCTATAGTTAAATGGTATAATAGAGCAATGGTAATGCTCCGTTCCGAGTTCAATTCTCGGTGGTGGCAGATGATTATATTATAAAGTCTCTTTGGAGGCTTTTTTGTTTTGGAGTGCGACATTGTCGCCTTTTCCTTTTTGCCAAATCATGATACCGACGGATCCTTGGGCAAACATACCAAGGTAGCTAAAGGCAACGACTTGATTGCCAATCGCCATGAATAAAATAAAGCTGAGCAAGTCAACCAGTAGCCAGAGGTAAAAACCGTCAATGTGTCCTTTGACTTGTCTTTGTTGTGCGGTGAAGGAAAGTCCGTTGGTGAGAGCGTCTAGGATGATTTGTTGACCGCCCATCCAAAAGGAGAGCAAACCAAGCCAAATCGTCCAGAAAAAGATAGCAATGAGAACGTCTTTAACACCAAAGCCTTTATCGACCACCAGTTCGCCGTCTTTGTTGCGGCGTTTTTTCCAATTGCTGTTACCGATAAATTCTGTGATGAGGTAATAAAGACTGGTAAACATATCACCATAGATGCCTTGCATCCCAGCAACGAGGATTCCAGCAAGGTTTTGAATACCGTTGACTTTGAAAGTGTGTTGCCATTGCAAGGCGAGGGTCCAGGTTCCAATAAAACCAAAGACAGACATGATGATAGAAAGAATGGTGATCATGTCTAATTGCCCTAACCAAAGGGTTGAGAGGATACCGTAGACCGTAAAGCCAAGTGAAACAGTAAAGGATGCAATGACAAAGAGGCGTTCTCTGAGAGTAAAACGACCCCAAGCGAGGTCAAATGATTGTTTGAGTGAAAGTTGTGTGTCCAAAAAATGTTAATCTCCAATTCCAATTGATTTCATTTCTTGACGGATCATGCGATAAACTTTTTGCCAGTCCTCTGATTTAGTCACATCGATGTGATCAGTATTGATTTTCATTTTGGGACTGTATTGGTAGTTATCGTACCAGTTATTATAATGTGAGTGAAGAAGTTTGTAATAATCGGTTAACCCTTCGTTGTGGTCAGGTTGTTCAAATTCACGTCCGCGTTTTTTGATGTTGGACATGATATGGTCAAAACTGCCTTCAAGATAGATGAGTAAGTCAGGTGCTTTTTTAGGAAGTCCGTCAATTTCCTCCATCATGTTATCCAAAAGGTCTAGGTAAATACGGTATTCTTGGTCGCTGATACTACCTTGAAGGGTGTTGATGTAGGTAAATAAAGCATCCTCATAAATCGAGCGGTCCAAGACATTGTTATCAGCCTTGTAGGCTTTTTTGATAGCAGCAAAGCGTTTGTTTAAGAAATAAATTTGCAAAGCAAAGCCGTATTTTTCAGGGTCTTCATAGTATTTATCTAAAATAGGGTTGTTTTCAACAGGTTCAAAGAAAGCTGTTGTTCCTAGTTCTTGGGCCAAAAGAGAAGTATAGGTCGTTTTTCCAACTCCTATCATTCCTGCTAGAATAATCACGATGGTAATGCACCTCCAAAACGTTTTTTATTGATCAATAAAGGATTGTGTTGTCCTAAATCTAGGACTGGTTTGACAATTAAGCACTCAGGCTGGGCTAGGTTTTGGTCATGGCTGGCTCCTTTCTGTTAGAATCATCTATGTAGTCGCAAGAAAATCAATTTCTTGTGGGAACTGCATATCAAAAAACACAATATATTGTTAACGGTTAAAATGTTAACACTATATTTTGTGCTTTGCAAGGGTTGAAAAATATTATTTTTGTGATATACTGGGAAACTTTATTGTCCTAAAAAATGAAAAGGACAGATAGATTTCTGAAAATGGTTCTTCTTTCATGTCAAAATAGCATGGAAATCCCTTACAAACTTCTCTTTTTGCGATGCTTTTGATATAATATGTGCTAGGAAATCAGACGAGGTGGAGTTATGACTTACGAACAAGAATTTTTAAAAGACTTTGAAGCTTGGGTAGATTCACAAATCACAATCAATGAAATGGCTATGGATGCAAGCCGCAAGATTGTAGAAGAGGACAAGGATGAGCGTGCTGCGGATGCTTATATTCGTTATGAAAGTAAGTTGGACGCTTACAAATTTATCCAAGGAAAATTTGCGAATTATAAAGCCGGCAAAGGTTTCCATGATTTACCAGATAATCTTTTAGGAGAGAGAAATTATTAATAATGGCAAAGAAAAAGAATCGAAAAAAAGAGTATATGTTGAAATTAAAGCGTGCGGGAATGCTAAAAACAGCAGCCGCATCAACGCTTGAGGCGGCCAGTAAACTAGTTTCAAAAGCAACTCTTAGTTTGGAAGAATTTTCAGCAATTTCTGCCGTAGAAGGCATTCGACCAAAATTGATTGAAACGCTGTACAATGAAGGCATTCAATCAGTCTTGGATTTTGAAAAGTTTAGTGAAAAAGAGGTTTTGGCCTTTAAAGGGATTGGTCCAGCGACGGTTAATAAGTTAAAGGAAAATGGTGTTTCCTTTAAGGCCTAAGCATTGCGTTAGCGGACTAAATCTGATAAAATAAAACCATTCAGAGGTGTCTTAAGGACCATTTGTCACAGAGAGCGGTGTGGTTGAGAAATCCGTACAAATGTTAAGGCTGGTTGCTGAAAGGGTGTAATTGAATAAACAAGTTGCGAGTGCCAGTCACTCGAATGTGGGTGGTACCGCGGATTTATAAAAAGTTCGTCCCTGTCGTATGGCAGGGGCGGTTTTTTATTGGGAAAAGGGGATATTATGATAAACATTCTAGGTCACATAAAAGGTGAGAAACTGCCTGATGTAGAAACGGAGCGGCTTTATTTGCGACAGCGTTTGGTCATAGATGCCAAGGACGTGTTTGCTTATGCAAGTTTGCCAGAAGTGACTTGGCGAGCAAGCTTCCCACCTGTGAAAACGGTGGAAGAGAAGGCCTATTATCTTGAGCATATCTTACCAAAACGCTGGGAGGAGCAAAAGATTCCGTCTGGTTATGGGATTTGCCTAAAAGGGACAAACACAGTCATTGGTTCAGTTGATTTCAATCATCGCCATGCAGATGATGTTCTGGAGATGGGCTATCTTCTTCATCCAGATTATTGGGGGAAAGGGCTGATGACAGAGGCTGCGCGTGCGTTGTTGGAAGTTGGATTTACCCTACTCAATCTCCACAAAATTGAAATTGAATGTTATGGTTACAACAAAGCAAGCCAACGTATTGCTGAAAAACTAGGTTTCACCCTCGAAGCTCGAATCCGTGACCGCAAAGACGCACAAGGAAAACGTTGTGACCTATTGCGCTATGGATTGCTGAAAAGTGAGTGGGAGGGGAGATGATGAATCTTGTTATTATTGGTGCACAAGCTTCAGGTAAGATGACGATTGGTCAAGAAATTGAAAAGATGACTGATATGACTTTGTTTCATAATCACGATAGCATTGATTTTGTTAGCTGTTTTATGGAATATGGACCTATCTCTGCTGAACTCATTCGGAAAATTAGACTAAATTTTTTCGAAGCTTTTGCTCAGAGCAATCAACCTCTTATTTTTACTGTTGTGATTGATTTTAATGATTCAAATGACATTGCGTTTTTGAGACAAATTCAAGATGTTTTTCACTCGTTTAAGAGAGAGGTTTTGTTTGTCGAACTTGAAACGGATTTAACAGAACGGCTTCGGCGCAATCGCACCGAACATCGTTTGCAGTGTAAACCAGTAAAACGTGATTTGGAATGGTCTGAAAAGGATATTTTATCAACGATGACTTTTGCTCAGTTTAATCCAGAGAAGTCACCCGAATTTCTTAAGTATTATTATAAAATCAATAATACAGAGTTATCTGCTCGTGAATCAGCGCAGCTTATTTTACAAAAATTAAATGATATTGAAAAAAAGTAGAAAGGACACATTATGTCAAAAGAACTTTCACCCAAATATAACCCAGCTGAGGTTGAGGCTGGGCGTTATCAAAAATGGTTAGATGAGGATGTTTTCAAGCCTTCTGGCGATAAGAAAGCTCATCCCTATTCTATCGTTATTCCACCACCAAATGTGACTGGTAAACTTCACCTTGGTCACGCTTGGGATACGACTTTGCAAGATATTATTATTCGTCAAAAACGTATGCAAGGTTTTGATACTTTATGGCTTCCTGGTATGGACCACGCTGGGATTGCGACACAAGCAAAAGTTGAAGCCCGTCTTGCTGAAGAAGGCATTTCACGTTACGATCTTGGTCGTGAAAAATTCCTAGACAAAGTTTGGGAATGGAAGGACGAATACGCGACAACAATCAAGGAACAATGGGGTAAGATGGGGATTTCTGTGGATTATTCTCGTGAACGTTTCACCCTTGATGAAGGCTTGTCAAAAGCGGTGCGTAAGGTCTTTGTTGAATTGTACAAAAAAGGTTGGATTTACCGTGGGGAATTTATTATCAACTGGGATCCAAAAGCACGCACAGCACTTTCTGATATCGAGGTTATTCACAAGGATGTGGAAGGGGCTTTCTACCACATGAACTATATGTTGGAAGATGGTTCACGTGCCCTTGAAGTGGCAACGACTCGTCCTGAAACCATGTTTGGTGACGTTGCCGTGGCGGTCAATCCAAATGACGACCGTTACAAAGATTTGATTGGTCAAAATGTAATCCTTCCAATCGTAAACAAGCCAATTCCAATCGTTGGTGACGAACACGCTGACCCAGAATTTGGTACTGGTGTGGTTAAAATCACTCCAGCTCACGATCCGAATGACTTCTTGGTTGGTCAACGCCATGATTTGCCACAAGTCAATGTCATGAACGATGATGGTACTATGAATGAACTTGCAGGTGAATTTGCTGGTATGGACCGCTTTGAAGCTCGTAAAGCTGTCGTGAAAAAATTGGATGAAATCGGTGCGCTCGTCAACATCGAAAAAATGGTTCATAGCGTGGGTCACTCAGAACGTACAGGTGTGCCAGTTGAACCACGTTTGTCAACACAATGGTTCGTTAAAATGGACCAATTGGCTAAGAATGCCATTGCCAACCAAGACACAGACGACGAAGTAAAATTCTACCCACCACGTTTCAACGATACCTTCCTTCAATGGATGGAAAATGTGCATGACTGGGTGATCTCACGTCAATTGTGGTGGGGACACCAAATCCCAGCTTGGTACAATGCAGACGGTGAGATGTATGTCGGCGAAGAAGCTCCTGAGGGCGACGGCTGGACACAAGATGAGGACGTGCTAGATACTTGGTTTAGCTCTGCCCTTTGGCCATTTTCAACAATGGGTTGGCCTGATACGGACTCAGAAGATTTCAAACGCTACTTCCCAACATCTACCTTGGTAACGGGTTATGACATCATCTTCTTCTGGGTGTCACGCATGATTTTCCAATCATTGGAATTTACAGGACGCCGTCCGTTTGAAAACGTGCTTATCCACGGTCTTATCCGTGACGAGCAAGGTCGCAAAATGTCTAAATCACTCGGTAACGGTATCGACCCAATGGATGTGATTGAAAAATACGGTGCAGATGCGCTTCGTTGGTTCTTGTCAAATGGTTCTGCCCCTGGCCAAGACGTTCGTTTCTCTTATGAAAAAATGGACGCTGCTTGGAACTTCATCAACAAAATCTGGAACATTTCACGTTACATCTTGATGAATAACGATGGTTTGACTCTTGAGCAAGCCAGCGACAACGTCGCAAAAGTGGTAGCTGGTGAGGCTGGTAATGTCACTGACCGTTGGATTTTGCACAATTTGAATGAAACCATCGCCAAAGTCACTGAAAACTTTGATAAATTTGAATTTGGTGTGGCTGGTCACATTCTTTACAACTTCATCTGGGATGAATTTGCGGATTGGTATGTGGAATTGACCAAGGAAGTGCTTTACAGCGACAATGAGGCTGAAAAAGTCATCACACGTTCTGTTTTGCTTTACACGCTTGATAAGATTCTTCGTTTGCTTCACCCAATCATGCCATTTGTGACAGAAGAAATCTTTGAACAAATCTCTGAAGGCTCTATCGTAACGGCTGCTTACCCAACGGTGAACCCAGCCTTTGAAAACGAAGCAGCTCACAAGGGTGTGGAAAGCTTGAAAGACCTTATCCGTGCAGTGCGTAACGCTCGTAGTGAGGTCAATGTGGCACCAAGCAAACCAATCACTATCCTTGTCAAAACAAGCGACAGCGAATTGGAAGCTTTCTTTAATGACAATGTCAACTACATCAAACGCTTCACCAATCCAGAAAAATTGGAAATCGCATCAGATATCGAAGCACCAGACTTGGCCATGTCAAGCGTCATCACAGGTGCTGAAATCTTCTTGCCACTAGCTGATTTGCTCAATGTCGAAGAAGAATTGGCACGTTTGGACAAAGAACTTGCCAAATGGCAAAAAGAATTGGACATGGTCGCTCGTAAACTCGGCAATGAGAAATTTGTCGCTAATGCCAAACCAGAAGTAGTGCAAAAAGAACGCGACAAACAAGCTGATTACCAAGCCAAATACGACGCAACCGTTGCTCGTATCGAAGATATGAAAAAATTGGTGAAATAAATATGTATTTTCAGGAAAACTTTTAGGTTTGTTTAAGGAAGTCTTTATATACTATAACCATCCTAAAACTTTTCTTTTTCATAATCTCCAAGGGAGAGGCCTATGATGTTGAGCCTCTTCTTTTTTTATTTCTGTGTATCCGATTTCAAAAAAGATGTTATAATAGTCTCATAACTATCATTTATGAAATAGGATACGAGATATGATTTTGAGACAAAAAGGGAACAGAGTTTAGAATACCACTCGTTAAATGTTGCCCAAAAAGTACGGCAAGAAGGCAGCACTATCGTTTAGGAGGTTATGACGATGAAAAAGCTCGTTTTACTATCAACCGTGGTTTTGCTTGGTTTAAGTGCTTGTTTGGCGGAAAGTCAAAACAATTGGTTTGACCAGTCGCAAGATCATGTGAACCATGAGACCAGCGAAACCACGCATTCAAGTCATTCAAAAGAAGAGGAAACAAGCGAATCTAGTGAATCTAACGAGTCTAGCAACTCTAGTGAATTTAGAGAGTCTAGTGAGTATAGTACAGAAGAAACAGTTGACCCAGTTGATGCCATACTAAATGGTGACTATTCGTCGCTCGTTGGTGTGTGGGATTATCCTGACGGTAGTTCTTTTAAACAAGCTGATATTGTGACGGTAGTTCTACCCGATGGTTACCGTTTAAAGGTTGATAGCAACGGTAATACACGGGGTGTCGAGCAATTGATTGGTGCTAGCGAGGCTATACAAAGCGTCATCTATTTTAGAAATTCGACCAAAACTGAAAAAGTTGATGTTATTAAATTGTCAGTAGCGTCGGGTTTTATGGGTGCTGGCGGTTATGTTCCTTTGCTTTACCCAGCTGGTTGGCAAGTAGGTAATACTGACAGCACACGAGATAGAATGGCTGGAACGCAAAATGGCACACCTGCTGAAAATGCTTATTGTCAATTCAAAATATCGGATGATGTTAGCCAATATGAGAATTGTTCAAGGCTTGTTTCTTATAACTATTCTACTCCTTATATTTACATTTTAGGTAGCTATCAAGCGTCTGATGGCTCTAGCATAGCAGTTGTTGACTACGATTCTGACCTATTAGAGGATGTTACAAATGGTCGATATATCGGCAGTTTTGATGTTGATAACTCACAACCATTGACGACAAGTTATCAAAAAGTTGGCGATTATCTTTACTATCCATTTGAAGTAACTCTTGAAGGAGGTAATGAATACAACGCTCTCTTTCTTATCCCTCGTGGTCAAGTTGCTGGTAAGACCGACACCTCACAAGACCGCTTGATTATTGGAAACACAGGCGACCTATCCTTTAGCAAGATTCCCGCGGACAAGGTCTTTTATAAGATTAGCGAGCGAACAAACTATTAAAAAAACACCAAATGTGTGTTTTTTTAATAGTTTTCTGAGTCAGTCATATCAATTATTTCATTCATGATATGAATAAATTTCTCTTTATTTTGTGATTGTTGAATTTTAATTATCATACTAGTTAATTCAGCATCAACTGTATTATCTTCTTCGTGAGAATAGGGAAGGAAAAAAGTACTCAAAGAAACATCTAGAGCATTTAAAATCTTAATAAGGGTTTCAAGCGTCATTTTCCTATGATTATTTTCAATTAGGTTGATAAAAGGCAGACTTAAGTCACTTTTTTCCGCAAGTTCTTGCTGAGTATATCCGCATTTCAAGCGATATTTCTTAATACGTTTACTGATATCTTTGAGTAACGTCTCCATAAAATCACAATCCTAGTTTAATAATATATTATTATAAAGATTACCCGTGGTGCTAGTTGAAAAATCTCAATTATAAACCCAAATAATACTTTCTAACCACAGTTCCAGTCCGCATAAGCTACG
>ERZ791917.1973-NODE-1973-length-9870-cov-3.755986_pt1 | contig 9870 bp, 8 predicted proteins | sample MGYA00510138_ERZ791917 | MGnify/ENA primary metagenome ERZ791917 (study PRJEB30046, sample SAMN00792102) | human gut metagenome | study: EMG produced TPA metagenomics assembly of the A metagenome-wide association study of gut microbiota in type 2...
TGCAGGAAGGTTTTCAGATCGCGTAAATCCACGGCGCGTACTCCCCGGTTTTGTATTTCATAAAATGCAACGTGACGTTGTGAATATATCAATTTCCGCAATAAAATTCCTGTCATATAGTAAGTTCATTCTCGCAAAAGCGAACCGAACAATAAGCACGACACAACATCACGGAGTTACAGACATGGCTAACTACTTTAATACACTGAACCTGCGCCAGCAGCTGGCACAGCTGGGCAAATGCCGCTTTATGGCGCGCGACGAATTCGCCGATGGCGCAAGCTACCTTCAGGGTAAAAAAGTGGTCATCGTCGGCTGCGGCGCGCAGGGCCTGAACCAGGGTCTGAACATGCGTGACTCCGGCCTGGATATCTCCTATGCGCTGCGTAAAGAAGCGATCGCTGAGAAGCGCGCCTCCTGGCGTAAAGCGACTGAAAACGGCTTCAAAGTCGGCACTTATGAAGAGCTGATCCCGCAGGCGGACCTGGTGGTTAACCTGACGCCGGACAAACAGCACTCAGACGTTGTGCGCTCCGTACAGCCGCTGATGAAAGACGGCGCAGCGCTGGGTTACTCCCACGGCTTCAACATCGTGGAAGTGGGCGAGCAAATCCGTAAAGACATCACCGTGGTGATGGTGGCGCCGAAGTGCCCGGGCACCGAAGTGCGTGAAGAGTACAAACGCGGTTTCGGCGTACCGACGCTTATCGCGGTACACCCGGAAAACGACCCGAAAGGCGAAGGCATGGCGATTGCCAAAGCATGGGCTGCGGCGACAGGCGGCCACCGCGCGGGCGTGCTGGAATCTTCCTTCGTGGCGGAAGTGAAATCTGACCTGATGGGCGAGCAAACCATCCTTTGCGGCATGCTGCAGGCGGGTTCTCTGCTGTGCTTCGACAAGCTGGTGGCGGAAGGTACCGATCCGGCGTATGCAGAAAAACTGATTCAGTTCGGTTGGGAAACCATCACCGAAGCGCTGAAGCAGGGCGGCATCACCCTGATGATGGATCGCCTCTCCAACCCGGCGAAACTGCGCGCTTATGCGCTGTCCGAGCAGCTGAAAGAGATCATGGCGCCGCTGTTCCAGAAACACATGGACGACATTATCTCCGGCGAATTCTCCTCCGGCATGATGGCGGACTGGGCGAATGATGATAAGAAACTGCTGACCTGGCGTGAAGAGACCGGCAAAACCGCCTTCGAAACCGCGCCGCAATATGAAGGCAAAATCGGCGAGCAGGAGTACTTCGATAAAGGCGTTCTGATGATCGCGATGGTGAAAGCGGGCGTTGAGCTGGCCTTCGAAACCATGGTGGCCTCCGGCATCATCGAAGAGTCTGCTTACTACGAATCACTGCATGAGCTGCCGCTTATCGCCAACACCATCGCCCGTAAGCGTCTGTATGAGATGAACGTGGTTATTTCCGATACCGCTGAATATGGTAACTACCTGTTCTCTTACGCTTGCGTACCGCTGCTGAAAGAGTTCATGACCACCCTGCAGACCGGCGACCTGGGCACAGCGATTGCCGAAGGCGCGGTAGATAACGCGCAGCTGCGCGATGTGAACGAAGCGATTCGCAGCCACGCTATCGAGCAGGTTGGTAAGAAACTGCGCGGTTATATGACCGATATGAAGCGTATCGCGGTAGCCGGCTAATTCCTCGTCGTCTTTCGACTTGCCGATGCGTTGGCTACGGTACGTACACCCCAGTCACATAGTAATCTTTGTTGCTGGGGATGTACTTCCTTGCCGCCTTCCGGCAAGCCGAAATCCATAGAGGCATGGATTTGTTTAGTAGGCCTGATAAGCGAAGCGCCATCAGGCAAAAACCCGGAGATTAAGATCCCCGGGTTTTTTTATTATTTCCGGTACAGCACTTTGATGATGTGGTAGCCGAACTGGGTATGCAGCGGGCCGGTTGGCTCCAGTTCAGGGCAGGAGAAGACCACTTTATCGAAGGCCGGTACCATCTGGCCCTGGCGGAACTCACCCAGATCGCCGCCGCGTTTGCCTGACGGACAAATGGAGTGTTTCTTCGCCAGCTTGCCGAAATCGGCGCCGTTTTTGAGCTGCTCGAGCAGATCGAGCGCCAGTTTCTCTTCTTTTACCAGGATATGCAGTGCTGCCGCGGTTTTAGCCATGATTGCGCCTTGAGTGAGTTGGGATAAATCAGGGCGCCATAGTATCACGCGCTAGCGGCGATACAGCACCTTGATGATGTGGTAGCCGAATTTGGTTTTCACCGGGCCATAGGGTTTGAGCAGCGGACAGCTGAAGACGGCTTGATCAAACGGACCGACCATCGCGCCTTGCTGAAACTCGCCTAAGTCGCCGCCGTTGCGGCCAGACGGACATTTAGAATAGCGTTTCGCCAGATGATCGAAGCTGACGCCCCGCTCCAGTTTGGCGAGGATCTCCAGCGCCAGTTTCTCTTCTTTGACCAGGATATGCAGGGCCGCTGCGCTTTTTGCCATGACATCATTCTCAGGATGGTTTGCGTGGCTGACACTTTACCATCAGTCAGTAAATCTCGGCTCCGCTTTCTGCTACAATCCCCACCCCGTTCGAAGATTGAGCAAGACTCCCATGCGTTTAAACCCTGGCCAACAACAAGCCGTCGAATTCGTCACCGGACCGTGCCTGGTGCTGGCGGGCGCCGGTTCCGGTAAGACCCGCGTTATTACGAATAAAATCGCCCACCTGATCCGCGGCTGCGGCTATCAGGCGCGCCATATCGCGGCCGTGACCTTTACCAACAAAGCCGCGCGCGAGATGAAAGAGCGCGTTGGGCAAACGCTGGGGCGCAAAGAGGCGCGTGGGCTGATGATTTCCACCTTCCACACTTTGGGGCTGGATATCATTAAGCGCGAATACGCTGCGCTGGGTATGAAGTCTAACTTTTCCTTATTCGACGATACCGACCAGGTGGCGCTGCTTAAGGAACTGACCGAAGGGTTGATCGAAGATGACAAAGTGGTGCTTCAGCAGCTGATCTCGACGATCTCCAACTGGAAAAACGATCTAAAAACCCCGGCGCAGGCCGCCGCTGGCGCGAAAGGCGAACGGGATCGTATTTTCGCCCACTGCTATGGGCTATACGACGCGCACATGAAGGCCTGCAATGTCCTCGATTTTGACGATCTGATCCTGCTGCCAACGCTGCTGCTGCAGCGCAACGAGGAGGTGCGCGAGCGCTGGCAAAATAAGATCCGCTACCTGCTGGTAGATGAGTATCAGGATACCAATACCAGCCAGTATGAGCTGGTGAAACTGCTGGTGGGTCAGCGGGCGCGCTTTACCGTGGTGGGCGATGACGACCAGTCGATCTACTCGTGGCGCGGCGCGCGGCCGCAGAACCTGGTGCTGCTCAGCCAGGACTTCCCGGCGCTGCAGGTGATCAAGCTTGAGCAGAACTACCGCTCATCGGGGCGTATTCTGAAAGCCGCCAACATTTTGATCGCCAATAACCCTCACGTCTTTGAAAAGCGGCTGTTCTCCGAACTGGGATATGGCGCAGAGCTGAAAGTGCTCTCCGCCAACAATGAAGATCATGAAGCGGAGCGCGTGGCCGGGGAGCTGATCGCCCACCACTTCATTAATAAAACCAATTACAAAGACTACGCGATCCTTTATCGCGGCAATCACCAGTCGCGGGTCTTTGAAAAGATGCTGATGCAGAACCGCATCCCGTACAAAATCTCCGGCGGCACGTCGTTCTTTTCGCGTCCGGAAATTAAAGATCTGCTGGCCTATCTGCGCGTGCTGACCAACCCGGACGACGACAGCGCCTTCCTGCGTATCGTCAACACGCCGAAGCGCGAGATCGGCCCGGCGACGCTGCAAAAGCTCGGTGAGTGGGCGATGGGCCGCAACAAAGGATTGTTCACCGCCAGCTTTGATATGGGTCTCAGCCAGACGCTGACCGGGCGCGGCTATGAATCCCTCACCCGCTTCACCCACTGGCTACGCGAGATCCAGCAGCTGGCCGAACGCGAGCCGGTCAACGCCGTGCGCGATTTGATTCGCGGGATCGACTACGAATCCTGGCTATATGAAACCTCGCCCAGCCCGAAAGCCGCGGAAATGCGCATGAAAAACGTCAACCAGCTGTTTACCTGGATGACCGAGATGCTGGAAGGCAGCGAAATCGATGAGCCGATGACCCTGACCCAGGTGGTCACCCGCTTTACCCTGCGCGACATGATGGAGCGCGGCGAATCGGATGAAGAGCTGGATCAGGTGCAGCTGATGACTCTCCATGCGTCAAAGGGGCTGGAGTTCCCCTACGTTTATCTGGTGGGAATGGAAGAGGGATTGCTGCCGCACCAAAGCAGCATTGATGAAGATAACGTCGATGAAGAGCGCCGCCTGGCCTACGTTGGCATCACCCGTGCGCAGAAAGAACTGACCTTTACGCTCTGTAAGGAGCGCCGGCAATATGGCGAGCTGGTGCGTCCTGAACCGAGTCGTTTTCTGCTGGAGCTACCTCAGGACGACCTTATCTGGGAGCAGGCACGCAAAACCATTACGCCTGAAGAGCGGATGCAAAAAGGCCAGGCCAACGTCGCTAATATTCGGGCGATGCTGGCAAAGGCGAAAAAAGCTTAGCGTCTCAGGCGATAAACTGCTGCCAGGCGGCGGAGAAGGGCATCACCAGTATTAACGAGGGCAGCATATTGGCGGTAGGGAAGGCACGGATCCCGCACAGACGGAAACCGGTCGCCAGCATAATGATGCCGCCGCAGGCGGTGAAGTCGGCGATCATCGACGGATTGATTAACGCCATGATAAAGGTTGCCGCGAAAAACAGGATAACGAAAACAATCAGCTGGGGAATAAAGATCACGGTGATGATATACCCCAGCGTGGAGGCGAAAATCGCGGCAGTAAAAAAGTCGAGGATCGACTTGGTCAGCAGAATGGTCGGGTCGCCGGTCATCCCTTCGGTTAAGGCGCCGAAGATGCCGGTACCGCTGGCGCAGAACAGGATCAGCACGGCGATAAACTGATTCATAAAATCTTCCGCACCGACCCTGGCGCTGGACTGCGCCGGAAAGATACGTTCAATGGGGCTGCGCAGCGTTGTTCCGGCTCGTTCAATCCATTTTTCAATATTCAACAGGCCGCCGATAATCGTGCCGACAATAATAGCCAGGGCAATCGGCGGCAGGTTATGCAATTTATTGACAAAGAATATGCCCATACTGATTGAGATCAGTCCGGCGATCAACGGTAAGGTTTTTTTGAAATGTTCCGGAATAAAACGATTCAGTGAAGCGCCCGCCAGCGCACCAACGAGAAGCGAGCCGCTACAGACAAATATACCTATAGCCATAATTTATTTTCCCTAATAAAAATCAGGGCCTGAATATACAGGCCCTGAAATATTTAAATTAATTATTTAATGTTAAATACGCGGCTGGCATTACCCCAGGCGATTTTCTCTTTCAGGCCTGCTTCAAGTTCTAAAGGATCAAACCAGTCGCAGGCCTGATGAATATCTTCATACGGATAATCGACAGAGAACATCACGCGATCGGCGCCCATGACTTCAATAGCATTATTCAGTGAATGGGTATTGAAATGGCCGCTGGTGGTAACGATGAAGTTATTCTGCAGGTAGTGCATTAACGGTTTTTCCGCTTTACCCAGACCGCAGCCGAAACGCTGACGATAGAGACGATGTTGAGTGCGCGGCAGCATATGTACCAGCCCTTCGCCGAGGTGACCCAGCACCAGATTGAGGTTAGGATAACGATCGAACAGACCGCTCATCATCAGACGAATAGCATGCACTGCCGTTTCCTGAGCGAAGCCCCAGGCAGAGCCGATCAGGCTTTCGTAACCGGTATAGATGCCACGCGCCGGGCCTTCCAGCGGTTCACGAGGATGCAGATAGACAGGCACGTTCAGCTCGTTGACCTTATCCCAGAATACCAGCATGGATTCGTCATCAAGATACAGGCCATGCTCGCTATCTTTAACGTTGGTGTAGCCGTTGATCAGCGCACCTTTCATGCCTAACTTTTTCACGGCGCGCTCCAGCTCTTCCGCCGCGGCTTCCGGGTTCTGCAATGCCAGGGTGGCGAAGGCGCTGAATTTGTCCGGATTTGGCTTAACATAATTCTCAACGATAAAATCGTTGGTATCGCGGGCAAAAGAGACGGCTTTGGCTTTATCTAAAATAGACTGGGCGCCAGGTGAAGTCAGAGAAAGAATTACATGATCAATATGACGCTGCGCCATTTCTTCCAGCTGAATGCTGCGATCCAGCAGGCGGCGTTCAACATCTTTCATATATTCTGTGCCGTTACGACCTGCTTCACCAGATGAATCCCACAGACGGTTATTTTCAGGAGTGGATACGTGTTCTTCTAAAGCAATTTTTCCGCGCATGATATTTTCCTTGCGATATGAGTCAGTGTGGCTTGATGCGAGGAGAATAAAAGCTTTCACGTATTACCAGCAATAAACCAAACGTAATAGGGGTTATTAATAAAACCAATACACGGGCGTATTTTGTTACTTAGATTTTAATAGAAGTACTCTGCTGTGCGGGATCGGCAAGCGTAGCGATCAGCGAGCGTAGCCAGATATGTCCGGGATCGCGGTGCAGCCGCTGATGCCAGACCTGACGGATGGCGATTTTGGCGAGGGGAAAAGGCAGCGGCCAGCTGCGGCAGGGATAGCGCCGGGTGATATGCCGCGCCACCTGTTCCGGGACGACGGCAATCATATCGCTTTCGGCCACCAGCTCACCGGTACCTAAAAAACTTGGTAACGTTAGCGCAATGCGCCGGGGCATGTGGTGCTCATCAAGCAGCTTATCCATATCGCCATGGGCAGTCCCCTCCACGCGGATCGCCAGATGCTTTTCCTGGCGCCAGTCTTCGGCGCGGAGCTGTGCGCGAATGCGAGGATGGTTTTCCGCAGCCAGGCAGACATATGATTGATCGAAGAGATGTTGCTGGTAGACGCTTTCCGGAAGCTGCGTCAGATAGCCGATCGCGAGATCGCATTTCCCGGATTCGAGGGCGTTGAGGGTCTGCTCATCCAGATTCTGTACCGTAAAGGTGATCCCGTCCGCCGCCTGCTGCTGGAGCGCAATTTGCAATAAAGGCAGCAGCGTCATTTGGCTGATATCGGTCATACCGATCGTAAAATTACGCTGGCTCTGCTGGGGAAGAAATTCAGGTTTGACCGCTAAATCGTTATCGGCAAGCTGGAGAAGAGTCGAGATGGTGGGGGCGATCGCGTCCGCTCGCGGCGTCGGGATCATCCGCTGCCCGACCCGGACAAACAGCGGGTCAGCAAAATGATCTCGTAGTTTTTTCAGCAAAAGGCTGCCGGTGGGCTGGCTGATATCGAGCGCGTCCGCTGCTGGGGAAACATTGCCCAAGCGGTAGAGCGCAGAGAAAAAGCGTAGCGATTTGAAATCCAGTTCTTCCCGCATCCGCTCTCCTGGCTGGATATTATTTCAGCGTATCGCCGCTGGCGACCCGAAGTATCCAGTGGACGTAGCTTTGCCACTGACACTCCTGATCGACCATCTCCCGACCCAGCGGATGTTCATCCAGCCAGTTTCCCGGCAATATCAGCGTCAGTTGTTCGTCTTGAGCGGTCAGCTGAATGGCGGGCAACAGATCGTCGCGCCGCCGGCTGGCAAACAGGATTGCCAGTCGCAGCAGACGACACAGATGCTCAGCCACCCGCGGCGGGACGGCATTCTGTTGATGAAGCGAAGAGAGGTCGATAGCGTTAGTCTGGTTAAGGAGCAGCGTGGCAATCAGCTTCTTCTGCGCCGGGGTAAACCCCGGCAGGTCGAGGTTATTGACCAGATAGGCGGCGTGCTGCGGCGCGCGCTTAAAATCCACGCTCAGCCCAATCTCATGCAGCGCACAGGCGCTAAGGAGTAAATCACGGCTTAGCGGATCCAGCTCCCAGCTGCCATCCAACTGACTGAGCAGATGACTGGCAAGGCCGCCGACGCGCTGGGCCTGTTCGGTGTCGATCATAAAACGACGCTGAATATTACGCAGCGTGCGGCTGCGGATGTCCTGCTCAACGGAGAGATGCAGCATGCCGTACACCAGGCCTTCGCGTAACGCGCCGCCCGCGAGGGTCATACACTGAATATTCAGTTCGCTGAAGATAGCGATCAGGATCGCCAGCCCGCTAGGAAACACCAGCGCCCGCTCAAGGGTTAAGCCTTCGATCTCCAGCTCTTCCAGACGTCCGCACTGGATAGCGCGCTGTTTAAGCTGCTGGAGTTTGGCGAGGGTGATTCGTTCATCCATCCCCTGCGCCATCATAATTTCCTGCAGAGCCTGAACGGTGCCGGAGGCGCCAACGCACACTTTCCATCCGTGATAGCGCAGCACATCGGCGACGGGCAGTAGTACCTCGCGCGCAGCCGCTTCGGCGAGATCGAAATTCTCTTTCGTCAGACTACGGTCGGCAAAATAGCGTTCAAGCCAGGTGACACAGCCCATCGACAGGCTAAACAGCGAGGTTGTTTGTGCGCCGGTCCCGGTCACCAGCTCGGTGCTGGCACCGCCGATATCGACCACCAGGCGCTGATCGGCGCCGCCGGTGGTGTGGGCGACACCCTGGTAAATCAGGCGCGCTTCTTCTTCGCCGCTGATCACTTGCACTGGAGTGCCGAGGATCTCCTGCGCTTTCGCCAGAAACTCCCCCGCATTGACGGCAAGACGCAGCGTGGCGGTGGCCACGACGCGGATTTGCGTCGGCGGAATATCCTGCAGGCGCTCGGCAAACAGGCGTAAGCACTGCCAGCCCCGTTCCATCGCTTCTGCGGAGAGGGTGTTGTCGCTATTCAGGCCGGCGGCCAGTCGAACCTTACGCTTAATGCGGCTCAGCGTCTGGATGCTGCCCGCCACCTCGCGCACCACCAACATATGGAAACTATTGGAGCCCAAATCAATGGCGGCATATAGCGAGGTGGAGCTCATACTCTTCATCGTTCAGAAGGCTCCCTGGTCGGTGGGGCGCTTAGGCCCGATCCACATCACTGAGCGGGTCGCCAGAGGAAGGTCGCCCTGGCAGATTCTGAATGACTGAGCGTATGGCATAGATCTCTTAACCTGAACGACGACGATTGCGCGGTGGACCGTTACGGCGCGGGCCGTTGCCTGGGCGCGCACGGGTCAGACGCAGCGGCTTAGGCAGGTCGGTCATCAGCGCGTCCGGGTTGTACTTACTGACCGGAATTGAGTGACCAATATAGGTTTCGATCGCCGGCAGATTCAGCGCATACTCTTCGCAGGCGAGGCTAATGGAGTGACCGCTGGCGCCAGCGCGACCGGTACGGCCGATGCGGTGAACGTAATCTTCGCAGTCGTCCGGCAGATCGTAGTTAAAGACGTGAGTCACGGCCGGAATATGTAAGCCACGGGCGGCAACATCGGTCGCGACCAGAATATCGAGGTCGCCACGGGTAAATTCTTCGAGAATGCGCAGACGTTTTTTCTGCGCCACGTCGCCGGTCAGCAGACCTACGCGATGGCCGTCGGCGGCGAGATGGCCCCAGATATCTTCGCAACGGTGCTTGGTATTGGCGAAAACGATGGCGCGATCGGGCCACTCTTCTTCCAGCAGCGTCTGCAGCAGGCGCATTTTTTCTTCATTGGAAGGGTAGAAGAGCTCTTCTTTAATACGGTGGCCTGTCTTCTGTTCCGGCTCGACTTCAACGTACTCGGCGTTATTCATTTGTTCGAACGCCAGTTCGCGGACGCGATAAGAAAGGGTCGCGGAGAACAGCATGTTCAGGCGCTGAGTGGCCGGCGGCATGCGGCGGAACAGCCAGCGGATATCTTTAATAAAGCCCAGATCGTACATGCGATCGG